>FSYS01000025.1_pt1 | contig 13747 bp, 6 predicted proteins | sample 1638491 | NCBI WGS metagenome assembly FSYS01 (sample SAMEA3914788, study PRJEB12502) | metagenome | biome: forest; material: soil | place: Canada | collected 2011-07-03 | depth 0.1 m | reverse complement strand
GCCAATTTCTGGATGGACGATGCTCCCGTCGTCGAGGCTCTGCGGCTTCGCAGAGTGCCGATGATGGCCGCCGCCTTGTGTTTCGCCGCCGGAGACGTGCTCGCACAGCGCTGGCAGGAAACGCTCTTTTTAGCAGCCGCAAGCTTGCTGGTGCTACTGCTTGCGATGCTCAGCATAAGGCTTGCACCGCGCGTCGCCGTCGTTCCGGTGCTTGCGCTGTGGGTCGTGGTGGGTTGCTGGTGCGCGCAGATTCAACCGCCGGTCGCTCCGCAGCATCAGCTTGCGCAGTATGCCGATGGACTGAGCCGTACTGTGCGTGGGCGCGTGGTGCGCGTGCGAATGTTGCAGCCTCTTACGCAGAACGGCGCGGACGCGGAGAGCTCGCAACGGCCATGGGAGATGGAACCCGGCGCATGGGAGACTGAGACAGAACCGGCGATGGAGTCGGTCGATTTGGATGTGCAGTCGGTAGAAGAAGTAATGCCGGATATCTCAACGATGCGCGCAGTACAGGGTGGCGTGCGCGTGACGGTGACTGGCGTCGCACCAAACTTTGCCTGCGGTGAAGTGATTGAGATGCCGCTGCGTCTACGCGTGCCGGACACATATCGCGATCCGGGCGCGTGGTCTCATGCTGCGGAGCTGCTGACCGAAGGCATCGGCGTGCAAGCCAGCGTGAAGGCCGTTAGGGTGCAGGTAGTTGGGCAGGCAGAGCGCAGTTGGCGCTGCCGGTTGTATGCTGCGCAGGCGTGGGCAGCTGGACGAATGGATGCCTTCGCCGGCTCACGAGCCAACCATTTGCTTCCACGGGTGGCACAGCTCAACACGCAGGACGCTGCGATATTGAACGCCATGCTCTTCGGCGATCGCGGAGGACTGACGCAGACGCTGCGCGCAGGCTTCGAGCGGACTGGCACATTCCACCTCTTCGTAGTCTCTGGGCTGCACATCGCGCTGCTCGCCGCGGCGGTGTTCTGGATGCTCCGCAGGCTTCGACTTCCCGAGGGCATCGCAGTGATGAGCACCATTGCTCTGGCGACGGCCTACGCGCTGCTGACTGGCTTTGGCGTGCCGGTGCAGCGCGCGCTCTGCATGACGGCGGCCTACCTGCTGGCGCGCTGGCTGGCACGCGAGACAGGCCCACTGAACGCGCTCGGCACAGCGGCGCTGGCGGTGCTGGTGCTCGATCCGCGTGCGCTCTTCGAGGCTGGCTTCCAGATGACCTTCCTGGTGATCGTTGCGATTGCAGGGATGGCGCTGCCCATTGCGCGGCACTTGCTGGCTACGTTCAATCGCGCGACGTATCTGCTGTGGGTTGTGCGGCTGGATGCCGCAGTGCCGCCGCGCGCGGCGCAGTTACGCGTGCGGCTGAGGATGTTCGGCGTGCTGCTTGAATCGCTGCTGGGCAAACACGCTAGAGATATTCCTCTTTGGCTGATGAAGGGTTTTGTGTGGGTCATAGATGCGGTGCTGCTGAGCATCATCGCGGAGATCTGCATGGTGCTGCCGATGGCCGTCTACTTCCATCGCGCAACGCTGGTGGCGCTGCCGCTGAATCTTGTCGCAATACCGATGGTCGCAGGGTTGATGTGCGTGGCTGTTCCGATGTTCTGTCTGTCGCTGATGAGCAGTTGGCTGGCGATGGTTCCCGGTGCGATTGCGGCGTTCTTATTGCATACAGTGAGCGCGATGGTGGGGCATCTTGGCCATACGGCGATCGCGGATCTGCGCGTGCCTGCACCGTCAGCAGTTGCTATTGCCACGGCGTGTGTGGCGATGGTCTTTTGTTGTTGGGCATTGCGTTGGAGAGGGTCGAGCTGGCGGTGGGGCCTTGCGGTGGTGTTGCTAATTCCGCTGGTGCTGCTGTGGCCGGAGGCGCCGCTGGTGCGGCATGGGGTGCTGGAGGTTACGGCGCTGGATGTGGGCCAGGGAGACTCGCTGCTGGTGGTTGCGCCGGATGGAGAGACGCTGCTAGTGGATGCGGGAGGGCCAGTCGGGCTTGCGCCTTCGGCGGATCGCTGGGATGTGGGTGAGGAGGTGGTTGCGCCGTATCTGTGGTCGCGGCGCATTCGCCGGTTGGACGCGGTGTTGCTGACCCACGCGCATAGCGATCACATGGGAGGAATGCCTGCCGTGCTGCGCGACATGCGACCGAAGGAGCTGTGGCTGAGCGTTGTGCCGGGCAACTCGCCGGACCTGCGTGCGCTGCTGGCGGAGGCGCAGCAGTTGGGGGTTCGAGTGCGGTGGTTTCGAGCGGGCGATGCGTTCGCGTGGGGAGGCTTGCAGGCCAGCGTGCTCGCGCCGGAGGTTGGATATGCGAACGCAGGTGCGGCGGTGAACGACGACTCGCTGGTGATGCGGCTCGGCTTTGGCAAGGCTGCGGTGCTGCTGGAGGGCGATGCCGAGAAGCCCAGCGAGCGGACGATGGTCGAGCATGGTCGCGTGATGCAGGCAACGCTGCTGAAGGTGGGTCATCATGGCAGCATGACCTCGACCACAGCGGCATTTCTGGCTGCGGTTGCGCCGCGCGATTCTGTGATCAGCGTAGGACGGCACAATACGTTCGGACATCCGCGGTTTGAGGTGCTACAACGATTGGAGGCGGCGAAGGTGCGGACGTTCCGCACTGATCGCGAGGGAGCGGAGACGTTCCTGCTGACCGGCGACGGAGGAATCTCAGCGAGCGCGGCTGCGTCTAATTAGGTGCAGTGAATAGTGAATAAGGAGGCACGATGGAGAAGCTGGTTGATTCTGTGCATGAGGTTGCCGGTGAGGCGAAGCTTGCGGGTGTGAACGATCCGGAAGAGGCTAGGCTGATTCGGCGGATGCAGATGATGATGGGACTTGTGATGCAGACCGTTGCGCAGGATGGGTCGCTGACGATCGAAGAGGCGTCGCAGATGATTGCGGATGCGCGCGTTGCGGCGCTGGCGATGTTTCCGGGGAAAGAACTGGCTTACGATTTGATCTGGAAGCCGAGGTTTCAGCGGCTGATGCTGGAGCGGTTTCGGATTAATTAGCTGCCCACCTGCCGCCCCCTCCCCTCCCTGACTTTTCGGCTCAAAGCCCTCATAGATAGAGGCTTCGACTGGGACTTGTGGAAGTACAGGGGTGCCTTCTGTTGTGAAGAGAGAGTATTTTGGGGCACGTTTTTGTCAAGTACCACTGCGTGGTGGAAAGAAGACAACGATGCCGCCCGGGTTGGGCGGCATCGCTGGTTGTGGGTCGACAGTTAGAACTCGATACGACCCGAGAGCTGGGCTGCGCGAGCGTTGTTGGCTTGGCTGCTGACCGTGCCGAAGGTGGCGCTGCCGACAGTTGTACCGATTCCGCCGAAGAAGACGTAGTTGGTGACGTTGTAGAGATCGGCCTGCAGGCTGAGCTTCGTGCCGGCCAAATGAAGGTCGAATACGCGACGCAGGCTGATATCCAGATCGAAGTTACCCGGGCCGGTAAGGCCATAGGCAGCCGTACGAGGAGCGTTGCCGAAGGTATATGCCGGAGCGTAAGCGGTATTGAGACAGGTTGTTTGACCAGTGGGAGCAACTGGGGCGATAAAGGGACCCGTTGGTGCGGTAGTCGTGCTACAGACACTAGGAGTGATGTAGCTGACTGGGTTTCCGTAGGTATTGCCATGCCCCCAACGACCGTTTTGGCGTGCCGAACCGGTGAAATTAGGATTCAGCATGGGTTCGACCGTGGCAGCGGCAGGGTTAGTCTGACCAGCCGAACCAATAATCGCCAGTGGTGAGCCAGAGTACATCTGGAGAATTTCGGAGAACTTGAAGCCACCGAAGGCAGCACGCATCCAGGCGTGACTGCCACCGAGATGACCGCTGCCGAACGGAAGAGCTTCTACACCGGTGAAGACAAAGTGATGAGGCTGGTTCGACGTGGACACGCTGCGTTCGATTGCGTCCTGAGCCCAGGACTTACCGTTGTTGGAGACCGCCGCCGGAATAGCATAGCCAGAACGGAAGGTGCCACCGTCGTCGATGGTGCGCGACCAGGTGTAGTTCACCATGAAGGTGTTACCGTGCGCGAACCGCTTCATCGCCGTGAGCTGCAAGGCGTTATAGTTGCTGTTTGCCACGTTTCCGTAGCTGTCGCTTACCTTGTATGCGGGGAATGGATCGAGGGCCGTGGACAACGACTGACCGGTATTGAACCACGTGGGAACGGAAGCTCCGGCGGTCGCCATCAGTGTCGGGCAGGATACGCCGTTGTAGGTGGTGGTAGCCAACTTGGTGATGGCGGCCCCAAGACAGGCGCCCAGCGGAAGATACTTGGGATCAAGCTGGTCGGACCAGAAACCACGAGCATTGCCGCCGTCAGTGATGAGGAAGTGGCCTTGCGAACCCACATAGCTCATGGTCGTCGTGAAGTTCTCCGTCCACTGATGCTGCATGCCAAAGGTGTAGTTGATGTACTGCGGAGCCCGGCCGCCAAGATATGGATCGCCATAACCGACGGACTGGGGTGTGCTGGTATAACCAGCTGTGGTGGTATAGCCCGTGCCATACGCATTGCCGGAGGCTACTCCCAGCGCAGGGGTATAGGCAGGGAACGCCGGGAGCGGTGCAGTCGACAAGAAGGTGGAGGTGTTGGAAGAATCGCCCAATGCTGCCGTGAAGCCGAGAGTGCCGGTACCGGTACGCGAGATGGCCGAACCGCCGACGCCGTTGCCGTGGGTGTACATCACACCGTAGCTTCCGCGCCAGACCGTCTTCGGGTCGCTTTGGTATGCGAAGCCGATGCGGGGACCAAAGTTCTTGAAGTAGTTATTGACGTTTGTAGCACAGTTGCAGGTGTTAGCCCCGTTACCAGCGTACTGCACCGCGCCGGGTGCGCCGGTAACAGGATTGGTGAGGGTGGGGTTGAAGAAGCTGAGGACGTTATGCACTTCGGTGTAGGTCGGGTAGTAATCCCAGCGAAGACCGAGGTCGAAGGTCAACTTGTTGGTTACCTTCCAGTTGTCCTGAATGTACGGCGAAATAGGACGGAAGCGAGCACCCGTCTCTACCACGGTGTTCTGCGTCAGGCTGGCTTTATCGATCTGACCCAACAGGAAGCTGGCGTAAGAGTCGCCTGTACTGGGTGCGAGAGTGGTGGGGTTGGTAAAGCCGGCTGTTTCTGTAACAGCGTTCGCCAATGTTTCGGGTGAAGAGCCGGTGGTGTCCACGGTGTAGTTGTATTGGAACCACGCAAGCTCAATACCTGCAGTGATGGAGTGCTTGCCGCGAACCCATTGCAGACTATCCAGCAGCGTATACGAATTCGATACGCCGATATTTGCCGCATACCCTGCCCAGCCAGTGGGCGCATCCGTTCCGGCAAATGTCGTGATGGGGAAGGAACCCGCAGCCTGACCGTTTGGCAAACCAGTAATGCCCATCGCGCTTGCGGCATAGGTTGCCGTCTCCTCAGAGTTGACGGCAGCGCTATTGTAACGAGCGAAGCCGTACTTGAACTGGTTGAGCAAGTGAGGCGTAAAGGTGTGCGTTTCTTCGGCGATGATCACCGAGGTTTTGGGCGCATAGGCCTGACCATAGTTATAGGGCGCCGGACCGGTATTGCGGCCGGCAGTGGTTTGGCCGACGGGGACGGAGCTCTTTTGCACGCCATACGCGTAGTTCACAGTCAACGTGTCGGCCGGCGATATCGTGTAATCGACACGCTCAGTCGTCGACCAGTTGGAAAGCCCGGAGTAGTTTTGCGCGAGGTAATTGTTCGTCGGGTTCTGGTTGATAAGAGCAGGAATGAAGCTCTGCATCTTGGCGGCGACCGGCGAAATATCCCCCGCTGGAATAATGTCGAGGGCAGCCGCTGTACCCGTTCCACCGTCAGCTACAGAACCGAATTCATACCGGCACTGCTTACCCCCGTTGGCTGCAGTGCAGGCGGTCTGCGAATTCGGATCATAGATAGGCTGGATACCCTGAAAGTTACCGGCCTGTTCCGCGGCGTTAGGGAAGGTGATAAGCCCCGGCGACGAATGGGAGTACCGGAAACCGTTGTAGTTGGCGAAGAAGAATACTTTATCCTTCAGGCTCCCAAAGGGGATCAGTGGACCACTGAAAAGTCCGCCAAACTCATTCTGGTGCTCAACCGGCTTTACCAGCGCGCCTGTAAGAGGATTGCTTGCCTTGTAGAAGCCCCAGGAATCGAGCGCCGTGTTGCGGAAGAACTCATAGGCTGCGCCGTGGTACTTTGTGCCGCCCTGCTTGACCGTGAAGTTTTCGATGCCCTGACCTTCATAGAGGGCCGAGTAGCCGGACGTTTCCACCTGGAACTGGTTGACGGCGTCTACCGAAATAGCCGTCCATACGAAACGCGGGTCGCCTTCGCCTGCTGCGTTGGTGAAAGGCACGCCGTCGATGTACACCACCGACGCCGCACCGCGGCTGCCGGAGCCATTGACCACGCCGGTATTGGTTGTCGCGTTGCCGTTGGTCTCGTTCACCTGTACGCCGGGAAGCAGCGCGGCGAAGTCAGTAGCGCGGCGTTGATCCGGCTGACCGTACGCGCCCATTTCGATGGGAAGCGCGGCGTACATATCCTGCTCCATCGTCGCGCCAAGGAGCGCGCTGGTGGTCTCAAGCTGTGGCGGGGCCGTGGAGACGGTGACTGTCTCGGTCGAAGCACCGAGCGTGAGCTTGGGGCTGAAGGTTTGCGTCTCAAGGACGTTTACCTGGACGTTCTGCTGCGTGAGCTTCTCGAAGCCGGACGCGGTAACCGTAATGGTGTACTTGCCGGGGTCCAGCGTGGAAACGCTGTAGTCGCCAGCGCTGGTGCTAACGGTTGTGGTCGATACTTTGCTGTCATCGTTCGTGATGACGATGGTGGCGCCAGGGACGGCTGCGCCGGTGGGATCGAGCACCGTGCCGGAGACCGCGCCTTTGCCGGCGAGCTGGGCGTGGGCGATGGGGTTGAGAGTCAAAAAGACTGCCGCAACGGGCAGCAGTAAGGTGATCGCGCAGATAGAGCGGCGCAAAGTTGTAAGACAGTGTCTGCGGTTCATGGAGCTCCTCAAAAATACGGCTAAACTTACTCGCTATCAGGCCCCGGCTGCACTTACTAGCAGCTAAGCCGGGTTCTCAAGTTCAGGGCAAGTATCTGCTTGTCGAAAGAAACCTGTCAAGTAGCAAAATGAATCTGTCTTACAACTAATAACGAGATAGCAAGTGTGCTTAGACAAGCGGTTTATAGGAAATTCTCTGCGGCAGTCGTATTGGCGATCCGGCTTATGGGATGCGTACCGGGCCAAGCAGGGGGGTCTTGACCGGAGCTGCCAGACCGATGAACTCGGCTAGGGTGTTGGTGGCGTAACCACTAACCCAGACGTTGCCGGCGGCGTCGATGGCCAGATCATAGGCTTCGACCATGTTGGCGTCCGTGCCATAGCCGAGGGCGGGAGAGAGAGCCGTGCCGGGCGTAGCGGTGGAGGCGCCGGCAAGCTCGGTGAGCGAGTCGCCGATGTTGGTGGAACTGAAATAGTTGGTGGCCCAGACGTTGCCGGCACCGTCGACCGCGAGGCTCTGGGGATGATAAAGGCCACCGCCGGTGTAACCGCCGGCGCCGGAGAGCACCAGACCGGCGGAGGTGACCAGGCCAAGGCTGTTGCCATAGTAGTTGGCGGCCCAGACGTTGTCGGCACTATCGACAGCGACGGCCACAACCGCCGAACCGGAACCGACGACGAAGGAGTTGTAGCTGGAGCCGTCCGGAGCGACCTTGGTCACGGTATTGCTGCTGTCGTTGGCAATGTAGCCGTTGCGCTTGGAGTCGACAGCGACGGCTACAGGGAAGTTGAAGTTTGCGGTGGTGCCGACCAGACCGTTGTAGCCGCTGGCGCCGGAGAGCGGCACTCCTCCGTTCGTGAGGAGAGTGAGGCTGGAGCTGCCGTAGTTGACGACCCAGGCGTCTTCGGAGCTGTCGATGGCGACGGCGATGGGGAAGTTGAGGCCGCCCGCGCTATAGACGCCAACCTGGGCGCCGGCGGAGGTCAGGACGGTGACGGTATTGCCGCCGCAGGCTCCCGCCTCGTTGGGAATCCACACCTGGTCGCTGCCATCGACGTCCACGCGAAAGGAGTTGCAGAGACCGTTGCCGGTGATGCCGTTGGCGAAGACCGGCGCGCCGGTGTTGGAGAAGAGGCTGGCAGTGGAGTAATAGCTGGCGACCCAGACGCGGCCGGTGGAATCGACAGCGACGCCGGTAGGGTTGTTCATGCCGCCGCCGGTGTAGTTGACGAAGAGTGTCCAGTCGCTGGGCGCGGCGGCGGGGACGGGGGTGAAGGCGGTTGAGCCGGTGCTGAGGGTATAGAGCGCGGCGACATGAAGCGCGGGGTTCCGCACGATGTTCAGGATGGCGTCGAGCGTATTGGTTGGAGTGGTAAGGGTTGTGGCGTCGCTGTAAAGCTGCGAGCAGGCCGAGCTGGACGCGTCGGTGGAGACAATGCAGGCGTTGAGAGCGTTGGCGAGCGCGTCAAGCTGCGGCGTGGGCGCGGTGCCATTGGGCGGGAAGGCCGCACCGGGGGACGCACCGGTCGTTGGATTGATCAGGTTGGTCAGTGTGCCGGCGGCGAGCGCGATGCCGCTGGTGTTCGTGGAGGTCGCGCCGAGCTTGGCGCCGGGGGCCAGGAACTGCGCGAAGGCATAGACGCTGGCGACGGTCGTGAGCTCGTTGAGCGTGAGGCTGGAGCCGGAAGTAACGGCCTGGCAGTCTCCAGGGGACGTCATAAGAACGGTGCCGGAGTTTGCGACGCCGGTGGTTCCAGCCTGGCCGCCGCGGGCGACGATGTAAAAGATCGAGGTGTTGTAGGGGCAGGTATAGGCGGTATTGATGCTGAAGGCGCCGGAAGAATCTGTGGTAACTCCGGTGCTGAGCAGCGGCGTAGGCGCGGAGCCGTTGCCGGTGGTGCCCGCGGCGTAGAGCTGGACGGTGGCGCCGATGATGGGGGTCATCCCGGCCAGGACTTTGCCCGTGAAGGGCTGGCCTGTGTAGTTGCCTACCGGCAGCGTGGGCGGGGGCGTGATGGGATCACCGCCCGTACTGATGCCGGAGCCACAGCCGGTGAGGGCGCCAAGCAGCGTGAGCGAGGCCATTGCGGCGAGTATGCAAGGCGTTCGGCCCATGGCTTGGCGGGTGTTGGAGGTCATCGGGATTGGCGATAGGGGCTGCTGAATGAGGATATATCGGCCCCCGAGAGAAAGCTGCGGAGATTTTCCGTGAGCTGCGAGCGCGCGGCGGCGGCAGAGAGTTGGGTGTCGTGGGCTTCGGCCTAAAGCGTCTGGATGGAGGCTTTGCGCTCGGAGCGTCCGGACAACTCCGCAGCGCGCGATTCAGCGTAAGCGGCCGCGCCGAGCAGAGCGCAGGTGTCGTCCAGAATGACGCGGACGGGGATGGACTGGAGCAACGGCGAGAGGCGTCCCTTGTCGAGAAAAGCCTGCGTAAAGGCGCCGTTTTTCAGCGTTTTGAGGATTTTAGGAGCGATGCCACCGCCCAGGAACATGCCTCCGGTGGCGAGGACCTTCAGCGCGATATTGCCGGTCTCGGCACCGTAGGCCGCGGTGAAGATCTTCATGGTCTCGAAGCAGATGGAGCTGGAGCCGTCCTCGGCGCACTGGCCGATGACCGCGTTGGGGTCCTCGGTGGCGAGCCGCTGCTTCAGCCACGCGGGCTCGTCGAGCTTTTCAACGTCGCGCAGGTAGGCATACACATTCTTGATGCCCAGGCCGGAGACGACGCGCTCAAAGCTCACGCGGCCATTGAGCGTGCGGCGCAGATAATTCAGCAGCGCGACTTCGCGATCGTTGCGCGCGGCAAAGTCGCAGTGGCCGCCCTCGGACGGGATAGGGCGATGCGTCTTGCCGTCCCAGATCAGCAGCGCCTCACCCAGGCCGGTCCCGGCGGCGATCAGCCCCTGGTGGCCGATGGCGTCGGCGTCGCCTGCGTGGAGCGTGAAGAGGCTCTCGGGAGCAAGCTCCGGGATGCCGTAGCCGTTGGCTTCCAGATCGTTGATGAGGAAGATGTGCTCAATGCCGAGCGACTGCGCGAGCAGGCGCGCGTCCAACTCCCAGGGCAGATTCGTCAGCTTCAGGCGGCCGTCTTTGACGGGGCCGGGGCAGCCAAAGGTGGCCGCAACAATTTGCTTCTTCTCCTCCGGGTCGGTGAGGAAGGCTTTGACGACATCGTCGAGCGAGGCGAACTGCGAGGCGGGAAATTTGTGGTCGCGGACGGCGACAAGCTTGCCGCCGGCGAAGTTGTAGAGAGCTAGATGGACTTTTGTACCGCCGACATCGCCTGCGAGAATCATGGAACCTCAATGTTACAGAGAGTAGACAGTAGAGTGTAGACGGTAAAGTGCAGACAGCGGAAGACCTGCTTATGATGCACGAACATGTCTTCCTGCCTACGCTCTACTGTCTACTACTCAGATTTCCAGCGTGCCCACTTTGCGGCTGCCGTTGGGGGTGGTGAAGATTTCGGCGATCTGTGGCAGCTTCGCCGCCGCGGCTTCATCGAGCAGGAAGAGCAGCTTGGCGTTGAACGGACGGATAAGCTGCGACGGCAGACGCTCAGGATCGCGCGGGCCGGTGAGGACTTCGGCGAGGATGCCGGCTTTGCCTGCGCCGACGATTTCAAAGCAGACCTCAGCGGAGGTATTGATGACAGGCCACGTCAGAGAGATGCGCCACGTGTCTTTCTGCGGAACGTGGTTCGCAATAACAAGGCGTCCGATCTCATTGAGACCTTCCGTGTGCGGAAAGAGCGAGGCCGTATGGCCGTCGTCGCCCATGCCCAGCAGCACGAGATCGAAGTGCGGCGCTTCTGCGCCTTCCAGCTTGAGCGTGTTGCGAATCACACTCTCGTACCGCGAGGCAGCCTCTTCGGGGTCGAGCTCACCTTCCATGCGGAAGATGTTCTGCGGAAGGATGCCGACCTTGTCGAGCAACGCCTCTTTGGTCATGCGGTAGTTGGACTCTGGATGATCGGGCGGAACACAGCGCTCATCCACCCAGAAGAGCTGCAGCTTGTCCCACGGCACTGTCTCGGCAAAAGGCTTCGTCGGGTCGGCGAGCAGGTCGAACATTCCCTTGGGCGTGCTGCCGCCGGAGATGGCGACGCGGGCGATGCCGCGCGTGGCAACAGCCTGCTCCACATGCGAAGCGAAGAGGCGCGCGGAGGCCATGGAGACCTCTTTGGCAGTGGAAAAGACCTGGTAGGTAACGGTCACAGGCTTAGGCATAATGCGGTTCTCCATTTGAGTGGCTTGGATGCAGAACCCGGGTCCGAGAATCCGGACCCGGGGTACCCGCGGTTTGATGCGCTATTAAAAACTTACAGTTTGCGCCATTTGCGGCCGTCGGCTTTTAGCATGGCGTCCGAAGCAGCAGGACCCCACGTTCCGGCGGCGTAGTTCGGAAAGTCTTTGACCGGGTCCTTCGCCCACGCTTCGAGGATCGGCGTCATCAGCGCCCAGGTCGCTTCCACGCCGTCGCGATGGGCGAAGAGTGTGCCGTCACCGAGCATCGCGTCGAGCAGCAAGCGCTCGTAGCCGTTGGCCGAAGAAGCGCCGAAGGCATCTGCATAGCTGAAGTTCATGTTTACCGAGCTCATGCTCATGCTCGGGCCGGGAACCTTGGCGGCGAAGCGGAGAGCGATGCCTTCGTCAGGCTGAATGCGCATGGAGATCACGTTGGGCTTGAGGCCTTCCGCCCCCTTGCCTTCGTGGCCCTTGAAGAGCAGCAGCGGTGGCTGCTTGAACTGGATGGTGATCTCCGTAACGCGCTTCGCGAGACGCTTGCCCGCGCGGATATAGAACGGAACGCCCGCCCAGCGCCAGTTTTCGATCTCCAGCCGCAGCGCGGCATAGGTCTCCGTCTGCGAGCGCGGATGAACGCGGTCTTCCTGGCGGTAGCCGATGACGGGCTTGCCGTCGACGTTGCCGGGGCCGTATTGGCCACGGACAGTGTCGGCTGGGTGGATGGGATTAATGGCGCGCCAGACTTTGACTTTTTCGTTGCGAACGGCTTCGGCGTCGAAGCTGACAGGCGGCTCCATCGCGACGAAGCTCAACAGCTCCATCACGTGGTTCTGCACAACGTCGCGCAGCGCGCCGGCCTGCTCGTAGAACGGCCCACGACCTTCGATGCCGATGGACTCGGCAGCGGTGATCTCGACATGGTCGATGTAGTTGCGGTTCCAGACGTGCTCGAAGATGCCGTTGGCAAAGCGGAAGACGAGGATGTTCTGCACCGTCTCCTTGCCGAGGTAGTGGTCGATGCGGAAGATCTGGTCTTCGTTGAAGACCTTATTGACTTCGTCGTTGAGCGCCTTGGCCGATTCAAGATCGTGGCCGAAGGGCTTTTCAATGACCGTGCGGACCCAGTGATCGGCGCCCGGCTCAGGCTTGTTCATCTCGTGCTTGCCGAGGAACTTGATGATGTCGGAGAAGTACTCTGGCGCAACGGCGAGATAGAACAACCGGTTGGCCTTGGTGCCGAACTTTTTGTCCATCTCGGCGAGCTTCTTCTTCAGGCCTTCATAGCCGGCCTCGTCGTCGAAGTTCATCGCGAAGTACTGAACGCGCTCCATGAAAGGAGCGAGCTTGGCTTCGTCTTCCTTCACGCCGCCACCCTTGAGGATGCCGTCCTTCATGTCAGGAGCAAAGGTCTCTTCGAGCGCGCGGCGCGCAACGCCGAGCACGGCAAAGTCCTTCGGCAGAAAGCCGGACTGCTCCAGGTGGTAGAGCGCAGGCAGCAGCTTGCGCTTGGTGAGATCGCCGGAGGCGCCGAAGATGACCACAACACAAGGGTCGGGCGTCCGTTCAAGATGCTGGCTCGCCTCAAGGGCAGCCGGGGAGATATTGACTTGCGTGGTGGACATTTTCGTTGCTCCAAAAAAAGGGGTTGGGGATTAGGGGTTAGGGATTAAGACAGAACGGGATAATCCCTGTTCCCTAATCCCTGTTCCCTGCTATTCACTTTTCTTTACGGCGTGGCCGCCGAACTCATTGCGCATAACCGACAACATGCGGTCGGTGAAGTTGTTCTCTTCACGGGAGCGCAGGCGGCGGATGAGGGATTCGGTGATGACCGGGGCCGATACGTTGAGGTCGATGGCCTCGAAGACAGTCCAGCGGCCTTCGCCGGAGTCCGGCACATAAGCCTCCAGCCCTTCGAGCGTGGGGTTCTTCTTGAGCGCATCGGCGGTAAGGTCGAGCAGCCACGAACGGACGACCGAACCGTAACGCCAGATCTGCGAGATCTGCACCAGGTCGAGGTTGAGCGGCGTCTTGGCCTTCATGATGCTGAAGCCTTCGGCGTAAGCCTGCATGATGCCGTACTCGATGCCGTTATGCACCATCTTGACGAAGTGTCCGGAGCCGGAAGGACCAACGCGTCCCCAGCCTTCGGTCTTGCCGGGAGCGAGCGTCTCGAAGATGGGCGTGAGGTACTCGATGGTATCTTCATCGCCGCCGATCATCATCGAATAGCCTTCAGTGATGCCCCAGATGCCGCCCGAGGTGCCGACGTCGACGAAGTCGTAGCCTTCCTTCTTGAGCTCATCGTGGCGGCGCTGCGTGTCCTTGTAGTTGGAGTTGCCGCCATCGATGAAGATGTCGCCCGGCTGCATCAGCGGCTTGAGCTTGGCAATGGTCTCATCGACGGGGTCGCCGGCGGGAACCATGATCCAGATAGCTTTGCGGCCGGTGAAGGCCTTGGCCAGATCTTCCAGTGAG
>FSYS01002190.1_pt1 | contig 13938 bp, 10 predicted proteins | sample 1638491 | NCBI WGS metagenome assembly FSYS01 (sample SAMEA3914788, study PRJEB12502) | metagenome | biome: forest; material: soil | place: Canada | collected 2011-07-03 | depth 0.1 m | reverse complement strand
TTCGGCACCTGGATTCCGACGGTGCTCTTGCCTGGCATACGCTCGATGAGAATTGATTCTGCCGCCATCGCGAGACAGAGATCGTCGGCGAGGCCGGTGATGCGGGCTACCTTGACGCCTGCCTCCGGTTTGAACTCAAAGGTCGTCACGACCGGGCCTGGATTGATCTGCGTCACCTGGCCGTCGACACCGAACTCGGCAGACTTTTCTACCAGCACCCGTGCCTCTTCGCGCAGAGCTTCTTCACGAACGACAGCGTGCTCCTCGCTGCGATACAGCAGGGAAGACGGTGGCAGCTTGTAGCCGCGCACACTCTTGGGCACGATCGTTACCGGCTTGATGTCTGCGTCGGCGCGTTTGCCGAAAGAGATGGCATCGGGCAAAGACGCAAGCGGGGCTGCAGGGACGAACGCAGAGACCGGATCTTCCGCGACCTTCCTCGCGGCTCGTATCGGCGTAGGTATCTTTGCCGGCGCCGGCTCGCGCCACTCCGGCTCTTTGCGGTCGTCCGCTCCGAAGTGAAATTCGCCGTCGTCGAAGTTCGACCTGTCATCGAGCGCGTGAATCGGTGCTGCCGCCTTTGCCAGCACCTCTGCAAACGGAGCCGCAGCGGCTGCTGCCGTACTGAACGGCGTCACTGGCGGAGCATCCACCAGCGTGCGCGGCATCGACTGCCACATCGAAACCTCATTGTGAGCTGCAGCTTCCTCCTGCGGAACAATCGAGATCGCCTCGACTCTCTTCTTGCGGCTCAACCAGCCAAACAAGCCGCCCAGCAGGGTCGTGGGCTCAGGCTCCTGTCGCCTGCGCTCCGTCTCCTCGGCAAGCTCGCGCGCGCGTCGTGCCTTTGCATCCGCCTGCTCGCGCTTGCTTCCGTAGGAGTCTTCTATCTCCGCACCGGCGTGTCTGCTTCGTCGCTGTACCCACCAGTCCCACAAGCGCTGCATAAACCCAAAGCGGATGGTCGCCCACTCCCGCGCCGTGTTGAAGGTAAATGTCGTTGCCAGATACAACGAGAGCGCCACCATCAGCGACAGCACAATGGCTGCGCCGGGAAGATTCAGGTAGTGCACCATGAAGTCTGCAAGCAGCCGCCCCGTCGTGCCTTCAATCGGAAGTACATGCCGCCACAGCAGACTGCCGGGCAGCAGAGCGATCGCCGCAGGTCCAAAGATCACCCATAGTCCAAGCCCGATCGACTTCGCCATCGGCGAGCCTGCCGGGCGCGAACGCATCCAGCACAGTCCCAGCCGCCCCAGCACCAGCGGAAGAAAGAACGCGGCTACACCGATCAGCTGCAGCATCGTGTCGGAAAGATATGCCCCAACCATGCCCGTCCAGTTGTGCGCAGGCCGTCCCGTGACATAAGAGCCGACGGTGTTGAAGGAGGGGTCCGAAGGCGTATAACTCGCCAGCGCCAACAGCAGCAGTCCCGCAGCTGCCAGAACGACCATCCCGATAATCTCGTTCAGGCGGCGGTTGCGCGTCGGTGTCGAAACAAGTCTAAGAGTCTTCATGTAGGGGTACGCACGGCCTCTCCCGCACCGGCAGACCATCTGCATACCGGGCGGCCGGTATCAGGGCCGTAAACCACCAGAGCACCTTCGATTATCCCAGACCACCTCCTGGCCCGGAAAAGTAATGTGCGAAAACCTCCCTCGGGGTATCCGAATGCAAACCCACGGGCAGTTCAGGCATCTATCTCTCCATACTCGCCGTTGGGCCTTATTGGTCCAGCGGACCTTGGAACCGGTTGGCAGGGGCGCGGGATTTTCGCGATTTCTCCTGCTTGCTGTCGGTAAAGGAGAATCGCAGCCAGCCGACGGACCCTGCCCCAACCGCCCCCGTGATTCAACCAAAATTGAAGATTGAGGTTTTTATGTCGACAGATTCAGGCAGACAGAATGAAATGCAACTTGCCCTCAACTCGCTCATCAGCGCGCTTCTCGATAGTCAGAAGGGCTTTGCCGACATCGGCGAACATCTGAAGGACGAAACCCTGAAGCGCTACTTTCTTGCGGAATCGCTCAAACGAGCCAGCTTCCGCGGCGATCTGGAAGAGGTTCTTCACCAGAATGGCGTTCACGACATCAAGGAGTCAGGTACCACCGCGGGTAAACTTCATCGCGTGTGGGGTGATCTGAAGGCCAAACTCGGCGGCGGAGACCACACACTCCTCGAGACTGCCGAACAAGGCGAAGACGAAGCCAAAAAAGCTTACGCAGATGCGCTCGACCAGCCCCTCCCGCTGCCTGTGCGGCAACTGCTTGCAGAGCAACAGGCCCATGTCCTTACCTCACACGACTATGTGAAGAGTCATCGCGACGCACTCGTAGGGAAGTAGTTTGTCCTGGAACAGATAAGCTCGAAGAATGGGCGGCTGGGTGTTGAACTCGCCGCCCGTCTTTCTTTAAGCTGGCCGAGCGCATCGTTTCTTCAGGAGAGAAAATCGGCATGATTGGCCGCGTCCTTCTCGCAATTTTCTTCATCGTGGCTGGCAGCCTGCATTTTGTTATCCCGCATATGTATCTCAAAATCGTGCCGCCGTATCTTCCTGCTCCACTTGCGCTTGTTCGAATCAGCGGGGCCGCGGAGATTCTGGGCGGTATAGGGCTTCTGCTGCCATTGACGCGTTGTGCTGCCGCCTGGGGTCTGGTTGCGTTGCTGATCGCCGTCCTGCCCGCGAATATTTACATGGCGACGGCCCACCTGAATGTCCCAGGCATTATGGGACAAAGCTGGGCGCAATGGGCGAGAGTCCCGTTGCAGCTTCCGCTTCTCTATTGGGCGTGGCTTTATACAAGAGCCCGATAGAGGCGTTTGAACGTCAGGCCTGATCGCACGGGCCCGCGTAGCGCCTTAGTGTCTCTGATACCGATTGAGAACATCCTGCAGCGAAACGACTCCTTCGAGAGAACCGCGCATGGCACGATTCGTGATGGGCAGCAGCGGCCATCGCTGAAAGTGCGGCAGCGCGCTGGAGAGAGGAAGATCGGGGAACAATACAGGAGTGCGCTCCGGCCCCAACCGCTCTGCAAGAGTGCGAACGGGAACATCGATGTGGCTAACGGTTGGAGCGATGGTTTCGCTGAGCGGTTTGTAGTCGAGGGCTTCGAGCTCTTCGCGTCTGGCCGTGTACCACAAGCCGTCGCTGCAATGAATAAGCACGGCAGTATCGGCGTTGGCGTCCGGGTACTGCGTGAGAGCTTTCAGAGCGTCTTCCAGAGTGTCGGAGCCCTGCAGAACAGGCACGGTAACCGGCTGTATGGCATCTTCGAGATGCAGGTTGCTCTCTTCGCGCTGCTCCTCCATTGAGGGCAGATCGAGACCATCCTGATGGGTGAACTGTTCGAGGATCGGTACCGGTTGCAGCACGCGCGAGATGAGATACGCAATCGTATTGGCGAGGATGACAGGAAGAACGATGGAGTAGTTGCCGCTGACCTCCATCACCATGAAGACAGACGTGAGCGGTGCACGCAAAAATGCAGCGAACAAAACGCCCATCCCGACCAGGGCGTACGATCCGATCGAGCCGGTGAGGTGAGGGAAGTAGAGCTTCTCGAAGGAGCCTACAGCCGCGCCCAGCATTGCTCCGACAAACAGCGTTGGGGCGAACATGCCGCCGGGTGTGCCGCTTGAAAACGACAGTGTCGTCGCGATGATCTTGAAGAGTGCGAGCAGCAGAAGCATCTGCCAGACGAACTGCGCGTGCATGGCCTGATCCATCGCCTCGTAGCCGGCGCCCATCACCTGCGTGAGGCCGAAGTAGCCGATGCCGCCGACCAGCAGACCCGCGAGCGCTGGCTGGAAGAGCTGCGACCACTGCGGCTGACTGCGCAGCTTCGGTCGCAGGTAGCTCAGCGACTTCGCGAAGATAAGAGATGCGAAGCCACCGACGACCCCGAGGACAGCGTACGCCAGCAGCTCTCGCGAATCGCGCAGCGTGACCGTGGGGATGCGGAACATCGGCTCTGCTCCCCAGAAGGAGCGGGCCACGACGACGCTCGAGATTGCAGACAGCACGATGGAGCCGAGTACGGCGGCGCTCCATTGACCGATAACCTCTTCTATGACGAAGAGGATGGCCGAAATAGGCGCGTTGAAGGCCGCCGCAAGACCCGCTGCCGCGCCGATCGGGGCGAAGATCCGCAGCTTCTCCTTCGACATGCCCACACGGCGGCTGATGAGCGACGCGACACCGGCGCCGATCTGCAGCGAAGGGTCTTCCGGTCCGAGCGAGTGCCCGCTGCCGATAGCCAGCGCGGAGAGCAGAAACTTTCCGATGACGGTGCGGAACGAGATGTAGCCGTTGTGGATATAAAGAGCGGCTTTCGTCTGGTTGATTCCGCTGCCCCGTACGTTCGGAAAGACATAACGCGAGAGGAGTGCGATCACCATACCGGCAATCGCCGGAACAATAAGGAGCCTCGGCTGGTGCGGGTTTGGTGACGAGCCGAGCAGGAGCACGCTCAGCCAGGCGATGGCCATGCGGAACGAGACGACCAGCAGGCCGGAGATGACGCCGATGAAGATGGAGAGCAGCAGAAAAACGCGCTCCTCGCGTCCAGGTGCGATGCGCGCGATCATCTCCTCGCTGGTGGCGTTGGGTCCTGGCGATTTTCTTTCGGCCATGGTGGGCAGCTTTTCCATCGTCGGCTAAGGCTCCATCGCTTTCGGGTATTTGGCGAGCAGCAGAAGCAGAGCATCGTCGCCTGTCGGCGCGCCACAGATCTTTTCAGTCTGCGCCTCCGTATCGAAGATCAGCTTCATGGTGGCGTCCTGTTCCGGAGGGTCCTTCAATAGCGCGGCGCGGCTGAGTGCGGCCTCTTTGTCTGTCCATTTCGATCCTAGATTTTGAAGCGGAGAGGCCAGTCCGCTGGCCGCGGAGACCTGGGCATTACAGCTGCTGAAACGCTTTTTTGCGATGTCGCGCGCTTTGAGAATCCGGTTCACCCGTTCGACAGGAGGGAGTTTATTCGACGGTGCGAGAGCGAGGATTCGCTCCGAATGATCGAACATGAGTTTGATGTCTGGAGCGATTTCTTCGTGGCTGGACCCGGCAGTCTCGTTCTCACGGATCGCCTGCTCAAGCAGACGGCGTGCCTCTTCGAAGTTGCCGGACTCGTACTCCAGGCGGCCCGCAGCGGCAAGTGCAGCTTCGTCCTTCGGATGTTGTAAAAGGATTTTCTGGTAATAATGCAGCGCGTCCCGGGGTGCGTCGGCCTGTTCCAGCAGTGCGGCCAGGGTCAGGTTAAGCGGAAGGTCATCGGGAGCGTTGCCGCCCGCGATCAGAATCTCCGTTCGCGCGCTGCTGAGGTCGTGATGCGCGATCAGGTGACGCGTCAGTTCAAGCCGAACCTCGCGTCTGCGCACGGTGCCGTCGCCCTCCCAGGTGCCGTAGATCGAGGCGCGATAGTAGTTGACTGCGGCCTGGATGTCGTTCTTCCGGGCGGCGAGGCGCGCAAGGCTGAGGTTGATAAAGCCGTCGCCCGGCTGCGTCTCCCACAGAACGAGGAAGTAGTTGTAAGACTCCTCATAGCGGCCCGCATCGCCGAGTGCCTGTGCAAGCAAAAGCTCGTAGGAGCGCTCGCCCGGAGCATAGGACAGAGCGGTGCGAAGAGCGACGATGGCCTGGTCGGGGTGCCCCGACTGCAACGCCGCCTGACCGCGATCCGACCACCGTTGCGCCAGCTGTTCCCGGTGCGCAGCGAAGGAGCGAAAGAGAAACAGGGTGATCGCAAAAAGTACAACGGTAATAAGCGTCAGACTCAGAAAGGTCAGCGTATCGCGAAGAATCAGTCTTCGCTTCATGCTCGAATAGTCGTCTGTTTCCAGTGTCATAAGGCAGTTAGAGCAACTGCGCCTGGCAGCGGCACAGAGGAAGATACTCCTTAGTCTATGAGTTTGATGCGGCCAGAGCTACCGGCGGGAATCTGTTTGTACATGAGGGCGCAGGGCCGCTGAGGATTTTGCAGCCGAATGCATGCGGGCGACAGGGCGAAAGTTTAGACTAAACCGTGCCCGGCTTTTTCGCGGGCTCTGGTCTTCGTCGAATTGAGGTCTATGCGGCTTTCATCTATGTGGCGATGCTTGGCGATGGGTGTTGCAGCAGTCGTGCTGCTCGTGACGGGTGTACAGGGACAGACGCGAGCCCAGAAGCGCGCGCAGGAGTATGACAAAGCCGCGCGGGCCACCGTGCTGCACGATGCGAATGTCTATGTTGCGGCCGACGCCGATGCGCAGAAGATCTCGCTGGTGACGCCAGGCCATGAGGTCGTCGTCGTCGAACGAAGCCCCCCCTGGGTAAAGGTGTTTGCGAACACCGACGTCGACGACGATAAGAACGACGATGACCGGAACAAGCCTGAGTTTGGCGAAGACGCGAATGTAACGCCGGCCTCGGGCTGGATTCGCGACAAGGGAATCGTTGGGCCGAACACGCCTGCGGGCGATACGATTCTGTTTGGAACCGCGGCAAATCTGGAGGACGAGGCCGAGCAGCCTCATGCTCCCAAAGGCGCTGCCGGCTCGGCTCATCTGCTGTACAAGCGCGTAACCGAATACTTCCCGGACTCGCCACTGGCGGCGGAGGCGGCGTGGCGGTCGGCGGACATTCGCTGGCAGCTGGAGAAGCGCGACATCAGCACGCTGCCCAGCGCGAAGGAACAGGAGGCGTATCTGCGGCCTCAGCTCTATGAGGGCGAGCTGAAAAAAGTGATGAAGGTGTACCCCGGAACGCAGTTTGCCGCGCTCGCTGCCTACGATTTGCTCGACAACAAACTCTGCGGTGACTGGCAGGGGCTGCCGAAGTGTCCCGAGATGGAGACAGGGCTGTATCAGAAGTATTCGCAACAGTTCCCGGACAGCCCCAAGGCCGCGGAGGCGCTGTATAACGCGGTCTATCGTCAGGGTGTCGTGGTGACGATGTACAACGTGCAGGAGGACCGCAAACGCGCCGAAGCCGCCGTGCAGAGAACCCAGGCGCTGGCCCAGGAGATGAAGGATCGCTATCCGAAGTCGGAGTATGCGCCGAGGGCGGCCAGCATCGCCTTCCGGGTCTCCCAGGGCATCGCAATTTACGGCACCGACCGCGACTAATTAACACCTTTCACATGCCGACGCTTTAGGATGAAAGCATGTCGATTCTCAAAGTGATCCTTCTTGCCATTGTGCAGGGACTGGCAGAGCTGTTGCCGGTCTCGAGTTCAGCGCACGTTGTTGTTGCCGGAAAACTGATGCACCTGAACATGTCCTCGCCGCAGATGACCCTGCTCCTGGTGATGCTGCATACCGGCACGATGTTCGCGGTGATCGTGTACTTCTGGCAGCAGTGGAAGCGGACATATTTCTCCAGCGCGGATGCGTTCCGGCGATTCGCTGTCCGGGTGATCTGGGCGACCGTGCTGACCGGCATCATCGGCGAGGTGATCAATAAGCTGATCGAGAAGACCATGTTCAAGGGCGCTCCCAAGGCTGAGATCGAGCTGTTGTTCGACCGGCTGGATCTGATCGCTCCGGCGTTGCTGGCGGCCGGCATCGTGATTCTGATCGCCGGGCTGATGGAGAAGCGTCGCATGGGCGCGCACGAGAAGGTCTACGGCGACAGCGTGACCATGCGGCAGGCCGGATGGATCGGCGCCATCCAGGGCTTGTGCCTGCCGTTCCGCGGTTTCTCGCGATCCGGTGCGACGATCTCGACCGGCATGTTAGCCGGCGCCAGCAAGGAGCGCGCCGAACGCTTCAGCTTCGCACTGGCCGTCGTGCTGACTCCCGCTGTCGTGGGACGCGAAATTCTGCGGCTGCTGAAGGCCTCGCATGAGGCTGCGGCAGCGGGTGCTCCGATTGATCTGCACGGAAGCGTCGTGACCAGTCTGCTGGGCGCGGTGTTTGCCTTCTTCGCCGGTCTGGTGGCGTTGCGATGGCTGAGCAGCTGGCTCGAAGAGGGCCGCTGGTATCTGTTCGGTATTTACTGCATGGTAGCTTCAGCCGTTGTCTTCGGCTTGTATCACGCAGGCTATTAGTCTCTGCTGCAAAAGTCCGGATGAAAGCGCTCTGCTGTTCGAGCTGAATTGCGAGCGCTCATCCTCCATTCAGACCTTGCCCGTTGCCAGCTCGCCTTCCAGCTGTTCCCGAAGAGCTGGCTCCAGGTTCCCTCCACTCAGCACCACAGCGACCTTCGACGCCTTAGGCAGCTCGTGTGCGTGAAACAGGGCCGCTGCAAGCGTCACCGCCCCACTCGGCTCCGGCACCAGCTTCGTTACGCTCAGCATCACCCGCATGGCCGTAAGAATCTCCTCCTCGCTTACCGTCACGATGCCATCCACAAACCGCAGCACATGCTCAAAGTTCAGCGCGCCCATGCTTTGTGTCCGCAGCCCATCGCCAATGGTGCGTGTCGTCTTCGCCGCCGGCCACTCCACCAGCGTCTTCGAGTAGAAGCTCTCCTTCGCATCTGCGGCCAGCTCCGGCTCCGCTCCCCACACCTTCACGTCCGGCACTGCAAGCCCGGCCTGAGCCGCCAGTTTCACCGCTGTGGCGATCCCACTCAGCAAGCCGCCGCCGCTCACCGGCGAGAGCACCAGCTCCACCCCCGGCAGCTGTTCGACAATCTCCAGCCCGCACGTTGCCTGCCCTGCGATGATCTGCGCCGCATCATACGGAGGAATCATCGCATACCCGCGCTCCGCCACCAGCTCCTCTGCCTTCAGCCGCCTGTCCGACGAAGCCGGCCCTACCTCCACAATCTCCGCTCCCAGCGCTCGCGTCGCGGCTTTCTTAATCTCCGGCGCGTTATTCGGCATTACGATCACGGCCTTCGCTCCCAGCGCCCGCGCAGCATACGCCACGCCCTGCGCATGGTTGCCGCTGGAGTACGTAATCACCCCGCGCCGCAGCGCCTCAGCCGACAACTGCGCGACCATGTTGTAAGCCCCGCGCAGCTTGAAACTCCCAATCGGCTGCTCACTCTCCGCCTTGATGTAAAGATCGAACTCGGGCTCAGGAAACTTACCCATGCGCAGCCGCGCCCGTTCCACGCGATAAAGCGGCGTCCTCACCGCAACCCCGGCAATCCGTTCCTTCGCTGCCCGTATCTCGTCCAGCGTTACAAACTCACTCATCTATTTCCTCTCCGCGTCATGCATCAGCAAAGCAAAAAAATGCACCAGCCGCCACTGATCCCAGGCTCCGGGCGTCGTTCCTTTCAGATCGATGTGCGACAGCACCGGACTTATCAGCACTTCCTTCAACGTAGTCCTCGGCAGCTCGCTCGCCATCCACAGCGTCTCTGCCGCAGGAATAATATTATCCGCCTGCCCATGCAGCAGATAAACCGGCGTCGTCATCGTCCTTAGCATTCCATGCGGCGACAGTTCTTTCATCTCGTCCCCATGCTTCGCGTCCGATGCGGTCAGTCTCGCCTTCGCCGCCGCCGAGTTCGAATCCATCAACTCCGCCGCCTCCGCCTTTTGCCGCGCATTCAGCTTCGTCCTGGCCAGCTCCTCGGCGCTCTTATTTTCGTACAGATGTTCCCGCAGCACCGGACGAATCGCCGCCTCATCTTCCGTCGGCACAAAGTCCTCCAGATGCTCGTACTCCAGCACGAGCGAACCATACTCATGCGGCGTCAGCTCCTCCGTCGTTCCATCCGGACGAGCCTCGCGCCCGGTCAGGTAGTAGTTCGCGACATGGCTCATTGCATCCTGCGAGCCCACCGCAAACACAAACTTAAAATCCGGCCTGTAAACCGGATCGCCCGCCGCCACCAGCGCCAGCCCGCCACTGAAGCTCAGCCCCAGCACACCCACCGGCCCACCAGTCTGCCCGGCAAGCCACTTCGCCGACTCACCAATCACCCGCACCGAACCGCGATCCACGTGATAGTCCTTGATCCCCGGCAGCTCCGGCGTCAGCACGCGCAACCCGCAGCCAGCCATCGCTCTCGCAAAGCCCACCAGCCGCGGCTCATCGATCCCCAGATGATGCACCCCATGCAGCACCACCAGCCCCGGCGCATCCGGGTGCCGCTCCGGCAGATAGAGTCGTCCCCTCACCATGCCGGCCTCGGTCGCGAACTGTACCTCCGCAGTTCGAACCGGCTCCGTCACTGTCCTGCGGATGACCCACGGTACCGGCTGCCCACCCACCAGCCGCAGCACCGCCACGGCCTGCATGTGCGCCTTCACAAACGGCCATGCCACCGCGCACAGCAACGCCACCGCGCCCACCACCAGCGCCGCAAACGTCTTCTGCCGTCGTCTCAGTTTTGCCCCAGCCAATCCCTGCATGAACGCCGTCGTGCCCTCAGCCCCCGGTTGCGTTGAACATGCCGTGCACCGTCAGGCTGCAGCCATCATAGTCGTCGCTTGCTAAAACACCCGCCCAAGCCCAAAGAACCACCTCGCATGGTCGCCATCTCCAACGCTGCCGCCGCCATAAATCGGCCCGATCAACGTCTTCATCACCAGCCCAAGGGAGACATCCTTCGGCAGCGTCGGCGTTCCTGGAGTAGCGCCCCACACCTTTCCGATCTCAAACATTCCCACCGCATACACTGCGCCGCCAAACACCGGATTCAATCTCGCCAGCCGAAACATGGCCCCCGGCTGCACCAGAAAATAGTCGTTGCCCAGCAGCTCTCCGCGGTCGTAGGCGCTCAACCGCAGCGGCCCTCCCAGGCTGAAGCCCGCAAGCCCCAGGTTCGTCGCTCCGAAGCTCGTTCCCCCGCTCGCCAGGGCAAACGCAATACCCCGATGCGCCACCGGGATAAAGTGCGCCGTATAGGTATTCAGTTGCGAATACCCACCGCTGTCGTTCGGCTTCTGCGTCGAGTAGGTGTACTGCGACTGCACGATCGAACCCTGCGTCGGCACCATCACATCGTCCTGCCCCAGATACTGAAACCGCGCCGATGAGACGAACGGCGTCAGGTTGAACTGCTGCGCCGTCGGTGTTCCGATCGTAAGCGTCTCGCCATACCACTGGTAGTCCTCGCCGATGCGCACCTCGGTCTTCGCGTTGATCTGATACCCCAGGTCAAAGCCAAAGCCGTTTCTGTTCTCCGTATACTGAGCCAGCTGCTGCCCCCCCGAAAAATAAGCCGTTACCGTATGGGCCAGATAGGCGCGTGGAGCCACAAAGAATCGTTTGGCTGCGAACAGCGGCTTGTACAGCTCGCCATTGGCGCCGGCGGTCTGCCCCAGCGTCCCCTCCACCCGCAGCTCCGACCCAGGCCCGGCGACATCGATGAACGTCACCCGCGCTCCCAGGCCAAGCTGAATACTGTTCGCGTCATTCGAAGACAGCGTGACTCCGGCGTTCAGAAACGGAGGCGCATAATTCTTCACCCTCGGCCTCACCAGCAACCCCGTCTCTCCATCCCGGTCGATCAGGTTGTAGCTGACGCTCGAGTAGATCCCCGTTCCCTCGATCTTCGCAATGGTGCTGTCGATCTTATCCGTATCGATCGGCTTCCCGATGTACTTCTTAAACTCCTGTGCGACTTCGGTCTGCTGCATCCCCTTCAGCCCATTCACCTCGACAAACTTCGGCACCGGAATATTCGTCCTCCGCCGAGCGTTTCGTCTCGCAATATAAGCCTTCCAGTCCGCATCGTTCAGCGCGTACTTCTCCAGCTCCGCAGCATGACTCTCCGCCACCTCCACGCCCCGTGGAACAATCTTTTCGCTCTCCCCAAAGTCACTTGAGGTAAACCCGCTTACGTTCGCCTTCAGCAGAACATCCGCCGCCTTCATACTTGCTGCTTCATTGGCCTGAACGACGATGCCGACGTTTCTGCCCAGCACTCCGCCCAGCGAACTCAGGCTCTTGGGGTCAAACGTCCCTGTATCCAGATACACCGCAATGATGATCTGCGCGCCCATTGCCTTCGCCACATCCACCGGCAGATTGTCCACCGCCCCGCCGTCCGAATAATAATGTCCCTCATGCTGCACCGGAGCGAACACGCCGGGAAGCGACATTGTCGCGCGCATCGCCTGCGCCAGCGATCCGTCCGTAAACACGTGGGCCGTTCCCGCCGTCATATCGGTCGCAACGCAGCGAAAGGGAATCGGCAGGTCCCCGAAATTCTTCAGATTGTAATAAGGCAGCATCTTGCGATCCAGCAGCAATCCCACCGCAGACCCTGAATTCAACCCATCCGGCAGACTCAGGCCGCCCTTCAGCCCCAGCTCCAGCCTGTTCGGATAAGCCAGTTTGTCTTCTTTACGTCGGTAGCTCAGCGCTTCATACGGCAGATCTCCGCTCAGCACTCTGGCCCACTGAATACCCCCGACGAAGGCCTGGATCTGCGCCGGACTCTGGCCTGACGCATACAGTCCGCCGACCAGCCCGCCCATACTGGTTCCCGCGATATAGTCCACCGGAATATGGTGATCCTCCATCCACTGGAGAACTCCGATATGCGCGAAGCCCAGCGCACCTCCGCCCTCAAGCACCAATCCGATGGTGGGTCGCGTTGGCCGCTGTTGCGCCTCAGCCGATGCTCCCAGCATTCCTGCGACCGTAACCAGAGCCAGAACAGCACGGCGGCAAAAAGCACACTTCAGCATAGGTCACCCTGCCTGTTAGAACTGCGCTGCGATTCCCGACTTTTTTCGCATCCGCCTGGTATGGTTATTTGCCGCATTTCGACGTTGATCTTACGCCCGCCCTTGCTTCATCTCCAGCGTTAACGCCGAGCCCGACACTTACCTCTAACCCCATCCAGGCCGCCGGTCAGCGTCGTCATACTTGTATCTTCGCCAGGCAAATACGGCATTTCCATTGCATCTTCTCCACAAAAAAAAGCGCCCCATCGGTGGGGCGCTTTTTACATTGTGTAAAGAGATCAGATCTCCAGAATCACAGGCATAATCAACGGCCGCCGGCTTGTGCTCTTCTGGATATACCGCTTCAGATCATTGCGAATCTTTTCTTTAATCACGCCATAATCCACCTTCTCCTCAGCGGAAGAGCTATCCAGCGTTCTTTGCACCACCTGTTTCGCCTCGGCAATCATGCTTTCTTCAGCGATTGCCATTCCTCGAATCACAATCTCAGGAGCGTTCTCAAGCCGGCCCGTCCGCTTGTTGATCGCGATAATCGGCAGCACGATTCCGTCTTCGCTCAGATGCTTCCGATCGCGAATCACCAGGTCTTCAACGACGTCGGTCGAAGTCCCGCCGGAGTCGATGCAAACCCGTCCGACCGTAACCTTGGCCGTCTTCGTTGCAGAGCCCTTATCCAGCTCCAGAACGTCGCCGTCCTCCATCAGAATCGTCTTCTCCACCACGCCCATCTCCGCTGCAAGCTCGGCGTGGCGCTTCAGGTGGCGATAATCTCCATGCACCGGAATGAAGAACTTCGGACGAACCAGGTTGATGATCAACCGCAGCTCCTCCTGGCTCCCATGCCCGCTCACGTGGATCAGGCCCGACTGCCCATCATCATGAATCACCTTTGCATCGCGCCGCTCCAGGTGATCGATCATCCGATAGATCGACTTCTCATTACCCGGAATCACCCGCGAGCTCAGCAGCACCGTATCGCCCGCATCGATGTGCGCGAACTTGTGGTTGTTCACCGCCGCCCGGCTCAGCGCGCTCATCGGCTCGCCCTGCGTTCCGCTGATCATAATCAGCAGCTTGTTCGCAGGCATATCGCGAATCTGCCCAGGATTGATCACCAGCCCCTGCGGCAGATCGAGATATCCCAGGTCCTGCGCAATCTCAGTCGAGTTGTCCAGCGACCGGCCAATGATTGCGACCTTGCGCCCATGCTGCTGCGCCAGCTCCATCGCCAGCCGAATCCGGTGGATCGAAGAAGAAAAGCAGCTGAAGAACAGCTTCTTCTTCGTCTGCGAAAAGATCTCGTCCAGCCGCGGCCGTACTGCGCGCTCGCTCGGCGTATACCCTCTGCGGTCCACGTTGGTGG
>FSYS01000309.1_pt1 | contig 13972 bp, 8 predicted proteins | sample 1638491 | NCBI WGS metagenome assembly FSYS01 (sample SAMEA3914788, study PRJEB12502) | metagenome | biome: forest; material: soil | place: Canada | collected 2011-07-03 | depth 0.1 m | reverse complement strand
TCAAGAACGGCTTCGCCAACCTCACCCTTCTTGTTCCGGACTTCGATTCGGTGGAGCCCCTGGACTTTTATCTCTTGCATCTCATCGGCGATGGTGTGGTCGCCTTCTCCTGCAAGCCGGTCGACACAGGTCCTCAACAGAAAATGAGTCCCGGCATCGTGGGCTATGCAGAACAGTTCGTAGATATCGCTCTCGCGATCTCCGATGTGGACGATTCGCCCTGGGTCCGCGAGCAACGCCGTCGACTGCCTCAAGTTTTCCAGCCAGCGATAGCTCTCCTTCTGCTCGATCGGTACACGAGTGGGATTGATGCTGCGCTTGAGCGCATTCGCACCATGGAACTTGTCCCTAGTCCAGAACTTGATGGCAGCCAGCCCGAGAGGAAGGCCATCCCGCGTCACCACAAGACTGGAATGCATCAGAACTCCGCATGTCGTGTGGTGACCAGGTTGGCCACCAAGAGCATATTTCGTCGCCATCTTGTGCACGATGCCGATCGCTTCGGGGTCCTCGCGGTGATAGGAGAACTCAGTCGTGTCGTGAAGGACCAGAACCGGAGCGTCGCGAGTGGCTGCGAATCGTTCCCGTGTGCAGAAAAAGTGGCCTGCCAGAATCTTCTCCTCACTGACTCGTTCGTTCGACAGGAAACGATAGGCAGCCTTCGTACTCGCCCAGTCCTGGCAGGCAAAGGGTATGCTGCCGCCAATCTGATCCGAGAGCTGTCCCAGCAAAGTGCGGAACCTCTTTCCGTGCCGCGTATCGTGGAACTGGCAGCCCGCAACTTCGCGCTCCAGCCAACTGCCAATCTCTTCATCCGGAAGGTCCGGCCGAGTCTCCATCCTCGCAGTTCAACATCTCTGTCCCCTACCTATAAGTGCCTGACTTGAGACCGAATCTATCTTGGTACACCACGCTTCCCCCATAGCCAACAGAGTTGTGGGTAATTGAAAGCCAGACCAAGCGCTTACGGACCTTGCGGACACTCAGGGAGAGTTGACGTGCGGCTTCCTTGGCGTCAACGAGCATGGTTGTGATGCGGGATGCTTCAGGTGTTGCCTGAAGCACAGGGGACTTGATTGCCACGTTCTACCTCATTCGTTCTTTTCATCGGGTACACCAGACGCGGACGGACTCACGCAAGACTGAGTGCTAATAGACCAAGTGGTTAACCTGATCCGCCTAAATCCAGACATCGTGCTATCACGCATCTGGCACTGCTTAGGATCGATAAAAAGAAGGAGAACGAGGGTGCTATCCGCCGGGTGTATGCCTCACTTTAGCGTCATCCGCAGTGAGGTGGTCTAGGTGTTCATGACCTGTTGGCATCCCTTTTGTGGTGCTTAGTCAATGTACATGCTCCGTGCTGCTCTGTGCAACACATAAACTGCACGTTATGTACAGTTTGCAGCGATTCCCGCGCAAGGGACTGATTCATTGGCGGTTACGATTTGGGGGTAAAAGCATCACTCGGCTTGCCGGTCTCGCTTGTGGACTTCTTGTAAGTTATTGAAACTATGGTGGCCCGGGCAGGAGTCCAACCTGCGACCTTCGCGTTAGGAGTGCGCTGCTCTATGCAACTGAGCTACCGGGCCAATGGTGTTGCATCAGTGTATCGCGGGAGGGCGATGGTAAACTTACCCTTGAGACCAATATGCCAGATATCACTCGCCGCCGTTCCGTAACCGTCAACATTGGGGGCGTTCGCGCCGGCTCTGACGCTCCTGTCGTCGTGCAGTCGATGACGAACACCGATACCGCCGATGTCGAGAGCACGGTGCAGCAGGTCGCGGCGCTCGCGCGCGCGGGCTCCGAGATGGTGCGCATCACGGTGAACAACGACGATGCCGCAAAGGCGGTTCCGCACATCATCGAGGCGCTGGCCAAGAAGGGCTGGAACACGCCGATCATCGGCGACTTCCACTACAACGGACACCAGTTGCTGACCAAGTATCCGGAGTGCGCCGAGGCGCTGGCGAAGTACCGCATCAATCCGGGCAACTGCTCGATCGGACGCAAGGACGACGACAACTTCCGGACGATGGTCGAGGTCGCGGTGAAGCACCAGAAGCCTGTTCGGATCGGCGTGAACTGGGGATCGCTCGATCAGGCGTTGCTGACGAAGATGATGGACGAGAACTCGAAGCTTGCCGATCCGCTGCCTGCGCGCGACGTAATGATGGAAGCGATGGTGGTGTCGGCGCTGGACAATGCGGCTGCGGCGGAGCGCTATGGGCTGCGGCGCGACCAGATTATTTTGTCGGCGAAGGTTTCGGGGGTACGGGACTTGGTGGATGTGTATACCGAGCTAGCTGGGCGCTGCGACCATGCCCTGCACCTCGGATTGACTGAGGCGGGAATGGGCATGAAGGGCATCGTGGCCTCGACCGCCGGGCTGGCGCCGCTGCTGCTGGCCGGCATCGGCGATACCATCCGCGTCAGCCTGACGCCAACGCCGGGCGGCGACCGCTCGGAGGAGGTGCGCTGCGGACAGCAGATCCTGCAGTCGCTTGGCATCCGGAGCTTCATGCCACAGGTGACGAGCTGCCCGGGCTGCGGACGGACGACGTCGACCTATTTTCAAGAACTCGCCGAGCGCATTCAGAACTACCTTGTGGCCTCGATGCCGGAGTGGAAGAAGCAATATCCGGGAGTCGAGGAGCTGAAGCTGGCGGTGATGGGCTGCATTGTGAACGGGCCGGGCGAATCGAAGCACGCCAACATCGGTATTTCGCTGCCTGGAACGTTCGAGGAGCCGAAGGCTCCGGTGTACGTCGACGGCCAGCTGTACAAAACGCTGAAGGGCGATCAGATCGTCGAGGAGTTTCAGGTAATTCTCGACGAGTACGTCCAAAAGCGGTACGGCCGGGAGCTGGTGGGAGCGTAGTTTTCATTGCTTGATAGGGGGGCCACCTCCCCCTATTCTTGGACGCAAAGTATTCATTCATTCGTAAGGACTTGCGAGACTACCCGCATCGCAAAATAATAATTCTAAATAACTTACGGCTAAACCATGCAAACGAAATGAATTAGGACTGCGACCCTCTTCCCTGCCGGAAGAGGGTTTCTCCTTTAACCTCTGATTTAATCGTAGCGAATTGAGGATAGTAACTACGCCGTTTCTTTGTTTTTAAAAGGCGCGTCGTTATTGGCTATCTCTCGTTTTTGGGTAACTTCGGGATTTTAATTGCTTTCGGGTAGGAGGACTAGCGGACAACCGTGAAACCAGATTTTGGGTTGAACGGTGCTCGCAGTGTGGGTGGATGAGCGGTACCGGGCTCCTTCGCTGCGCTCCGGATGACGGCAAAAACAAAGAACGGCGAAGACACCACTAGCGGGAACAACAGCGGCTAGAGCAATGGCCAAGAAAACGACGAGAACAACTGCGACAGCAGGTCCTCCCCGCTTCGCGGAAAGATGACAACGTTGAAACAGACAGCGGGAAAGGCGGAGGGCAGTCGACGATAACGCAACAGCCAACTTTGCGCATTCGTTGGGGAAGGCGGTTTCGCTTCGCTCGAGGCCCACGCATCGCGTGAAACAAAGACGCGGTGAATGGGCACCCGAGGCTCTGGATGACGACGCAACGGCAGGACTGGGCAACGGAACACAAACAGCAAGTGCGATCCGGTAGAATCTGGGCAACCGATGGCGCGCGGTTGGCCGCCGGTGAAACTACTGGATATCAAGGAGTTGCCTGTGCTCTGTTCTTTGCGCGTAGCGGTGTGTGTGAGCAGTATAATCGCCGGGGTGGGGTCGGCCATTGCCCAGATTGCAGCGACACCGACGGCGCCCGCGCCGGGGCAGGCTGCGTCCCCCGCGGCAGTGCATGCGACGCCGCCCACGCGCGATCCGCATACGCCCGGATATGTGACGGCGAAGGAACTTCCGGATGGGGCAATTCCTTCGGCGGATATGGATGGGAACTTCATCCTGGGGCCCACGCATACGGCCGCGCCTGAAGCTACGGTGCAGGCGGGTGTGCCGCAGGGGACGGTGATCGAGTTCACGATGAGCTCGGCCGATAGTAAGAGCTATCCGGGGATTGCGCGGGAGGCGGGGACCTTTGGCACACCGGATCCGAGCAATGCGGCGCGGTTGATTGTGACGACCAGCCAGGCGGCTCCGTATATGCGGCGGGTGGCGGTGTATGTTCCGAAGCAGTATGTGCCAGGGACGGCGGCGCCGTTTATCGTGGGTGCGGATGGGCCGGACCGGCTGCTGTTTACAGTGCTGGATAACCTGGTCGCGGAGCATAAGGTGCCGGCGATGATCGCGATCTCGATCAGTAATGGTGGCGGCGACGCACAGGGCAGCGAGCGCGGGCTGGAGTACGACACCATGTCGGGACGGTACGCGGAGTTCGTCGAACACGAGGTACTGCCGCGGGTGGAGGCGGAGGCGCATGTGCGCCTGACGAAGGATCCGGATGGGCGGGCAACGATGGGTGGAAGCTCGGGCGGGTCGTGCGCGCTGATCATGGCGTGGTATCACCCGGAGCTGTACCATCGCGTGCTGACGTACTCGGGGACGTATGTGAATCAACAGTGGCCGTATAACCCGGAGACGCCGGGTGGGGCGTGGGGATTTCATGAGCGGCTGATTCCGGAGAGCCCGCGGAAGCCGATCCGGCTGTGGATGGAGGTGGGCGACCGGGATCTGTATAACCCGAATGCGATGCGGGACGGAATGCACGACTGGGTGGTCGCCAATGAGCAGATGGCGAAGGTGCTGCCGACGAAGGGGTATCACTATCAGTTTGTGTTTGCGCGGAACGCCGGACATGTGGACCGGGCGGTGAAGCAGCAGACGCTGGCCGAGGCTCTGGAGTATGTGTGGCAGAACTATCCGGTGCGCTAGGGAGTCGCGCCGTGGGGGGTGCTCGCCTCAATATTACAGGACTATTACAAAATGGCTGATGCCCTATAAGAATTAGTACTTGGACGGGAGGATTTTCGAGGGACAGACTTGGAAATGAAAAGGAGGAACGAACATGAACCTCACAGCCAAGTCCACCCTCGTCACCGCAATTCTTACTCTCTCAGTTGCTTTCTACCAAGCCGATGCGTACGTCAAAACGAATCTTTCGGTGCGCCCAATCGCCGCGACGACCGATGCGCAAGACCTTATGCTGCATACAGATAACAACGGATCCACCTTCCTGTACGTAGAACAGCAGCAGGGCGCGGTGCTGGCGGTGTACGACGTCACCGATCCTGCGCACATCAAGCTCGAGGCCTCGGTGCCGACCGGCGCGCACGGCAGCTATGACTTCGTGGGGATGATCGGCAACAGCGAGTTGATCGCGTTCCGCGATGGCTCGGGCAGCGGCGTGATCGATCTGCGGCGGGCCACGGGGCCGAAGCTGGCGATGATCGCGGGGACGGTGCCAGCGGCGACCGAGCAGCTGGGCGAATCGGGCTACCTGGCGTCGAGCTTTCTGACGGCTGGACCGGTTTCGGCAGCTGCGCAGCCGCGCTCGGTGCAGGTGGTGGAGACGGCGACTGAGGCTCCTCATGTTGTGAGCACCGTGGCGAAGGTGACCAAGCAGGTGGCACGGCCCGAGACGGGAACCACGTTCCTGCTGGGAGAGAACGGCGTCACGGTGGTTCGCCAGATCGCTACCGAACGCGCGTACAAAGAGCAGCTCGAGCTGTGGAAGACGGCTAACTAAGGAGCTAAGCCATCGCGATTGGTTTTGCTGAATACGGCGGCCGATCGCGAAGTGGGACCACCTAACCGAGTGGTCCCATTTTGTTTGAGGATGGTTTACGCCGTACACCGAATGCGGTGCAACCAGAAGGGCGGCGGCCGAAGCCACCGCCCTTCTGGTTGCGTGCGGGTTGGGTTAGAAGGAGAAGCGAGCGGAGATTTCCACCTGACGCGGGGCATAGTTGAAACCGCTGTCGTTGGTGTACTCCTTCTGTCCGAAGTTGGACTGGTAGAGCGCCGTATTGCCCGACAAGGAATAGGCTTCGGTGTACATCTCGCTGACGTTCTGGTGGTTGGCAAGGTTGAAGGCCTGCGCGAAGAACTGCAGGTTGTAGCGTTCCTTGAGTGTGAAGTCCTTCTCGACGCGCGCATCGTCGATCATGATGCGCGGCTGGAAGTTGTTGTTGAAGCCCAGCTGCGGGATGAAGTCGACGCCGCCGTTGCCGTTCAGGCCGCTGCTGGCAATTCCGTAGGTGGTGTGCCCGGAGGTGGTGGCGGTGTAGGGCATACCGGTCTGAATCTGGAAAGTGTCGTCCAGCTTCCAGCCGTTGGTCAGGTACTTGACCCAGCTACCGGTTTCGAGGTTGGGAAGGCTGTAGAGGGCATAGGCGACCAGGCGGTCCTTGACGTCCCAGGTGCTGTTGCCGTAGTTGGTGCGAGCGCTGCCATAGGGGTTATACCAGTTGTTGCTGCCGCCGGCGGTGTCGGAGTTCTGATAGTAGTCCAGGGCATGGGCCCAGGTGTAGTTGACATCGAACTGGAGATTCTTGAGGCTACGGTTCTGCACCTCGAGGGCCAGCGCGTTGTAGCTGGAGTTGATGTTGCTGACCATCTCGTTGACGGCCTGGAAGTTGGTCGCCGAGGGTCCCAGCAGCGCGGTATTGCCGTAGGCGGTGAAGGTGGGCACCGTCAGAACCGTTCCGTTGGGGAGCGGGCTCTTGCCGGTGGTATCGGAGATGGTGATGTTCTCGTTGACGGTGTTCGGGTTCAGGTTGACATCGAGGAAGTTGGGTAGGTGCCGGCCCAGGGCTCCCAGATAGCTGGCGGAGACGACAGTGCCGCGGCCAACCTCCTGCTGCAGGATGAGGTCGAACTCTTGCACCTCAGGATTGCGTAGGTTGGCTGCGAGAAAGTCAGCACTGGGTTTGGCAGCGGCAGTGGCGCCAAGCTGATTGGGGTTGAGGATGTACGGGAAGATCGACTCGCTGGACAGACCGGTCGTGCCGCTGACCGTGGTCTGGCTCTGGGAGAGCGGGCTTCCCGTGGTCTCGAGGACCGTACCGATGTTTCCGTTGGTGATGCGGCCGTAGTACATGCCGTATCCGCCATGAAGGACCGTCTTGCCGGTGCCGAAGATGTCGTAGGCAAAGCCGAGGCGGGGGCCGAAGTTAGCCTTGTCGCTGGGGTGATTGTTGAGGCCGGTGAAGGGGACGTAGCCAGCGGTGGCGGCGGTCAGCGTGCTCACCGGTCCGGGGATGCCCTCGTAGTCGTAGCGGACGCCGAGCTGGAAGGTCAGGCGCGGCGAGAACTTCCAGTCGTCCTGAGCATAGTAGCCCTGATCGATGGTCGAGAAGGCAAAGGTGGTAGGACCGAATCCCTGATACAGGCTGGTGTAGCAGGGGTAGTTGCCGACCGTGGTCGCCGAGGTGGAGTAATAGGACTGGGTGGAGTTACAAGTGCCCGCGCCGTAGCCCTTGGAGTAGAGGTCAGCGAAGTAGTTGGTGAGGTAGCTGCTGTAGTCGAACTCACCGTTGTAGTACTGCGACTGGTTGGTCAGGTCGTAGTTATGCACCATGTCGACGCCGAACTTGAGGTTGTGCTTGCCGTGCTGGTAGAAGAGGTTGTCGCCGATCTGCCACTTGCGCTCGTCGGGGTACGACGGACGATAGGAGTAGTAGGGCGAGCCGACATAGAAGCCCTCGGTGCCGGTGGCCAACTCGACATACGGATCATTGCCGTTCTCGACCAGGTTCTGGGTGTCGTAGGCGGTCGTGGGCTGCTTGCCTTCGTCGTTCAGCTCGCGGCCATACTGATAGAGCAGCTCATTGCTGATATTGGCGGAGATGAGGCTGGTCAGCTTGGCGACGCCATAGTCCAGCTTGACGAAGTCGGTGCCGATCGAATCGAACGAGTAGTGGCCTGTGGGGCTGGTCTGGACGCCGCCGGGTGAGTCCCAGCGCAGGCGGTGATAGAGGAAGCTGACCTGGTTTTTGGAGTCGATCTGCCAATCCAGCTTGGGAGTGTTGATCTCCTGATAGCCGGTGCGGGGGGTCAGGCCGATGTCGCTACTGAGCGAGTTGACGCCGGAGTTGAACAGATTGGCGGCATCAGCGTAGGTGACATTGTGGCCGTAGGTGGTCTGACCCGACAAGGAGAGACGCGCCGCCAGGGCGCAGACCTGTTCGTCCAGTGCGTTGCTGGCGGTACCCGCGAAGACGCCGGTGCTCAGGTTACAGGAGGTGCCGCCGGGCAGCGCAGCATCCGGCTGGGCGTAGAACTCGCTGGGATTGGCCGGCGCGCCGAGCATGGGGAAGATGTGTGCGTGCTGGTCGAAGGTATAGATGAAGAACAGCTTGTCCTTGATGATCGGACCGCCGATGGTGAACCCGTAAATCTTGCGGATATCCTCGGGCTTGACCGGCGTGGTGACGTTCTTGTCCGTCGCCGGGTTCAGCGTGGTGATGTCAGTCTGGTCGTTGTAGGCGTTCCAGTTGCTCTCACGGTCGTAGAAGTAAGCTTCGCCATGGATCTGGTTGGTGCCGCTCTTGGTGACGGAGTTGATGACGCCGCCGGCGGCGCGACCGAACTCTGCGGGGTAGACGCCGGAGTTGACCTGGAACTCACGCACGGCGGAGCCGGAGGTGGAGTAGGCTTCGCGGGTACGACCGCGCTCCTCGGAGAAGTAAGCCTGGTTGTCATCAGCGCCGTCGATCTCGACGTTATTCAGAATGGTGCTGATACCACGCACGCTCACCAGACCGTAGCCAGAGGAGTCGGCGGTGACGCCCGGGGTCAACTCGGCCAGCGCAGACCAGCGGCGGTTGTTGATGGGAATGTTCTGCAGCGCCTTCGCATTCATGTTGGAGGAGAACTCTGGCGATTCGAGGTTCATCACCGGGGTGCCGGCGGTGACCGAAACGGTCGTGCTGACTTCGCCGGTCTGCATATGCGGGGTGACGGTGGTGGTCTGGCCTACCAGCACGGTGACCGCGGTGACGCGATACTCGCTGAGTCCCGGGGCGTCGACGGTGACGGTGTAGGTTCCGGGCTCGAGCAGCGGAGCTTTGAAGCCGCCACTGGTATCGCTCGTCAGATGGATTTCGGCGTTGGTGGCGTCGTTATGGATGGTAACAGTCGCCTGGGACACGAGTGCACCGGTCGCATCGAATACGGTTCCGCCGATCGAGCCCTGCGTGCTGGTCTGGCCCAGCATCGGGGCTGCCGTCAAGCAAACGAGCGCGAGAGGCAGTAGCCCCCGCGTAAAATTCTTCAACATCACTTGGTCTCCTCTAAGTAGAGCAATTTCGACAGGGTGCCGCGCCAACGTTCGGCGCTCCTAAACTGGAGAAATTGAAAATACAACCAAGGATGGCAGGCTTCGATGAACTCTTGATTACAGCCAGCGGGAGGCTGTGCAAATCAGGGCGGGGGCGGGCTTGGGGAGGAAAATCCGTTGAGAGAGAGATGCGCGGCGGGAGAGTACGTGCGGGGCGGGTGGGATTTGGGCCAAGGAAAAGGACGGCCTGAGCCGTCCTTTTCCGGTTACGAATGCTTCTGAAGTTTACAGAGGCTGGATGTCCGCAGCCTGCCAGCCCTTGGGGCCCTTGACGACGTTGAACTGCACAGCCTGACCTTCTTGAAGGCTCTTGAAGCCGCTCGAGACGATCGCCGAGTAGTGTGCGAAGACATCTTCGCCGTTCTGACGGCTGATGAAACCAAACCCCTTGGCGTCGTTAAACCACTTTACAGTTCCCTGTTCCATTTTCATTTTCCTTTTGCTACTTGAATTGACGCTCGGACCAATCGGGGTTCGTACAAGTACAGCCATTACAGAAGCTTTTGCAGAAGACCAACGTGTTCAATCGACAGTCTTAGGCTAGCACGAGCGGCGTAGAAGTCAACAGGCAAAAGTTGACTGTTGACATAATCCGTCCCAAAGCGACACCGGAGTGCTTCGTAGCGGACTAACGCCGGCTTTATTCTGGCCATTCGACTAATCGATTAACTGATTTCCTGGCTTCCTCCGATCCGGGAGGCCCATCCCACTCCGCGCGTTGCCGCGACGGCAGGATGGGCTGCGCCGGCTAGGTGTTGGTGGGGGTGGGAGCGTTCAGCTCGATGAGGTTCTGGGATTTGAGGTCGGACCAGAACTCGGCGGGAATTCTGGTCTGCATGGAGGTGTAGTCGGCAAGAATCTGGCTCTGGCTGCTGGCGCCGACGACGAGGGCTGCGGCGACATCGGGCGCGGCCGAGAATTGGAGGGCAGCGGTGCGGAGATCGACGCCGTACTTCCCTGCTACCGCGTGGAGCTGCCGGCGCTTTTCGATGTGGGCGGGCGAGATCTTGTAGGAGTCGCTGCCGTAGTTGTAGCGGGGTGCACCGGCAAGGAATCCGGCGTTGAGCGAGGAGCCGATGACCAGCGAAGCGTTCTTCCGGCGGATGGCGGGGAAGATCTGGTCGAGGGCGTTTTTGTGGTCGACGAGGGAGTACTGCGAGGCGAGGAGGCAGACGTCGGGGTCGGCATTCTCGAGGGTGGCGAGGATGGGCTCGGGGGTGTTGACGCCGATGCCCCAGCCCTTAATGATGCCCTCTTCACGCATGCGGGTGAGTTCGGGGAAGGCGCCTTTGATGGCGATCTTCATGGCGTCCTGCCAGGGCATGGGGAGGATCTTGTTGTCGGAGGAGATGTCGTGGACGAATGCGATGTCGATGCGGTCGATGCCGAGGCGCTGCAGGCTGTCCTCGATGGAACGGCGGACACCGGAGGCGGTGTAGTCGAAGACGACGTCGTTGGGCGAGGGGGAGAAGGGGAAGAGGTTGCGCTGGCGGGCGGTGGGCGAGGCCTTGAGGAGTTTGCCGACCTTGGTGGAGAGTACGTACTCGTCGCGGTCCTTGGTGTGGACGAAGGCGCCGAGGCGGCGCTCGGCGAGTCCGAGGCCGTACCAGGGGGCGACGTCGAAGTAGCGGACGCCGGCCTCCCAGGCCGCGTTGTAGGTGGAGTGGGCGTCCTCGTCGGTGATGACGGCGAATTCGTTGCCGAGGGGGACGCCGCCAATACCGAACTTAAAGCGTGGCTTGAAGTGATGGTCGGTAGATGTTGTAGCGGCGTAAGATTGCGGACTGCTCATGCTGGCTTTGCTGTTCATGCTCGCTGCACTGTTCAAGCTCGCGGTGCTGCCCTGGGCGGAGGCGGCGGGAATCAGGGCGCTGGCGGCGACCATCGCGGAGCCCTTGGCGGCGAGGTTCAAGAAGTCTCTTCTTGTGTTCATGTTCGGCATTGCGCTCCTTTGGTATCTGAATCCTGGTGTCTGAAGCCGTGATCGAGATCTGTGTCCGTGAGCGGCTGGCGCCGTGTTTGGGGCGCAGCTGCGAGCAGGCGAGCCTCTCCGGGAGGCGCGGCCTTGAGAACTAGATGAGCGAGGGAGTGGGGGTCGATGCACTCCCAGCGCAATCTAATCGGAGGAAACAGATTTATTTCAGGAAGATCAGGATGACCCCGTCAGGATCACTTGAGGGAAGCGGCGTTCCTGCGGAGCTCGGCGAGGGGATAGAAGGTGCCGCGCCAGAGGATTCCCCCCTGGGAAAGGGTGGTCGTCATCGAGCGCAGGACCACAATGACAAGCAGAAAAGCGCCGAAAGGCATGAGAAAGGCGTTCCAGGCGGAGATGCCGGAGTGGCGGCCAAGCGCGCGGTACTGGAGAACGACCGCCAACAGGACGATCAGCGCGGGAAAGCGGAGGTGCGGGAGGAAGAGGCCCGTGAAGGGCAAGACCGAGCAGACGAGCAATCCGCCGCAGGCGATCAGCACAGAGACAACGCTGAAGCTGAGGGCGGAGAAGACGTTTTTGGTCATGACCCGAACCAAGCCGAGAGCGCCGGAGGCCCAGTGCACGTTGACCAGGTTACGCGCGAAGGCGAGGCGCGGAGCGAGGCCGGCGCGCTTGATGCGGCGGGCCAGTGCGAGGTCCTCAACGACCTCCATGCGCAGGGCTTCGAAGCCGCCAACCTGGAGGTAGGCGGAGCGCTTGACGAGGTTGAAGGCGCCGACGCCGATGGCGTCGCGCTGGGAGGTGGGATCTGCGACGCGCCAAGGACGGGCGGCGAGGAGGCCGCTGAGCTGGAGGAAGCCGAGGACGGCGGCCTCGTCCCAGCGCCGAATGATGAGGGTGGGCATGGTGACGAGATGGTCGCCGCGGCTCGCGGTGAGATAGGAGACGGACCGCCGGAGAGCGTCGGGAGCGAAGAGAACGTCGGCGTCGGTGAAGAGGAGGAAGTCGGCGGCGGTGTGGCGGGCGGCGAGGGCCATGGCGTGGGTTTTGCCGAGCCAGCCCGCAGGGAGCTCGGGGATGTGGAGGACGCGAAGTCGGTGCGGGTACTGCGCCGCGAGGGCGTCCATGATGGCGCCGGTGTGGTCGGTGGAGCGGTCGTTGACGGCGAGGATATCCAGATTTGGATAGTCCTGCTGGAGGAGGGATTCGAGGCAGGCGGCGATGTCCTTCGCCTCGTTGCAGGCGGGAACGATCACGGTGAGCGATGGGGCGGCCGGATCGATGGGCGGGTTGGGGAGCTGGAGGAGGTCGGGCACGCGGGGCAGGCCGCGGAGGACGCCGCAGGCCTGGCAGACCCAAAAGGATGCAACGAGCCAGGCGACAGCCTGGAGGACTTCGAAGAGATAATGTGTGGTCATGCTTGGGCGGGGAGGGTCTGGGCTCCGGGGTCTGGAAGGTCGAGGTTGGATGATTCGGACGGTGGGGCTTCGAGGTTGCGAGCGCCGAGGAAGAGCAGGAGGGTAGCGAGGAGGAGGCTGGCAAGGGTGACACCAAGGCCGGTGCCGAGCGAGGTGTGGTCGCTGACGATGCCGATGACGCGGGGGCTGGGGGCGTCGCCGAGGGCGTGGATGAGGAAGAGCTCGACGGCGATGGCGGTGGCGCGAATGGCAGCGGGCACGGAGTTGACGATGGCGGCGTTGAGCGGGCCGTTACCGAGGAAGATGAAGAAGAGGGCCAGCGCGAGGCCGGGGACGATGGCGGATTTGGGTCCGAAGAAGCAGAGGACAGCGGGCGGCACGGTGAGCAGCGCGGACCAGGCGGAGACGAGGTAGAGCGCGCGGTAGTTGGTGCGGAGCCAGCGCTGGGCGACCCAGCCGCCGATGGCGGTGCCGCCAAGGCCGCCGAGAACGGTGAGCGCTCCGACGATGAGGCCGGCGCTCCCGGGAGAGTAGCCGGCGCGACGCTGGAGGAAGCTGGGGATCCAGAAGGAGATGCCGCCCATCGAGAAGACGACCATCGCCAGGCCGAGGGTGGCGTAGAGGTAGGGCGCGTTGCGGACGAGGCTGAAGGGGGAGATGGCGTTTGCGCCGAGGCGCTTCTGGCCGCGGGGTTTGGGGTCAGTGGCTCCGCGTTGGGGCTCCTTGACGAGGAAGAGGATCAGGAGGGCGATGAGGATGCCGGGAAAGGCGGAGACGAAAAAGGGAACGCGCCAGCCGAAGCGGCCACCGAGGGCTCCGCCGAGAGCGTATCCGACGGCGGCGCCGACCGGGATGGCCGTGTAGAAGATGGTGAGGACGCGGTTGCGCTGGTCTTCGGGGTAGAAATCGGCGAGCAGGGCGGGGGCGTAGATGCTGAAGCTTGCTTCGCCGATGCCGAGGGCGGCGTGGCGGAAGGCGAGCGAGAAGTAGGTATGGACGGTGGCGGTGAAGAGGTTGGTGGCGCTCCAGAAGAGAGCGGCGAGGACGATCAGGGGCTTGCGGGGGTAGTGGTCGCCAAGCCAGCCGGTGAGGGGGGCAGCGAACATGTAGGTGAGGAAGAACCAGAAGGTGAGGGCGCCGATGCGCTCGTCGGAGAGGTTGAAGTCGCGCTTGACCAGTTCCTGGACGCCGGGGAGGATGTAGCGGTCGATGAAGTTGATGAAGTTGAGCGCGGTGAGCAGGACGAGGGCCGTGGCGGCTCCAGCGACGGAGGCGAAAGGCAGCTTGGACGGCTCGGCGGGCATTGGGATGAGGATAGCAGGGGCGAGTCCGGTTGTTTTCGGATAGGGTGTGGGC
>FSYS01001636.1_pt1 | contig 13976 bp, 12 predicted proteins | sample 1638491 | NCBI WGS metagenome assembly FSYS01 (sample SAMEA3914788, study PRJEB12502) | metagenome | biome: forest; material: soil | place: Canada | collected 2011-07-03 | depth 0.1 m | reverse complement strand
CGGTGATCGCACGGCCACGATCGTCGAACATGGCGCGGATCTTACCGAAGGTGTTGCCGACGATGTAGCTGTCGCCCAGACGCAGCGTTCCGTTCTGCACCAGGATCGACGCCACCGCACCGCGGCCGCGATCGAGCTTGGCTTCGATGACCGTACCTACCGCCGGACGATCCGGAGTCGCCTTCGGAGACGCGATATCGGCCACCAGGCAGATCATCTCCTCCAGCAGGTCCAGATTCTGCCGCTTTTTGGCCGAGACGTCCACGAATACCGTGGTTCCACCCCACGCCTCAGGCTGCAGGCCGCGATCGGCAAGCTGCTGCTTGACCTTGTCCGGATTCGCTTCCGGCTTATCGATCTTGTTCACCGCCACGATGATCGGCACGTTCGCCGCCTTTGCGTGGTCGATCGCCTCAAGCGTCTGCGGCATCACGCCGTCGTCCGCAGCCACTACGACCACGACGATGTCGGTGATCTTGGCGCCGCGTGCGCGCATGCGGGTAAAGGCCTCATGACCCGGAGTATCGAGGAACACGATGTCGCGGCCAAACGCCGGCGAATCCGGCTTGGTAACGTGCACCTTGTACGCACCGATGTGCTGCGTGATGCCACCGGCTTCGCCAGCAGCCACATCCGACGAGCGGATCGCGTCCAGCAGCGAGGTCTTACCGTGGTCGACGTGACCCATGACCGTGACCACCGGCGAGCGGTTGATCTCGACCATTCCGGTCGTGTCCTCGAGGAAGCCTTCAATGGCCTCGTTCTCAAGCTGCTCTTCGACGGTGATGATCTGGGCGTCCGCACCGAACTGGCGCGCGACCTCCTTCACCAACTCGCCATCGAGCGACTGGTTCACCGTGACGAAGACACCCTTCATCAGCAGCACCGCAATCAGGTCCTTGCCACGCACATCCAGCTTTTCGGCAAGGTCCTTGACGCTGATCCCTTCGGTCACCGTAATGGTCTTGGTGATCGGCAGCGGCTCCCGCGAGAACTGCTGTCCACCGTAACGCGGTGGCGGCTGGAAGCCCTTCATCGGGCCTTCCTTGCTCTTCTCGTAGCGCTGTCCGCCGCGACGCTGTCCAGGACGTGCTGCCGGACGCATGCCGCCGGGAGTCTCGCCCGGTGCCAACGGCGCGCCGGGAGCTCCGCCCGGACGTGCGCCAAAGCCAGGCCGTGCACCAAACGCAGGCCGCGGCCCGCCCGGAGTAAAGCCAGGACGGCCAGGAGCTCCGCCCGGTCCACCGGGACCGCCGGGGAAGGTACGTGTCGGATGCATCGGGCGACGCGCGCCCGGGGCCATGTTCGACGGCGGCCGCGAGCCCGGAGGTCCGCTCGGCGCACCGGGACGCGGACGCTCGAAGATGGGACGGCCGCGCTGCACGCCGCCCGGAGGCGTCGGAGGCGCGGTATAGATCGGTCGCGGTCCGGTCTGCGGCATGATGACGCGGCGCGCCGGAGGCCCCGGAGGGGGCGGAGGTGGAGCCGGAGCAGCCGGTTCCGCGGCAGCAGCCGTCACATTGACCGTCGGAGTCGGAGCAGGCGTGCCAGCTGGCGTCGTCACAGGCGCAGCAGCAGCAGGCGTCGTCGGTGCGGCCGGAGCCACAGGCGCTGCCGGAGCAGCAGGAGCAGCAGCCGGAGTCGCAGGAGCAGCAGCGACCGGAGCAGCCGGCGCAACAGCAGCCGGAGTCTGAGTCGGAGCAGGATGGGCAGCAGCGGGAGCAGCCGCCACCGGACGAACCGGAGCAGCCGGGGTCGCTTGCCCCGCCTGCGGAGTCGTCCCAGCCGCAGCCGGGGGACGCGCAATCACCGCGCCCGCAGGCGGACGGCTGGCGATGGCAGGAGCCGCCGAAGGAGGCGGAGCCACGATGTTCGCTCCCTGTCGCGGCAGCGGCACAATCCGGCGCGGCGCCGGTGGCGTCGAGCCCGACACATTGGCCGAGCCTGCAGCCGGGGCGGCCGAAGCCGTCACCGGGGCCGCAGGGGCCGGCGTCCCAGCCGGCCGTGCGACTGGAGCAGCCTGAGAGCTCTGCGGTGCCTGAGCGGCCGGCTGCGGGGTTACTCCCGGAGCGGTTCGCGGGGCAGCAACCGCCACAGCGGGCCGCTGCGGCAAGGGCGCAGCCTTCGCTGCGGCCTCGGCGCTCTTGCGCTCCAGAATCGCGCGCAGCGCATCGCCGGGTTTGGAGACGTGCGACAGGTCGAATTTCGGCTTGGCTTCCGCAGCGGAGCGAGAACCTCCGCTGCGGCTACCAGTCTTGAAGTAGTCGCGCACTCTTTCGGCTTGGTCGGCGTCGATCGAACTGGAGTGCGTCTTTCCGGTCACGCCAATCGCTTCCAGCGCGTCCAGAATCGGCTTACTCTTTACTTCCAGTTCTCGTGCCAAATCGTTAATTCGAACCTTGGTCATCCGTCCCTTTTCATCCCCTGCGCCGATCAGCTGTTCATTGCAGCCTCGTCGAAGTGGGAGTTTTGTCCTTCTTATTATCCCCGAAATCGCCGCGTGCGCGCATCAGGGAGTGGTGTTGTGCGTGGCCGGTCTGGCTAACCACGATCGTGTCCGTCGCCGTCGATGCCCTCGCCCGAGATCTCCTGGGCCTGATTCGCCAGTTCGTCTACGGCATCGTTCTGCAATTCAATCTGTTCCTCGCGAGCGTCCGCGTCGCTGAAGGCATCGCTGGCCGATTCGCTCTCTTCCGCGTCCACGATGTCTTCGGTGGACAGACCGCGGATCTCCTCAGCTTCGCTCTGGTCCACATCCGCGGCAAGCAGTTCTTCCGGCGTCTTGGGGTTCGACATTGCATCCTCCTTGGGGTTTTCTTCCTCAGATGCAACTGCCGCCGCGGCGATTGGCCGCGCCTCCCCATCTTCGTACTGGCCAAAGTAGTGACGCACCGCGACCGAGATCTTCTCGACCGTCTTCTCGCCAATCCCCGGAACCTCTTCCAGCTGCTCGGGCGTCATGTCGGCCAGTTCTTCGACCGTCGTAATGCCCGCGGCGATCAGCTTCTCCAGCACCGCCTCGCCCAGCTCGGAAATCTGCTCGACCGGCGTGGTCGGGCCGCCAGACATGGCCTGCATCTGCTGCTCGACCTCCTGGCGCTTCTCTTCCTCGCTCTTGATGTCGATCTTCCACTGCAGCAGCTTGGCCGCAAGCCTTACATTCTGGCCCTTCTTGCCGATCGCCAGCGACAGCTGCGTGTCATCGACGATGACCTCGATCTGCTTCTCGCCCAGATCCGTGATCGACACCCGGCTCACCTTCGCCGGCTGCAGCGCCTTCTCCGCGAAGGTCGTAATCTCCTCAGAGTATTCGATGATGTCGATCTTCTCACCGCGCAGCTCGCGGATGATCGACTGCACACGCATTCCCTTCATGCCCACGCACGCGCCGACCGGATCGACGTCCTTGTCGCGGCTCATGACCGCGATCTTGGTGCGTTCACCCGCCTCACGCGCGATCGCGCGGATCGAAACCGTGCCGTCGTAAATCTCCGGAACCTCGCTCTGGAACAGGTTCTGCACCAGTGCCGGAGCGGCGCGGGAGACAATCACCTGCGGTCCCTTGGCTGCGCGGTCCACGCGCAGCAACACCACGCGAACCCGCTCGCCGACAGAAAACTGCTCCAGCCGCGACTGCTCGCGCTTCGGCATCCGTGCCTCGGCCTTGCCCAGGTCGAAGATCACATCCATCGGCTCCAGACGCTTCACTGTTGCCGTCAGCACCTCGCCGGCACGATGGTTGTACTCCAGAAACACCGTGTCGCGCTCCGCCTCGCGCACCTTCTGGAAGATGACCTGCTTGGCCATCTGCGCAGCGATGCGGCCGAGCGGCGTGGTGTCCTTGTAAAAGCGCAACTCGCCGCCTACCTCGACCTCAGGCGCCAGCTCGCGCGCCTGCTCGAGGGTCAGCTGATTGATCTCGTCGTCGACATTCTCCGCGTTCTCGACGACCGTCTTGAAAACATAGGCGCGGATCTCGCCGGTTTCGCGATCCATCTCACCGCGCACGTTCTCCTGCGTCTTGTAGTACTTCCGCGTTGCGAGCGCGATGGCATCCTCAACCGCGCCCACGACGATACCGGGATCGATGCCCTTATCGCGGCTCAACGTCTCAATCGTTTGATACAAAACACTTGCCATTGCTCACTCGTCCTTCTCGTTTTGACCGTTCGTATTGCGATCGCCTCAAGCAGCGCCCTGGTTCGCGTCGCCCGACGGTGTTGCTGCAACTGACGTAATGCAACTGACGTAGTTCGATGCCGATCGGACCCAACCGGCGGGTGCCCTAAATCTCTGCGACCAGATTCGCCTTCTCGACATTGACGAGAGCGATCGTAACCGTCTGCTCGCTCACTGCCTTGCGGGCCTTGCCCTTCTGCTTCACTGCCGACAGGTCGATCGTCAACGCCCCGTCTTCAAACTTGGTCAAGCGGCCCTGCCAGTGGCGGTTGTTGTTGACCGCCGTAAATGTCTGCACCTTCACCAGGCTGCCCTGAAAACGAACAAAATCCGCCGCCTTCGCCAACTTCCGCTCAAGGCCCGGAGAAGAGACCTCCAGCGTATACTCTGCCCCCGAAATCAGATCCTCCACATCAAGAACCGTCCCGAAGTCCCGCGCAAACTGCTCACAATCCTCATGCGTCACGCCCGAAAGCATCTCGACCGGAACGCCCTGCGGCAGCGCCTCCGACTCCGTCTCTCCCGCGGCCGCAAGCGCCGTCAGCGCCGCTCGTGCCGGTGCGTCCTTCTCGATAAATACCCGCAGCGTGCGAAACTTCACCCCGCCCTGATACTCGAGGTCGACGACCTCAAGCTGGTGCGAAGCAGCAACACGCTCTGCCGTCTTCCGAATTACGTCCAACTGAACTGCCATAGCTTTTTTCGGGGTGTGCCTGTCGAGCCTGTTGGAGCATCTTCCATGCGCTTTTCTAAGACAAAGCCCAGCGCATTTTGGAGCAAATAAAAAGTGGGCGTTGGCCCACTCCTCTTTCCCGTCAATACCGGTGCGTTCACGGCTTACAACCAACGGAACAAATTCGTCTGCAACCACGATGGTACATCGATCCGGAAATAGATTCAAGTGTCGTATTTCCCACCCGCTTCCGCGCCCGATCCACTCCGCCCATCCCCGCTTTTTAAGCCTCTCCCCCGCAAAATTGGCCAAGCTATCATTTGCCCTTGCCCGCTGGCAACTCTACAATCGATCAAACCCGTCTGCGACGCAGTCCACTGCTCGTCCGAACCCCCCAAGGACACGACACGTAATGATCAGCACTCCAGTTCCCGAAGCTCTCACCTTCGACGATGTACTCCTCGTTCCCGCCTACAGCGATGTCATCCCGACCCAGGTCAGCACCCAGACCCAGCTCACCCGCAACATCACTCTGAATACGCCGCTACTCTCCGCCGCCATGGACACCGTCACCGAATCGCGGCTCGCCATCGCCATGGCGCAGCAGGGCGGCATGGGCGTCGTCCATCGCAACCTCACCATCGAGCAACAGGCCGGCGAGATCGACAAGGTGAAGCGCTCCGAGAGCGGCATGATCGTTGATCCGGTCACCATCTCCCCCGAACAGCCCATCTCCGACGCCCTCGACGTCATGCGCCGCTACAAGATCTCTGGCGTCCCCGTCACCAAGAACCGCAAGCTCGTTGGCATCCTCACCAACCGCGACCTGCGCTTCGTCTCCCGCACCGATCTCCCCATCGACTCCGTGATGACCAAGAGCAACCTCATCACCGTCGCGGTCGGAACCACCCTTGAGGAAGCCGAGCACATCCTCCACCAGCATCGCGTCGAGAAGCTCCTCGTCGTCAACGACGATTACGAGCTCAAGGGCCTGATTACCGTCAAGGACATCCAGAAGAAGCTGAAGTATCCCAACGCCGCCAAGGACTCCCAGGGCCGCCTCCGCGTCGCCGGCGCCATCGGCGCCACCGGAGACTTCCTCGAGCGCGCCGCCGAGCTCGTCGCCGCCCGCGTCGACGCCCTCGCCATCGACTCCGCCCACGGCCACTCCTCCCGCGTCCTCGAAGCCGTCGCCGAGGTCAAGAAGCGCTTCCCCCACATCTGCCTCCTCGCCGGCAACATCGCCACCTACGAAGGCGCCATGGCCCTCATCGACGCCGGCGCCGACGCCATTAAGGTGGGCATCGGTCCCGGCTCCATCTGCACCACCCGCATGGTCACCGGCGCCGGCATGCCCCAGATCACCGCCATCTCCGAGGCCTTCCGCGCCGCCGGTCCCCGCGGCATCCCGATCATCGCCGACGGCGGCATCAAGTACTCCGGTGACGTCACCAAGGCCATCGCCGCCGGCGCCAGCGTCGTCATGATGGGATCCCTTTTCGCCGGCGTCGACGAGAGCCCTGGCGAGACCATCCTCTACCAGGGCCGCTCCTTCAAGGCCTACCGCGGCATGGGCTCGCTCTCCGCCATGGCCCAGGGCTCCGGCGAGCGCTACTTCCAGGGCAAGGACGACGTCTCCGAGCAGGTGCAGTCCCTCACCGCGCGCGAAACTGCCTCTCAGAACCGTCTCGCCAAGTTCGTCCCCGAGGGCATCGAAGGCCGCGTCCCCCATCGCGGACCGCTCGAAGCCATGGTCTACCAGCTCGTCGGCGGCCTGCGCTCCGGCATGGGCTACCTCGGCTGCTCCAACATCACCGAGCTCCAGCAGAACGCTCGCTTCATCCGCATCTCCGGCGCTGGCCTCCGCGAAAGCCACGTCCACGACGTCATCATCACCCGCGAGGCCCCGAACTACCACGTCGAGTAGCCCCAGCCCCGCACCCAACTTCCAGCAAGCGCGTCGCCAGTCATTGCGGCGCGCTTTTTATTTCCCGCCCCCGGGCCCCGCGTTGCTATCTTTACTCTTGAAACCTTGGAGCCAGAAAGTCCTCATGCCTTCGATCTTTTTCAGCCGCGCCTACTTCAACCACAAGCGCGAACTCCCCTCCTGGCGACGGTTCGCCTTCGTCTGGACGCCCGCCCTGCTCGGCATCGGCGTCATCGCCATCGAGTCCACCGCGACCTTCTCCGCCGCCAACACCAGCTCCTGGCTCCGCCCCATCGTTGAGGCCCTCCTCGGCCACCTCAGCGACCCCACCTGGGACGAGACCCATCACCTCCTCCGCAAGAGCGGCCATTTCCTTGGCTACGGCACCCTCTGCGTGCTGTTCCTGCGCGCGTGGCTTCTCACCCTGGCCGATAACCAGCGCCTCTCCGAGCGCGCCTGGCGCCTCTCCGCCTGGGCCCGCGCCATCCTCTCCACCGCCTTCATCGCCTCCTGCGACGAGTTCCACCAGAGCTTCCTGCCCAGCCGCACCGGCACCTTCACCGACGTTGTCCTCGACACCTGCGGCGCCACCATCGTCTCCGGCCTCGTCCTCGCCGCCGTCTCCAAGCTCCGCAAATAGCAGCCCGCCGTGGCGCCCCGTCGACCGCAATCCAACGCCGACGCATCGCCCCCGGCAAGGACGCTACCTCAAAAGCTACAGAAAGACACGGGTGCCCCATTCATGCGGCCTATCGCATGAGTGGGCATCGAGCGAAGCTCGACCACCGTTCCCCAAACGCGTCCGCAAACTCCACCGGAACCGAACCCGGCAGGGAATCACCCAGCCCCCGCACCCGATCCCTCGTGGAGGCCGTGGCTCCGCGGCCTCCACGAGGACCCACCGACCCACTCCGCACAGCACCAAGCCCGCCCGCTGCGGCCCGATTGCGCTTCAGCTGCGCAAACAATAGGTCGATCCCCACTAGATCGACGGCATCACTCTTACCTCCCCTCAATCCCCTGAATCTTCCCCCGCAGCGGCCCCACAAGCTCCTCCTGCAGCGCCGGCTCGATCGTCGTCGCCGCCACCAGCGCCGCGCGATAGTGCACCAGCGCCTCATCCTTCTGCTCCTCCCGCACCAGCACATCCCCCACCGCCGTCTGCACCTGCACCGACTGCGGCGCCAGCGCAACCGCGGTCGCCGCCTCCCGCGCCGCCGCCTCGACCTCATCGGTCCCCAGCAGATTCTCTGCATTCTGCGCATGCACGAGCGCCGACGCCAGCGGCACCGCGAAGTGCCCGTCATACACGAACAGCCCATTCTCGAGCACCGCCGCAGGCCTCATCCCGCGAAACGCGTCGTACGGATTCAGCGCCCCCTCGCCAAACTCAATTCCCTCGAGATCCCCATCGCTGATCAGAACCGGCCCATCGATCGCCGCCGGCACCGCCATCGGCAAGTGCGTCCACCACAGCGTGTCCGCCGTCGGCAGGCGCTTGCACGGGATCCCGTAGTTGGAGGGCTCAATCGCGCCATCGGGAAAGTAGGCAAACCAACAGTGCTTGATCCCGCGCGCATCGAGATACCGCTTCGCCGCCTTCAACTGCTGCCCCCAATCTGTATTCGCGTCGCTCAGGTAGCGATGCGTCTCGGAGGGCCCTCCCCAAGCCTCATTCGCATACGCCATGTACCCCGGCGCCGCATGCACGGTCGTCGCGATCTGCCACACCAACAGCACTGCAATCGCACCCACCCAGCGCCGGTCGCGAGCAGCCAATAACGCCGCCGCCCCGGCCGTCATCACGTAGAGAAACCCATAGATCGGCAGCAAATGCCGCATCCCGATATTCATATCCGAGCGCATCGCCACCGTCAGATAAACCACAATCGGCAGCGTCAGGAAAAGCAACTCCCGAGTCGGCCGCCAGCGCCCCACCGCAACCGCGATCCCGAGCAGCACCAACAGCAGCAGAAACGGTAGCGTCGACTTGATCAGGAACGCCGCCGGAAAGTACATCCAGTTGCCATGCCGGTACACACGCCCCCAGAAGTAGCTGGTGAACTCATTCTCCACGAACTTCGTGTCCGCAAGCCCCCAAAGATATCCCTCCGGCAGAATATGACCCCGCGCCAGCAGCGCCAGATGCCGTGCATCGGCCGCGTGCGGCAGCTGCACGAGATGCTCCGCCAGCGTCGGCTTCAGCGCCTGCCCGCCCGGCCGCGCCGCATAGCGAAACCCATAAAACGACCACAGCACCACCAGCACAATCGCACTCACAGCCGCGCATCCCGCCAGCAGCCTTCCTACCACCCGCCCGCTGCGCTGCCGCAGCCCCTCTCCAATCGCCAGCAGAAACAGCATCGGGATCACAAAGATCCCGGTAAACTTCGTCACCACCGCCAGTCCCGCAATCACCCCGGTCAGCACCAGCCTTCCCCAGTGCGGCGCCTTGCAGTAGCGGTACCACGCATAGATTGCCCAAAAGATCGTCAGCGCGCTGCCGATATCGGTCGTTACCAGCGCGCCGTTCGCCAGCACATTGGGATCGAAGACAAAGAACGCCACCGCGACCAACCCCGCAACGTGCCCAAACATCTCCCACGCAGCCAGCCCCAGCAGCAGCGCCAGCCCCACCGTCAGCCCCGCGCAAGCCATCCGCGCCGGAAACAGCACCCGATCTCCGCCGTTGCCAAAAACAAACTCCCGGCCATCCCGGAACGCCTCATTCGGAATCGACCGCCCCTGCGCCACCGGAATCTTCAGATGCATCCGCAGCAGCGGAAGCGCGGCCGCCAGCTTCACCAGCGGCGGCACCTCGGGATTCAACCCATAGTCCCCGGTCTTCCAAACCGTATACCCATCGAAGAGATGGTGCGGCTCATCCCACGTACTCGACGTGGCATTCGCGACATACGCCAGTTGCCCCACCAGCACCAGCAGCAATACCACGAAACCAACACCGAACACCACAGGGCCACGGTCGCCAAGACGCACAAAAAGACCCCGAGAGCTCACTGATTTCCCCTCACATTGGCGTTGCGGTTTCCACTCGCAAAAATGATCCCCCACGATAGCGCACGAAGGCTCCCTCGTCACTCACATACCTCGTGCAACCGATTAGAATCGCGACATGGAAATTCTCGAGATTCAAGCGGCACTGCGCGACGCCAAGGTAGACGGCTGGCTGTTTTACGACCATCATTATCGCGATCCCATCGGTTATCGCATCCTCGGCCTCGGCGACGATCTCCACGTCTCCCGCCGCTGGTTCTACTTTGTCCCCGCCGCCGGCGAGCCGAAGAAGCTCGTCCACCGCATCGAGTCCGGCCGCCTCGACACCCTCCCCGGCACCAAGTCCGAGTACTCCTCCTGGCAGGAGCTCGAAGCCGGCCTCGAGGCTATGCTCGCCGGCCAATCGAAGATCGCCATGCAGTACTCCCCGCGCAACGCCATCATGTACGTCTCGCTGGTCGACGCCGGTACCGTCGAGCTCCTCCGCTCCTTCGGCAAGGAGATCGTCACCTCCGCCGACCTCGTCAGCCAGTTCGAAGCCGTCCTCACCGAGGCCCAGATCGCCAGCCACTTCGAGGCCGGAGAAAAGGTCGACCGCGTCCTCGCCGCCGGCTGGCAGGAGATGGGCCACCGCATCCGCAAAGGCCAAGGCACCCACGAGTTCGCCATCGTCGAGTTCCTCCAGAACGCCATGCGCCACGAGGGCCTGGTCTGGGAGCACGGGACAAATGTGAGCGTAGGCCCCAACAGCGCCGACTCCCACTACCATCCCTCTCCCGAGAGCTCCAAGCCCATCCAGCGCGGCGACTTCGTCCTCATCGACATCTGGGCGCGCCTCGACCAACCCAACTCCTGCTACTACGACATCACCTGGACCGGCGTCGTCGACCGCGAGCCCACCCCGCGCGAACAACATGTCTTCGAAACCGTCCGTGACGCCCGCGACGCCGCCTGCGTGCTCGTCGAGGCCGAGTTCGCCGCCGGTACCCCCATCGCCGGCTGGCAAGCCGACGAGGCCGCCCGCACCATCATCCGCAACGCCGGCTTCGAGCAGCACTTCACCCACCGCACCGGTCACAACATCGGCAACGTCCTCCACGGCAACGGCGCCCACCTCGACAACCTCGAGACCCACGACGAGCGCCTCCTGCTGCCCCACACCTGCTTCTCCGTCGAGCCCGGCCTCTACTTCCCCGGCGAGTTCGGCGTCCGCAGCGAGGTCGACATGATCGCCCGCCCCGGCAAGGCCCAGGTCACCGGCCGGGTCCAGTCCCAACTCGTACGAATCTAGCTGCTATCATCAGGAGGTAATGACGACGAATATTCAGGCGCCGGCGCAGGCCGGGAACAAGACCGCAACTCGCCCCGGGAAGAAGATCACCATCGCCCCCAGCGTAGTTCTGTTCGCAGGCTGGCTCGTTCCAGGAGCCGGCCATCTCCTGCTCGGCAAATGGATTCGCGCCGTGCTGCTGCTGGTCTCGATCGTAGCGATGTTCTCGATCGGCATCAGTCTCCAGGGCAAGATCTACGTCCCCAGCAGCGGCGATCCGCTGGATATCCTCGGCTTCGCCGGAGACCTCGGCGCCGGCGCCCTCTACCTCATCGCGCGCCTCTTCGACCTCGGCCACGCCGCTGTCCTGACCGCCTTTGCCGACTACGGCACCAAGTTCATCGTCGTCGCCGGCCTCCTCAACCTAGTCTCCGCCGTCGATGCCCATTCGCTCGCCAATGGGAGGAAGCAATCGTGACCCTGACCCACTTCAGCGCCGTCCTTCTCTTCTCCCTCTTCACCTCGGTCGTCTTCGGCATCACCCAGCGCTCCGAACCCAGGATGATGATCCGCTTTGGCGCCTTCTGCTTCGTCCTCTTCGTCGGCGGAACCGTCGCCGCGAGCTGGCTCATGTGGCTCGTCAAGCATTAGAGCCAATCCGCGACGCCATCCGGGACGTTCCCGTCTTGGGCCGCGCGTAAGCACGGGCGCGCGATTCCTCCCTCCCCACGAACAGCAAACGACTACTCTGAGCCCGCGGATCCCCATCCTTCTCCCGGAGCAACCCTCAGATGCACTTCCGGCTCGATGTCGCTCCGGCGGCCAATCGCGTCCTCTGTTCCCACCTGCTGCATCAGGTGGTTGGAGGCGTCAGCATCTGGCTTCTGCTCAGCGCCACCGTGCTGCTTCTACTGCTCACGACGGGCGTTTGCTACCGAATCGCCGATCGGCTCAAGATCGCGATGATCGAGGCCGCGGGACCTCTGCCAGCGCCACTCCACGACCGGCGCCGGCGGCAGCGGAGCAGGTTTCGACTGCGCCAACTGGCGCCACGGTAGGGCATCCTGCTCGAATCGCTGCAGCACGCCATCGACTATCTGATGCAGACCTACAACCTGAAGCAGTTCACTGACCAGCCACAGACCATGGCTCCGCCACAGGTTGCCGCCGTCCGGATCCTGCTGCAGAAGCGGGCAGAGATGCTCGCCGAGCATCCGCCGATGCCCTCCCCTGATCACGCTGCTGCGCCGCCGCCGCGCCTCTCTGAGCCTCGCTCGGAAGAGAGCGTAACGGCAGGAATCAGGGAAGAGTAAAAAAGGCCACGAAAAAGACGCAAGCTGCGGATTGCAGCTTGCGTCTTTTGTCCTACCCAGCAAAGGCAGCCAGCCAATCAGGGAATCGAATCTTAGCGTACTGATCCCCGATCCCTGTTCTTACGCCTCTGGCGTTTCGCCGGGGTTCTGCTCTTCCATCTGCTTGGCGAGTTCTTCCCGCTTCTTCGTGCGGGCCTCAGCGCGCTTCTGCGCCTTCTCGTTCAGCTCCTGCTCGGCTCCGAGCAGCTCGATGAACGCCATCTCCGCGGCATCGCCCTTGCGAGGGCCGGTGCGCGTGATGCGCAGGTAGCCACCCTGGCGCTCCGTGTAGCGCGGCGCAACAATGTTGAAGAGGCGGTCAACCGACTCCGGCGTCATCATGTACGCGAGCGCCTGACGGCGGGCGTGCACGGAGCCATTCTTGCCCAGCGTGATCATCTTCTCGATGATCGGGCGGGTCGCCTTGCACTTGGTGATGGTGGTCTCGACGCGGTCCATCAGAATGACGGAGGTGACGAGGTTACGCAGCATGGCGCGGCGGTGCGAGGTATTACGGCCGAGTTTGTATCCGGCATTACGATGGCGCATTTGATATCTCCTTCGATGGAACGTTCTCGCCCCATCGGATACTGCGGTAGTGCGAGGGATCAGGGACTAGGGATCAGGGATCAGAAGCAATCGGCTTACAGCTTCTTCAGAATTGCGGCTAACATTTTGCCGACCTCTTCAGAAAGCCTTCCGCCCAATTAAGCGCTTCTACTTCACCAAAAATCCAACGCCCGTGCGATCACCAACTGCGTTTGAACTTCCAATATGGATCCGCGCGCCATACCGAGAAACTGCGTGTACTCCCCGGTGGACATGCGACCATATCCTCTGCGATGTTGCTTGCCACGGACACACCAGCACACCGAAGCTGACTAGCGAGTCCGAAGACTTCTTACTTTGGGAAGGCGGCGGTGAGGCGATAGATTGCCACACTCAGCTGAACAGCTCATTGCCAGATCACGAGATCCCGGAGCGAGTCGCCCATCTTCCCTTCCTAATTGCATTGATCAAGGCCCAGGATTATTTCTTACTGATCCCTTATCCCCTGGGCCCTGATCCCTGCCTTTAGAAGTTTTCCGTTTCGCCCTGCAGGTCGAGGTCATCGTCCTCGTCCTCATCTTCGTCCTCTTCATCATCGAAGTGGCCGAAGCTTGCCGCGAGCGTCGCCGCCGGCAGCACCGAGGTCGGGCCGGGCTGCGGGTTGCCATTCTCGTCGATCTTCATGCCCAAGGACAGGCCCATCTGCGCGAGAATCTCCTTGATCTCGTTCAGCGACTTGCGGCCGAAGTTCTTGGTCTTCAGCATCTCCGCTTCGGTCTTCTGGATCAGTTCGCCGATGGTCGCGATATTCGCGTTCTTCAGGCAGTTGTAGCTGCGCACCGAGAGCTCGAGCTCCTCAACCGAACGGTTCAGGTTCTCATTGCGGATCGACGGTCCATCATGCAGCCCATCATGACCTGCCTCGAGCTCTTCCTCGAAGTTGATGAAGATGGTCATGTGGTCCTTCAGCAGCTTCGCCGAAAGGCCCAGCGCGTCGGCCGGAAGAATCGT
>FSYS01002917.1_pt1 | contig 13977 bp, 11 predicted proteins | sample 1638491 | NCBI WGS metagenome assembly FSYS01 (sample SAMEA3914788, study PRJEB12502) | metagenome | biome: forest; material: soil | place: Canada | collected 2011-07-03 | depth 0.1 m | reverse complement strand
CCGACCATGGCGCTGGTGTCGAGCACGTGGTCGTAAAAGCTGAAATCGTTCGAGGGAATCCAGTCGACGCCGGTTTCCTTTTGCTTAAGCCAATGCTCGCGGCGCAGGCCGGCGGCGGTCTTGTGCAGGTCGGCTTCGGTCTCGTGGCCGTGCCAGTAGGCCTCGAGCGACTTCTTGAGCTGACGATGAGCACCCATGCGCGGGTAACCCAGGTTGTGTATGAGGATGCGTGATCCCATGCTGTCTCCTTGTCATTTTTGCGATGACGGTTGGGGGTTTGGAGTGTCGCGGCAAGAGGTGTTCGGACTCCGAGCTTCCTGGCCAATGGCCGTCCTCGCCTCCGCCTTCACCGGTTGCCCGATTGGCTTTGCCGCGCCGTTTCCCGGACAGGGAAATTTCGCATGGAGGGTCGTTGCTCGTTACCGCAGCGGGACTGTGGCCGGTTCCAACGGCCTTCCCTGCTTACCACGACGAAAGAGGCGAGATGGCCAAAGGCCGCTCGCCCAGTTTCAAAGAACTGGGGGTGACGCTAACAGTGCGCAGTGGAGACGGTCAAGAACGAATCATCGTATGCGTATACGAAGATATGTTTTAGCGCTAATTCAGGCCAGCGGTCGCGTCAAGGCAAGCGTTCGCGCATCGTGTAGGTCGAGCACGGGACGGACGGCGGGATCAATGGTCGCGGGTCCGATAGTCTCCATGTATTCGCATACGGCGAATCCTGCGCTCTTCTGGCGGTAGTTCTCCAGCCACTCGGCCATGCGCTGCTCCTCCTTCGGAGTGGAGAAAGGAAAGCGCACGTCGAGTCGCTTTACGCCACAGCGCCACGGCTTCGGCGTCAGGCGCGCGCGGAAGGTCTTCTGGTCGCCGCAGAGTCGCTGGTAGAGCGGATCGCTGCCGATGCTTTCCAGCCACCGCTTCGCCGCGGCGTCGGCCGGCATGGCGTGAGAGGTGACGAGCACTCGGATTCCTGCGGCGGTGCGGTAGATGCGAAAGCCCCACGCGAGGTTGCTTCGCTGCCAGTCGCGCAGCCGGACGAGCGCCTGCTCGTCCCACGCGCGGCGGTGCTCCTCGCGGAGCTTCGCGGCCTTGCCGAAAAGCCGCGCGAAAAGGGAGGTCCGCAGCGGCTCGCAATCGAGATCGGCAAAACCAACGCGGTCGGTGTTGAGCACGTCGCAGCCGAGCGAGTTGCGGGTGATGAGCGTCCTGATATCGCCCCGGGAAACGTCCTCGAGGATCGGCTCGCGGAACGGGCGGCCTTCGTAGTAGCTCGACGGCCCACGACGATCCAGTGGAAGCCGGGCCAGCGCGGCGCGCGCCCGATCGTTCGCCTTGGCCAGCGCGTCATCGCTGCTGATGTCGGACCATCCCCACGCGATGGTCTCGAATGTCTCGCCCTTGCGATTGGGACCTTGGACGGTGGCGCGCTGCCAGTACCGCGGGATGTACATGCCCCGTTTCTACGCCTCGCCCGACCGCGCGCAAGCGGAACTAGACCTCGAGGAACTCGCGCACGAAGCCGTTCACCGGGTTATCGCGCAGCTCGGCGGGGGTGCCGATTTGCTGGATCTTGCCCTCGTTGAAGACGGCGACGCGATCGGCGAGCTCGAAGGCTTCCTCCTGGTCATGCGTGACGAAGAGGGTGGTGAGATGCGTCTGGTCGTGGAAATGGCGCAGCCATTTGCGCAGGTCCTTGCGCACCTTGGCATCGAGCGCGCCGAACGGCTCGTCGAGGAGCAGGACGCGCGGCTCGATGGCGAGCGAGCGCGCCAATGCCACGCGCTGCCGCTGGCCGCCGGAGAGCTGGGACGGCAGACGGTCGCCGAAGCTCTCGAGTTGGATGAGCTGGAGGAGTTCCTCGACGCGCTTCTTGATCGCGGCGGCGTTCGGGCGCGTCTTGCGTGCCATGACGCGCAGGCCGAAGGCGATGTTCTCGAAGACGCTCATGTGCTGGAAAAGTGCGTAGGCCTGGAAGACGAAGCCGGCGCGGCGCGCGTAGGCGTTCTTGTTGGTGACGTCTTCGCCCTGGAAAAGGACGCGGCCTTCGTCGGGAATTTCGAGCCCGGCAATGACGCGCAGGAGTGTGGTCTTGCCGCTGCCGCTGGGGCCGAGCAGCGCGACGAGCTCGCCCGTGGCCACGTCGAGCGAGACCTCGCGCAGGGCGGGGAATTTTTCGAAGCGCTTGGAAATCTGGGTGACGGTGACGCTCATAAATTAATGCGGACGCACAAGGTTGGGCGCGAGGCGGCGCGACTCCAGCGCGATCTTGATGATCAGCGTGATAACCGCCAGCACCAGCAACGCGGAGGCGAGCGCGAAGGCGCCCTGCAGGTTGAAGTCGAGGAAGTAGTGCTCGATCTGGAGCGGGATGGTGAGGCGATTGTCAACGCTGCCCGCCACGACGGAAACCGCGCCGAATTCACCCATGGCGCGGGCGTTGCAGAGGATCATGCCGTAGAGAATGCCCCACTTGATCTTGGGAAAACTCACGCGCCAGAAGAGCTGCCAGCCGTTGGCGCCGAGGGTCAGCGCCGCTTCCTCCTCGGCGTGGCCTTGCTGTTGCAGGAGCGGGATCAGGCCGCGCGCGACGAGAGGGAACGTCACGAAGGCCGTCGCGAGCACCATGCCTGGATAAGCGAACATGATCTGGATGTCGTGCGTATCGAGCCACGGGCCGAGCAGGCCCTGCCGCCCGAAGAGCAATGCAAAGACGAGGCCGCCGATCACCGGCGAGATCCAGAGCGGAACCTCGACGAGCGAGATGAGCAGCGCCTTGCCGGGAAACTTAAAGTGCGTGATGGCCCACGCCGCGCAGATGCCGAAGATGGTGTTGAGCGGCACGACGGCCACTGCGACGAGCAAGGTGAGGCGTACCGCGCTGAGGCTCAGAGGGGCATCGAGCGCGCCCACATACGCCGCGAAACCGAGGCGGAACGCCTCATAAAGCACCACGCACACGGGAAGGATGAGGAGGAAAATGACAAAGGCGAAGAGTGTGCCGATGAAGAACCAGCGCACCCACGATTTGTCCTGAGTTGCGCGCTTCATGCGGACCTCCCGCGGCGGTTGGCGAAATACTGGATAGCGTTGACCGAGATCACGATGAGGAACGAGAGGATCAACATGGCCAGGCCGATGCCCGCCGCGCCTACGTAGTCGAATTCCTCCAGCTTCACGATGATGAGTTGCGGCGTAATCTCGTTGCGGAAAGGCTGCATGCCACCGATGAAAACGATGCTGCCATATTCGCCCACGCCGCGCCCGAACGCGAGCATGATGCCGGTCAGCAGAGCAGGACGCACGGCGGGCAGGATGACGCGGCGGAAGGTCTGCCAGCGATTCGCACCGAGGCAAGCGGCGGCTTCCTCGACTTCCACCACGAGCGCCGCCAGCACGGGCTGCAGCGTGCGCACAACAAACGGAAAGCCGATAAAGGTCAGTGCGATGAGAATGCCCCAAGAGGTGTAGGCAATGCGCCAGCCGAACGCGTGAAAAAGCCACTGGCCGATGTAGCCGCCGTTGGCCGCGAATACCTGCGTAAGCGCGAGGCCGGCGACGGAGGTCGGCATGGCGAAGGGCAGATCGACGAGCGCGTCGATGATCTTGCGGCCGGGAAACTGGTAACGCACCAGCGCCCACGCCGCGATGAAGCCGAAGACACCGTTGAGCAGTGCCGCCGCGAAAGAGAGCCCGAAGCTCAGTTTGTAGCTCGCGATCGCGCGCTCGCTGCTGGCGACCTCCCACACGTGCTGAGTGACCGCGGATACGCTGGGGTAGTCGACTGTCGGCGTGACGCACTTCAGCACCAGCGCGCCGAGCGGGATCAAGACGATGGCGCTAAGATAAAAGATGGCGAAGCCGAGCGTGAGATGAAAGCCGGGTAAAAGGCGGCGACGGCGCGGACGCGGCAATTCCGAAAGCGGAGTGCCGGGTGTGTCGTCCACGGCTCTGGGAAGTTCGACAATGGCGTGCACGGGAATGTCCAAATTAGTGAGGATACGGGCGACTTAAAGCTAAATCTATTGATTTAGTCGGTTTTTCCCAACAAGTTGACCCAACAATCTACTCGAAGAGGAGACAACCGCTAGTGCGGTGTCAGGCAAGGCAGCCCAAACTCGCGCAGGTCCTGCCGAAGAATTCGGTCATAGGCGCCGATATTCTTGTCGAACTTCTTTTTGTCGTTCTCAAAGGTGTTGACGATGTTCGGCTCCTGGATGCAGAAAAAGACGCTGATCAGCTTGTTGTAAAACTTCTTCTCAGCGGTCGTCGCGGTGCCGTTGTCGATGCTGGTGAGCACTGCCTTCAACTTCGTGTTGTAGGGCTGGAGGGTCTCGAGAATCTGCTGCAGCACATACTGGGGCTGCGGGTCGTGATGATGATTGTCGCGATCTCCGTGGCCGCCCTGATTATCGCCCCAGCCGCGGTCATTATCTCCACCGCGACCATTGTCCTTATCGTTGTTCTTACCGTTGTCTTTGTCCTTGCCGCCATCCTTATCGCTGTTCTTGTCCTTGTCGTTATTCTTGTCGTCATCCTTGCATAGAACTTCGTTGCGAACGTTGTCGGACTGAACCGAGCCGCCGGACTGGCAGTAGTAAAAGTAAGTGTTCGCGCTGCTCTTCTTGCTGGACTCGACGCTGCCCATGTCCCAACCCGGCACGTCGCTGATGAGGCCGTGTGAAGGCGAGGGATTCCACGCCAGCAGGTGCGTCCGGCCCAAGTCGAGACGCGTCGTGGTGATCGGGCTCGGGCGCAGGTCATCAGGCGCGCCGCGGTAGGCCAGCATATCGTTTGTCTGGGCAGCCGTGGTGCCCTCGGGCGTCGTGATCGTGTAGTTCTCCGTTTCGCCATCGCGCTGGCCGATGCGCGAGAAGACCGCGCCAGCCTCCAAATTGATCGAATCCGTGCGTGTCGTCCCGGAGAGCGCCTGGGTGACAACCAGCTCACAGTTCGGCATCAGGCGAGCCGAATTCACTCCGCCCATGAAAAGCGCCGCCGAGGAATTGTCCGCCGTGTGGACCGTGGCGCCGGAGGGCACCAGCGTTCCTTCACTGCCAGTCTGCTCGACACCACCCGGCACCGTGATCGTCACCGTGCCATGAACCTCGACGAGCCGAATTTCATCCGACGCAACTGACGGCGCGGTGCCATCCGGCGCCGTGACCGGTTCCGACCAGTAGAGCTTCTCCTGCGTCACCGGGCTGGATGGGCTCTGCACCATCTTCCCCGTCGTCTGGTCCGTCACGGAAACATAGGAACCTGTCGTCGCCTGTGAAATCGAACCGGCCGAAGGCGGCAGAATCGGCGCGAGCTGACTGGCCAGCGGAGCCGGCGCCGTGGAAAGATCTCCTCCCACGACAAGGGGCATCTCGGGCGCCGCCGCGACGGTGGCGAGTTGGGTCGAACCAGGAGCAGGCGTGCTCGCGGGTGCAGGGGTGACGTCATCCTTCCGCTGCGGGGCGGAAGCCGCGTCAGGCGTCGTATCGACGACGGAAGCATCCGGAGACGCAACTGGCGCCGTTTCGCTCGCCACGTTCGCCGACGGCACTGAGGGAGCCGTCGCCGCCGTGCGCGACGGTGCGAGATTCGGCACCACCGCATCGGAAGGCGCGCTGGCCAGCGCTATAGGCATCGGCAGATCGTCAGCCAGGCTGTGCGGACGCAGCACGTGCGAGTCGACCTCCACCGTGCCAACATAACCGGGATCGACGAGCACTCCCTTGAGATTCGACGAAAACGTGAGCGTCACCACGGCCTTCTCGGCATCGATGGTCTTGCCACCTGCGGAAAAATGGAGCGCGACCGTGCTGCTATCAGACGAAGCCAAGATCGCCGTCAACTCGCCGTTCGCATCACGGCCATAGCTTACTTGTAAAGCGGTGCTGCCGATCGTGATAGCTTTATCGACCGTCTGGCCCGCCAAATCGGCAACCGTCTCGCCGCCAGGCCCGGAAATCAGGAGGTTGTCGTGCGAGCCGACCGCGACAGAAAAGTGGCTTTCGTCTGCCCCCAAGAGAGGAAAGGCAGCGAGGATCGCCAGGGCAACGAGCGCCCCGAAGGTTCGCTTAGAGTATAACATTCTTCCTGCTTGTCGAATATTTAGCGGTTTATCAAAATTCTGCAATAGGAATCGCAGTAATTTACGACTATTTCTGGGTTTTTTCCCGCTGGTAACTTAGTCGCCACCGAGCGTTTCTGCAACCATTGCCTTTATCGCGACAAGTTCTTCTTCTGTCGCCGCCTCTGGAATTGCAATTGGCCCACGGGTTATCACCCTGCACATCGAAAAAGGGAGCGGTACCTGAAAACGGTCCCAACTCTTGAGCTGGAGCTTCCATTTCAACTGAAAAGTGACCGCCACGATTGGCCGGCCCGTCGTTTGCGCCAAAAAAAGCAGGCCGGGCTGGATTTGATAACGCGGGCCGCGCGGGCCGTCCGGGGTGATGGCCAAGTCCGCGCGCGAATCGCGCGCCACGCGCACGGCATTCAACGCTGCGAGCATCCCCTTCCGTGACGAGCTACCGCGGATCGCCTTCACCCCGAAGCGCTCGGCGATTTCCGCAATGTATTGGCCGTCACGGCTCAGGCTGATGAAGGTATATATCGTCCGTTGGCCCGCGTAGCGTTGATGGAAATAGGCGCTCAGCCCAACGCGATTGTGCCAGAACGCGATGATGACCGGTGGATGGTCCGGGTTATTTGTTATGCCGGCGTGGTCCTCCAGCCTGATGCGCAGCGTCGCCCCAATCAGGCGAATCACCGACGCGACGAGCCATACCAGGAGCCACCTCATCCGACACCCGGTCCGCGCAGGCGGACAATGAGCCGGGAGATCGCCCGGCTTGGAGTTTTCACTAGCAGTTCCGTCATGAACTCATCCCACGTCATCGTCACCGGCTCGACCACCGAGCGCAGCAGCACCAGCCCCACGCCGATCGTCATCGCCAAGGCCACATAGAAAACACTGAAACAATTCCAATTCCATATGCCCCACGCACGTTGCCGATGAGCCAGCGCATCCATCACCGGGCCCCACACCAGCGGCGTCAGGCCCACGGTGAGATTGCCCGCGACCGTATAAAGCGCAAGAAAATGGGGACGGCCCATGTGCGGAACAATGCCCATGATGATGCGCACATTCGCCAGGTTCCACAACGCAAGGGCCATGCCTGCGGTGAAGCACTGGATGATGATCATGGTCAGGTTCCTCGGGAAGATCCCCGCCGCGACCATGGCCCACGTGAGGAAGTGGCCGATGAAAATGAGACCGGAGGCTGTCAGCGCCGGTTTGTTGCCGGTCCGATCCAGCAGCGGACCAATCAGCACGAGATTGAGCGCGGTAACCAGCGTCGTGCCCGCCGAGACATAGAGCGTCACGGCATAGCTTAGGTCGAGATCGAGACGAAAAAAGCGCACCCAGAAAACGCCCGACGCGCCCAGCGCCATGTTGATCACCATATTGTAGCGGACGTACTTGAAAAAGGGCGGATAGAAAATCATGTCTTTCCACGGAAGCGGATTCGGGTTCCGCGCGATCTTCTCCACCGGCACATCCGGGATGCGGCGCAGGAAAATCAGGCTGGTAAATGCGCACGCCGCGCTGATGCCAAAGACCACGCCGAAGGAATACCACGCCATGTGCTGCAGCAGCGTTCCGGCAACAAACAGACAGGCAATCGCCGCGAGAGCGCCGGAAACTTGGTCACGCGCGAGGAACTCCCCGCGACGGCTCTCCGGCACGATGTGCGTGAACCACGGCAGAAATCCAGCCGACGAGATGCCGCGCAGCGTATTGTAGATGAGCGCCAAGCCGAGCATCAGGATCATGGGCGTCGCCGTGTCGGCCCCCACGGGCAGCAGCGCGACCAGCATCATCCCCGCCACGATGCAACTGCGCAGCGTCCAACCGCTGAGCACGAAACGCCGGTAGCCGACACGCTCGATATAATAGGCCGCGGGCAGTTGCAGGATGTTGAGTACCGGCGCGAGGCAAGCGGCGATGGCCAGCACGGTTGCCGACGCCTTGAGATGCTGAAAAAACAGCAGCATAGGTGTGCCCAGCACGACGCTCCACGACGCCGTGTTGAACACCTCGTAGATGTAGACGTAGCCAATGTCCGGCGGCATCGGCTCCCGCGGCGCGGGTTCACTTCGGAGAGCGGAAGATTCGCTCATGCCATCGGGGCTTTCATCGAAGGATCGATGATAAGCTCCCGCGCCGGGCTCGCAAGTGTGGTTTGTTTCAAGTCTCGCGCGGCTACGGATCCCACTTCGGTTCTGGAAACGAAGAAGAATAAAATGTAACGTCCTTCTCGCTGGCGACGAACTTCAGGTGGTCAGCATCGGCGATGGTTTGGAGCGCATTCCAGATCGTTACGTTGCACATTGCCGGCGTGGTCGTCTGGGGCGGGTACGGACCCGACGTGGGAAACGTGGACGCGACACCGACGCTCCGCTCGAGATACCCAACGTGGGCTTGGTTCATGGCCCCAATCAGGAAATGGATCACGTCCTGGAACGATGCATGCGAAAAAGCCGGCACATCGATGTAAGCCGCATGAAGATTGTCCGCCAAGCGCGCTGATAAAATCAGCCGGTCACGTTTGATGCCTTCGCGCAGGATGGGAATCATCTCCGGATGGAGTCTCTGGGCCAACTGAAGTGGGCTTTCGTTTTTGGGACACATCCACCCCTCCGCCATGTGGTCCAGCAAAAGCTTCACCATATCCGGTCGGTTGAAATAAACCGCCCAGTAGACGGGATTGTGGCCAATACGGTCGGGATCGAACTGGGTTGGGGCGACGCCGTGTTCGAGCACGTCCTTGAGCGAAACGACGTCGCCCTGCTGGATCGCAACCAACATCTGTGCATCGGATTCCAGCGATGACGTGTGTACCCGCGAATCAAGGAAGGTCATCCCATCCAACCTCAAGCCAAGATAAAAATCACGTTCGTCATAGGGGACCTTTTCAAGGTCGATTTGCCTGAGAAACGTCTTGAGGTCGACTTCCTGGACCGGTCCGGCGTCGTCGGCTCTGATCACGCCGGAAAGAAGACAAGACGCCGCGAAAATGGCAGCGAAAAGATAACGTCCGGCGGGTATCTCTAATTTTATATTTCGCGTAGCCATGCGCGTTCCCAAGTTGCAGACAGGTTGCGCCGAATCATCGGGCAAGTCGAGGTGGATGCCAGTTGTCGCCGCCTTCGCATGCCCCGAGCTCCGCCACTTGCTTGTTTCTCCCGCGCCACAAACGCGCTATCTTTGCCGATTGTGTCTCGCACTGCCAAACGCTCCCAACGCCTCGTCGCCCTTGGCGGCGACAGCGCGGACATCCTGCACCGTCTCGGCGTCTGGCCGCAGGTTGTTGGGGTGACCGCGTTCTACCGCCAACCGGAAGGCGTCGAGCCCAAGCCCCGCGTGAGCGGCTTCAGCAGCGGGAATCTTGATGCGATCCTGAAGCTGAAGCCCGATCTCGTCATCACCTCGACCGACGTGCAGCACCACCTCGCGGCGGATCTGATCAAGGCCGGCATCAACGTCTGGGCCATGAATACGCGCTACCTCGGCGAGGTCCACGAGGCCATCCGCAATCTCGGCCAGCTCGTGCGCCGAGCGGACAAAGCCGAGCAGCTTGTTGCGCAAATGGAGCGCGAGCTTGCGCCGGTCGACCTCAACGGCCATGAGCGCCCGCACGTTTATTTTGAGGAATGGCCCGAACCGCTCATCACCGGCATCGGCTGGGTCTCTGAACTCATTGAACGCGCCGGCGGCAACGATATCTTCGAGGAATTGCGCGGTGAGAAGCAGGCGGCGAAGCGCGCGGTCGCGCCGGAGGAGGTGGTCGCGCGTAAGCCGGAGATCATCTTCGCCTCGTGGTGCGGCAAGCCGGTGGAGTTCGACGACATTCGCACTCGCTGCGGATGGGGCAAAATTCCCGCCGTGCGCCAGGGCCGTCTCGTCGAGATACCCTCTGACGACATCCTCCAGGCCGGCCCGTCGCTCGTGCGCGGCTACGAGGCGCTCAAGCGCGAGATCGCCGCCGTCGCGCGCGCTGCGTCTCCGACTCGTCACAATTCCCGCGTTGCCCGCCACCCGCGCAAGGGGTTAACCTCGACCTCCGCCATGCCCAAGTCCAAGTCCACGATCCCGCCCGAACTTTCCGACCCGAAACTCTTTATTAACCGCGAGCTGAGCTGGCTGGCCTTCAACCGCCGCGTGCTGGAGGAAGCGCAGGACGCCACGCAGCCTCTGCTCGAGCGCGTCCGTTTTCTCGGCATCGTCACCTCCAATCTCGATGAATTTTTTGAGGTGCGCGTCGCGGGCATCAAGCAGCAGATCGAGCACGAGTCGGACGACGCCGGTCCCGATGGCCTGACCCCGCGCCAGACCTTCGACGCGATCCGCCAGGACGTGCTCAAGCTCATCGGCGACCAGTACGAGCTGTGGAACAGCACTCTCCTGCCTCAGCTCGGCAAGCACGGCGTCTTCCTGCACGACTACAAGACGATGAGCAAGGCCGACAAGGAATGGGCCACGAAATACTTTCACGACGAGGTCTTCCCTGTTCTCACCCCCCTCGCCGTCGACGCCAGCCATCCCTTCCCGCAATTGCAGAACAAGAGCCACAATCTCTTCCTGCGCCTCAAGCGGCCCGAGCGCCCGAATGAGACGCTGCACGCCGTTGTCGCCATCCCGCGCGTGTTGCCGCGGCTCGTCCGCATCCCGCACCCGAATGCCGAGGAATGGCACTATATTCTCATCCAGAACCTGATTCAGAATCACATCGCCCAGCTCTTCCCCGGCCTCACCGTCGAGGAAGTCTACGGCTTTCGCATCACCCGCAATAGCGACCTCTACATCGATGAGGAAGAGGCGGAGAACTTGCTTCGCACCATCGAGGACGAATTGCGCAAGCGTGCTCGCGGCAATGCCGTTCGCCTCGAGATCGAGCACGGTTGCCCGCCAGACATGCGTCACGTGCTCCTTGAGATCTTCAAGCTAACCGAGGACGACGCTTACCTCGTCAACGGCCCGCTCAACTTCCTGCACCTCATGCCGCTGGCATCCATCGATGCGCTGGCCTCGCTACGCGACAAGCCGTACGTGCCGATCGTCTCGCACATCCTGCCGCAGGGTGCGGACTTCTTCAAAATCATCCGCGAGCGCGACGTCCTGCTGCACCATCCCTACCAGAGCTTCTCCAGTGTGGTCGAATTCCTCGAGCACGCCGCGTCCGATCCCGCCGTGCTCGCGATCAAGATGACGCTTTACCGCACCAGCGGCGACTCGCCCATCATCCACTCTCTCATCCGCGCCGCCGAACTCGGCAAGCAGGTCACCGTGCTCGTCGAGTTGCGCGCGCGCTTCGACGAGGCCAACAACATCCTCTGGGCACGTCAGCTCGAGGAGGCCGGCGTCCATGTCGTCTACGGCCTCGTCGGTCTCAAGACCCACTGCAAAGTCCTCATGATTGTGCGTCGTGACGAGGACCACATCCGCCATTACCTGCACCTCGGCACCGGCAACTACCATCCCAGCACCGCGCGCTTCTACACCGACCTGAGCCTCTTCACCGCCAACACGGAGATGGGCGAGGAAGTCGGCACGCTCTTCAACACGCTCACCGGCCTCAGCGAGTTCGCCGGCGCAAAGGACCTCCTCGTCGCACCGTTCCAGTTGCACGACTCGTTCATGAAGCTCATTCATCACGAGCGCGACCTCGCCAAGCAGGGCAAGGAGGGCCGCATCGTCGTGAAGCTCAATTCACTCGTTGAGGAGACGCTCATCCAAGCGCTCTACGAGGCCTCGCAGGCCGGCGTGAAAATCGACTGCGTCGTGCGCGGCATCTGCTGCCTGCGCCCCGGCGTGCCCGGCGTCAGCGAAAACATCCGCGTCACCAGCATCGTCGGCCGCTTCCTCGAGCACAGCCGCATCTTCTACTTCGGCAACGGCGGCGAACCCAAGGTCTATCTCGGCAGCGCCGACTGGATGCCGCGTAATCTCTTCCGCCGCGTTGAGGTCGTCTTTCCGGTTCTCGATCCCGGGCTCAAAAAGCGCCTCACCGACGTCATCATCCCCGCCTATCTCAAGGATTGCGTGAAGGCCCGCGTGCTCGGCGCGGACGGCGTCTATACCCGCGCCGTCTGCCCGGTCGGACAGGAACCGCAGCAGGCCCAGCTCCATTTCCGCAATCTCGCGCGCCAGTCCGCCCAGCGCCGCCTCGAGCACAAGCCCGCCGCGCCCGACAGCACCCTCGTTGAACCGGCCCGTAGGAGCCCCGAGCATCAGACCACGAAGCTTCCCTACGTGAAGCCCTAGGCGCGACTAAATCTTCACCTTGAACGTCTCTCCCGGCTTCAGGTCGAGGATGAACGCGGTCAGCAACTCGGCCAGATTCTCGAGGTCCTTCAGGTGTACCGCCTCCACCGGCGTGTGCATGTAGCGGTTCGGCACGCCGATGGCCGCCGTCGCGATGCCGCCCTTCTGCAGGAAGATCGCGTCCGCATCCGTGCCGCTGCGCCGCGGATCGATCCCTCGCTGGAACGGCACCTTGTGCTTGAGCGCCACCTCCTCCAGCCGCTTCACCAGCACTGGATGATTCACGCTCCCGCGGCTCAGGATCGGCCCCTTGCCGAGCTTCGTATCGCCGAACCGCTTTTTGTTCGTGATCGGGATGTCCGTCGCCTGCCCGACATCGATGACCAGCGCCGCGTCGGGATGCACCGAATAACCGAGCATCTCCGCGCCATAGAGCCCGTTCTCCTCGCCGATCGCCGATGCCGCGATCACCTGCGCCTTCAACTTCTTGCCCGCCTTCGCGCAAAGCCGCAGCACCTCCGCCGCCACGAACGTACCGATGCGGTTGTCGCACGCGCGCGCGATGTAGATGTCGCCGTTGAGCTGCTGCCAGCCCACGATGTACGTGATCATATCGCCCACCGCCACGCGCTCCTCCGCCTCCTTGCGGTTCGCCGCGCCGATATCGATGAACAGCTCGTGCAACTCGGGATAGTCCTGCTTCTTGCCGCCCTGCATGTGAATCGCCAGCGCGCCGATCACCCCCAGCACCTCGCCCTTGCGCCCGTGAATATACACCCGCTGCCCGCGCGCCAGGCCCGGATCATGCCCGCCAACGCCGCTGAACCAGATGAAGCCGTCGTCATCGATATAGGAAATCTGGAACGCGATCTCGTCCGCATGCCCCTCCACCATGATGCGCGGCGAGCCCTTCGGATTCAGCACCGCGATCGCGTTGCCATATGTGTCCGTCTCCACCTTGTTCGCGAACGGCTTCACGTAATCGAGCCACACGCGCTGCCCGCGATACTCCTCGCTCGAGGGCGTGGGCGTGTTGAGCAACTGACCAAGGAATTTCAAAGATTCGGGGCGCATAGAGGTAAGCAAAATCATTCCCCGCGCCCGCACGAAGTCCAGACAAACGCGTCGCATTTGACATTACCTGCCTCTCCAAGGACATTCCCTTTCTATGATCAAACGCCTGCTCCACACCCGCTATCGCGTCAACGACCTGGAAAAGACCATCACCTTTTATAAGGACGTCTTTGGCCTCAAGGAGGCCGGCCGCCATCAATCGCCGCGCGGCTCAACCGTCGTCTTCCTCGACATCCCGAACGGCCAGGAGCAAATCGAAATCTGCCATTACCCCAAGAGCGGTCCCGTGCAGGTGCAGGCCGACCTCACCCACCTCGCCTTCGAAGTCGACGACCTCGAGGCCTTCGCAAAAGAGGCCGAGGCAAAAGGCTATCCCCTCAGCGACGGCCCCACCGTCACCAGCTCCGGCAGCAAAATCGCCTTCATCGACGGCCCCGAAGGCTACGAATTCGAGCTCATCGAAAAGAAGAAATAGCCGCGGCGGGGATTAACCACAAAGGGCATAGAGGACGCAAAGGATCGACTCGGGCCAATCTCGTGTCTTCTATTTTTGTGAACTTTGTGTTCTTTGTGGTTAAATTCCT
>FSYS01000288.1_pt1 | contig 14209 bp, 8 predicted proteins | sample 1638491 | NCBI WGS metagenome assembly FSYS01 (sample SAMEA3914788, study PRJEB12502) | metagenome | biome: forest; material: soil | place: Canada | collected 2011-07-03 | depth 0.1 m | reverse complement strand
GACCAAAATAAAGTCTTCGATGGCCTGATTGGGACTTCACCGTTTACGGCAGGCTTCAGCCGCGGCTCCAACTCCCAGGTGCTGGATATAGAGGTCGTCACCGGCAACTACTTCAGTGTCCTCGGGGTGCAGCCCGCCCTCGGACGAGTCTTTTCGCAGTCCGACGACGCACTGAATGCCACCCCAACCGTCGTCGTCAGCTTCGACTTCTGGCGCAATCAGCTCGCATCCGATCCCAAAATCGTCGGCTCGACTGTCTCTCTGAACGGCCACCCCTTCCAGGTCATCGGCGTAGCAGCGCCGCGCTTTCATAGCGCAGTCTGGGGTGAGACGGCTGCAGTCTTCGTGCCCATGGCTATGCTGGACCAGGTAACAAACTATAGCGGTGCGCTGCGCGAGCACACGGTTCGTTGGATGAATATTCTTGGCCGGCTGAGACCCGGCGTCTCCATCACACAGGCCCAGGCCGGCGTCGCTCCGCTGTGGCATGCTCTCCGAGCCAATGAACTCCAGTTGATAGGCAAGTCCTCTCCGCGTTTTGTCGCCGGATTCCTCACCAACAGCCGTCTGCTCGTCACACCCGGTGCCCAGGGCTTTTCCTACCGCCGTCCAACACTCGAGAAGCCCTTCCTCGCCGTCATGGCGATGGCGGTTCTTGTGCTCCTCATCTCTGCGGTCAACGTAGCCAGCCTGCTGCTGGTCCGTTCCGGCGGCCGTGTCCGCGAGTTCGCCCTGCGCTCTGCACTCGGCGCTCGGACCGGCCGCGTCATCGCTCAGCTCCTCCTCGAAGGCCTGCTGATCGGAGTTGGAGGAGGTGCGATCGGCCTCGCCTTCTCTCCCGTCGCTCTGCGTGTCCTGGTCAATCGCCTCTCCGACCCCGACAGCGTCAATCCCTTCTCTGCCGCCATCGATCTCCGGTTGCTCACCTTCAACTTCGCCGTAGCGATTCTCATCTCGCTGTTCTTCTCGCTCGCCCCTGCCCTGCAACTACGCAAGCTGAGCATCACCTCGACCCTGCGTGAATCCACCGGCACGGGCTCCGGTTCCCTGCTCAATCTCCGTCGCCTCGTCGTCTGCCTGCAGATCGGTCTCAGCGTCATTCTGCTCGTCGCCTCCGGCCTGTTTCTGCGCACCATGCAGAAGCTGCGCGCGGTCGATGTCGGGTTCAACACCGCCCACCTGGTTACCTTTGAGCTCGACCCCACGCTGGCCGGCTATCCGATTGCGGAGATGCCTGCGCTCCACCAACGTATTCTTAGCTCGCTTGCCGCCATCCCCGGAGTTCAATCCGTCGCTGCAACCGACGACCCTGAGCTTGCGGGCAGTCACAATACGGGAAGCATCTCCGTCTTCGGCTACCAACGCCAGCCAGCTGACGACTCCTACCGCGTGGAGCACTCCACCGTCACCTCGGACTACTTCAGCGTCCTGCAGATGCCCATCGTCGCGGGCCGTTCCCTGAACGAGCACGACACTCTGGATCATCCGCGCACTGCCGTCGTCAATCAAACCTTCGCCAGGCACTTCTGTGGATCGGCACAGGCCTGCATCGGGAAGAAGATGGCCTCCGGCCGTGGCGACAACGTCAAGCTCGACACCGAGATCGTCGGCGTGGTGCGCGACTTTCATCATGGGGCCGTCCGCGAAGACACCTGGCCTGCATGGTTCACTCCGCTCCTTCAGAGTCCAAAATCGGACGACCTCACCTTTTATCTCCGCTACTACGGCGACTCCGCGTCCATCATCTCTTCTGTGCGCCGCGTTCTGCGCGATGCAGGAACAGCCCTCGCGCCAACTGCACTCCGCACCATGGACGAGCAGATCGACAACAACCTCTCCAACGAGCGCCTCATCTCTCTGCTCTCCCTCGCATTCGGCATCCTCGCGTCGCTTCTCGCCGGCGTCGGCATCTATGGCGTCCTGGCCTACAGCACCGCGCAACGCACGCGCGAGATCGGTATCCGCATCGCTCTCGGCTCCTCCCGCTTCGCAGTCGCAGGCATCGTTCTCTCTGACGTTCTGCGCCTTGCAGCTCTTGGCATTGTCATCGCGCTGCCCGTGGCCTTCGGTCTCAGCCGTCTGCTCAAGAGTCAGCTCTACGGTGTCTCGCCCGCCGACCCACTCACACTCACCTGCGCTGTTCTGCTTATCGCTCTGGTAGCCCTCATCGCCGCGCTCGTCCCCGCCGCCCGCGCCGCGTCCGTCAATCCCACCGAAGCCCTCCGCTCTGAATAAGGAGAGACACCCTCATGCAGACCATCCTTCAAGATCTCCGCTATGCTCTCCGCCAGTTCCGCAAGAGCCCCGGCTTAACGCTGACGGTGGTGATGACGCTGGCGTTGGGTATCGGTGCGGCCACTGCCGTCTTCAGCATCGTCGACACCGTCCTTGTCCACACCTTGCCCTACCGCGACCCATCGCGGCTGGTCCTTGTCTCGGAAAGCCTCCCTCACCAAGGCGACGATGAGGTTGGCGTCTCTGCCGGCGAGTTCCTCGACTACCAAAGACAAAACCGTTCCTTCACGCAAGTCGCCGCATTCGAAAGCGACGGATTCAACCTCACGGGTACCGCACAGGCGCTGCGTGTCAATGCGGCGGCTGTTTCCCCCTCAACCTTTCCCCTGCTAGGCGCATCGGCTGAGCTGGGGCGCACGTTTACCCGGGAGGAAGGCCGCGCTGGAACGGCCCATGTCGTGGTCCTCTCTCACACTCTTTGGCAAGACCAGTTTTCCGGCGACCGCAACATCGTCGGCAAGATCATTCGGCTCGATGAACAACCCTACACGGTCATCGGTGTCATGGCACCGTCTTTCCGCTTCCCGCTTGACGGAGCTCCACTCTCTGAGCGCGCCTCCCTCTGGGTCCCGTTGATCTTTGCCCCCGAATTATTGCAGCCCCAAAATCGCACGATGGAGTTTGGCGTAGGCCTCATCGGCCGGTTGGCACCAGGAGTGACTCCAGCGCAGGCCCAGCAGGACGTCACGCATATCGCCAACGATTTTATGCGCCAGTACGGCTACAGCGGCACCCTCCGCGTTGCGCCCCGTGTCCTTCCGTTCGCCGCCTACTCCGTCCGCAAGGCAAAACCATTGGTCGTCCTGCTGGCGGCGGCTGTCCTCTGCATCTTATTCATCGCTTGCATTAATGTCGCCAACCTGATGCTCGCCCGGGCCTCTGAGCGCACCCGTGAGGTGGCCGTCCGCGCCGCCATCGGAGCCAGTCGCAGCCGGTTGCTGGTCCATTGTCTCGTCGAAAGCGCTTTGCTCTCGCTGCTAGGCGGCGGCAGCGGTGTGTCGCTCGCTCTCATCATCATTGCGGGGCTCAAGCAGTTCGGCCCAGCCAGCATACCTCGGCTACACGACGTTGCACTGCATCCCGTGGCGCTCCTCTTCGCCCTCGCACTCTCGCTGCTCACAAGCGTCTGCTTTGGCTTCGTCCCTGCCTGGAGACTCTCCCACGTTGCACCGCAGTTCGCTCTCAAGGCATCGTCAAACATCGGTCCTGACCGCTCCAGCCAGCGACTGCAGAGCATCGCCACGACCACGCAGATCGCGCTTGCACTCACACTCCTCATCGCCGGTGGACTGCTGTTGCGCAGCTTCCTCCGCCTTGTGGACGCACCGCTGGGCTTCCGTCCCGAAGGCACTTTCGTCGTCCGCACCCTCTTCGACCACACACGCTACTCTGACAGCATTCTCCGCGTCGCTGTTCAGCGGCAAATGATCGAGCGACTGGAGCATCTGCCCGGCGTCAAGGCTGTCGCCGAGGCCAGCCATCTTCCTCTCTCAAATGATGTTCGTCAGATCGGCTTCCGCCCCGAATACGCAGCGCCGGATGATTACCACTGGGCAGAAAACTCGCTCGTCAGCCCCGGCTATTTCCAAACCATGGGCATCTCGTTACTGCATGGCAGAGACTTCAACTCGTTTGACCGCAAAGATTCTATGCCAGTCGCTATCGTCAACGAGACCCTTGCGCGCCGGTTTTTCCCCGGTCAGGACCCCGTCGGCCAACGCTTCCAATGGGGCGACCGCGACCTGTTCACCATCATCGGGGTTGCCGACGATGTCCATATTGACGCGCTTGATGCAGACCCTCAGCCAATGGTCTACAACGACATGTTTCAGGTGGAGAGCGGCGCATCCAGCCGCACTGCCTTCATCCTGCGCAGCAGCCAGCCCGAGCAGGCCCTGCTCAGCGCCGTGAAGCAGCAGTTGGGCTCACTCGACAAGGGGCTGCCACTCTACGACACCACCAGCCTCTCCTCCCTGGTCTCCGAATCGCTCGCTCAACGTCGTTTCACCATCATCCTCATTGGCAGCTTCGGCCTCGCTGCACTCGCGCTTGCCGTCATCGGAATCTTCGGTGTCATCTCCAACTTCGTAGTGCAACGCAGCCGCGAACTCGGCCTCCGCATGGCGCTGGGCGCGCAGCGGTCGGACGTACTCTCGCTCATTCTCAAGCGCGGTCTCGGCCTTGCCTCCGTCGGCCTCATCCTCGGCCTCCTTGCATCCGCGCTTCTAACGCGCTTCCTCTCGGCCCTACTCTTCAATACGAAGCCGCTTGACTTCCTAACCTTCGCCTCCACAACTGTCATCCTCTTCGCGGTAGCTGTCCTGGCTTGCGTAATGCCGGCCTACCGAGCCTCGCGCCTCGACCCCAACGAAACCCTCCGCCAGCAGTAACAGCAAAGGACCCCATGATCAACATCCACAACCTTGACCGCAGCTACAAGTCCGGCCACACCGAAACCTTCGTCCTCCGCCGCATCCACCTCCACATTGCGCCTGGCGAGTTCGTCACCATCATGGGCCCCTCCGGCGCCGGCAAGTCATCGCTCCTCAACGTCCTCGCCATGCTCGACGACCAATGGCGCGGTGAGTTCGTCTTCGACGGCACGCCCATCCAGACCCTCAACCGCAAGCAGCGTGCCGACCTCGCCCGCCGCCGCACCGGCATGGTCTTCCAGAGCTACCACCTCATCGACGACCTCACCGTGGCAGAGAACATCGACCTGCCCCTCAGCTACAAAGACATCCCGCGTTCCGAGAGGCAGGCGCTGGTGGCCGATACGTTGGACCGCTTCAACATCGTCGGCAAAAAGGATCTTTATCCCTCGCAGCTTTCCGGCGGCCAGCAGCAACTCGTCGGCATTGCGCGCGCCGTCATCCATAAGCCCGCCCTCCTGCTCGCCGATGAGCCTACCGGCAATCTCCACTCCGAACAGGCCGCCGAGATCATGCATCTCTTCCGCAAACTCAACGAGCAAGGAACAACCATCGTGCAGGTAACCCACTCCGAGACCAACGCCACGTTCGGCTCCCGCACCCTTGAGCTACGCGACGGCTGGCTTAGCCGCGACACCGCGAACCCGAATCTGAATCTCGCCACAGGAACAGCAGTCTAGACCATGAACCCACGAACTCTCGCTCCCTTCGTCCTCACCATGCTTGTGTCGGTCCAAGCGATGCCTCTTCGCGCTCAGCAGTCCACCTCCGCGCAGGTCGCCGATGCACCCCAACCTGCTCTGCGTCTGGACATTCCCCACTCATCGAATCCATTCAACGCCTACCGCGCGTCCAAGGTGCCTGAGCCCAATCTAGCCAACTCCCCGCGCTTCGACTCGCTTATCCACGATGGCGTGCTCCAACTCTCCTTGCAGGACGCGATCGCACTCGCGCTCGAGAACAATCTCGATCTTGCCATCGCCCGCTATAACATTCCTATCGCCGGCGCCGACGTCCTTCGCACTCAGGCCGGAGGCGTCTTCCGCGGCGTCAACACCGGGATCGTTCAGAACACCCCCGGCGGCGGAGTCGGCGGCTTCGGATCCGGTTCGACAGGCGCCGGCGCAGGTGGTACCAGCGGCGGTGCCGGAGGCGCTGGCACCGGAGCCTCCGGCCTGGTCCAATCTACGCTCGGCACGGGTACGGCCGTCTCCTCCTACGACCCCACCATCATGGCCAACGGCAGTCTCGAGCACTACACCGAACCGCTCTCTAACCTCACGATCAACGGCGTTCCTGTCCTCCGTACCAACACCATCATCGGTGACTTCAATTTCTCCCAGGCCTTCGCCACCGGTACCACCGTGTCGGTCACACTAAACAACGATCGCATCACCAACAACAGCCGCTACACACTACTTACTCCCGAGCTCGACACCTATTACCGGGTCCTCTTTCAGCAAGAACTCCTCGCTGGTTTCGGTCTCGGACCCAACCTGCGCTATCTCCGCATTGCGAAAAATAATCAGAAGATCTCCGACCAGGCCTTTGAGCTACAGATCATCAGTACCGTAACGCAGATTGCAGATATGTACTGGGACCTTGTCAGCGCCTACGAAGATAAGCAGGTCAAGAGTGCATCTCTGGACTTCGCCAATCAAACCCTTGATACCGCCCGTAAGGAACTAAACCTGCAGGCAATTCCAGCGCTCGACGTACTCAAAGATGAAGGCGAGGTCGCCAACCGTGAGCAGGACCTCACGATCGCAAAATCTCAGCTCCAATTTCAGGAACTGCTGATCAAGAACGCACTCACCAAGAACCTCGACGACCCCATTCTTGAAGCCATGCCCGTTCAACCCACCGACCTAAGCACCGTCGCTTTGGACAATGACATCGCTGGTCCTGCTTCTACCGAGGACATCATTCAGGAGGCGCTCGCAAATCGAATCGAGCTCTCCGAATCCAGCATCGACCTTCAGAACCGTGCCCTCTCTCTAGCTTCTGCACGTAACGCTCTTCTGCCTTCGCTCGCTCTCACCGGCTTCTATGGTGGTACAGGTCTGGGCGGACCGGCCAATCCCATCGCGGACATCCCCTCCACTGCACCCGGCGACTACGGCGGAGCACTGGCCAATGCCTTCAACAACTCTGCACCCGATTATTACGTCGGCCTCTCTCTAAATGTCCCGCTCCGCAACCGCGTCGCCAAGTCCGACCAATACCGCGCCGAACTAGAATCGCGTCAGGCCCAGCTGCGCCTCCAGCAACTGCGCAAGCAAATCCGAATTGAAGTCCGCAACGCCCAATATTCTCTCGATCAGAGCCAGGCTCGCGTGCAATTCGCGACCAAGGCCCGCGACCTCGCACAGAAGACTTTCGACATCACCGGTAAGGAACAATCTCTGGGCGCCGGCTCTGCACTCCAGACCCTCGCTGCGCGTCACGACCTTGCCACCGCCGAGTCCGCGCTGGTAGCTGCAAGGACGGCGTATCAAAAGGCACGCATCGAATTAGACCGCGCCGTAGGCAGAACACTCGATGCAAATTCAATTTCGGTAGAATCGGCTCGTACCGGTGTGCAGTCCGCAACACCGAAGCAGCAACCGTAGCCACCTATGTCGGAAAAGACCGTTTTCCATCCCGCTGCACCAATTCGGTCCAATGCCGCGGACCTCGCCGGACCTCGCCGGCTGCTCATCGGTGATGACCAACCGCACATTCTTGAGGCGTTGGAGATATTGCTTCGTCCTGAAGGATACGGCCTGTCCACTGCACGCTCGCCGGCGCTGGTTCTCGACTGCTTCTCGCATCACGAGTTCGACGGCGTATTACTGGATCTCAACTACACCCGCGACACCACCTCCGGCCTCGAGGGCCTCGACCTGATCGCGTCCATCCGCGAACGGGATGCCCTAATTCCCATCGTCGTTATGACCGCCTATGCCAACGTCGATCTCGCCGTAGAGGCCATGCGTCGAGGCGCCAATGATTTCGTTCAAAAGCCATGGGACAACCAGCGCCTGCTCACCGTCCTTCGCAATCAGCTCGAACTGCATCGTGCGCTCAAGCGGACCCAATGGCTCGAAGCCGAAAACCGCATTCTCCGGGCCGAAGGCGCACCTGACTTCATCGCTACCGCGCCCTCCATGTATCCGGTTGTTGAATTGATGGGACGAGTCGGTCCGTCGGATGCAAATGTCCTCATCACCGGCGAGCACGGCACTGGCAAAGAGGTCGTCGCCCAGACTCTTCATCGCCTCTCTCATCGAGCCCAAAGAAACATCGTCGCCGTCAATACCGGCGCCCTCTCCGAAGGGACCTTCGAGAGTGAGCTCTTCGGCCATGTCAAGGGAGCGTTCACCGATGCCCGTGTCGATCGCATCGGACGCTTCGAGCTCGCCAACGGCGGCACACTGTTCCTCGATGAGATCGCCAACATCCCCATTCGCCAACAGGCCAAGCTGCTCCGCGTCCTTGAAACCGGAGAACTAGAGCGCGTCGGCTCGTCCACCACGCGCACCGTCGATGTGCGTATGCTCTCCGCCACCAACGCCAACCTACACGCCGAGGTCAATGCCGGTCGCTTCCGTGAAGACCTCCTCTTCCGCCTCAATACTGTCGAAATCAGGCTGCCCGCCCTGCGGGAGCGTCGCGAAGACATCCCCGCTCTGGCCGCGCACTTTCTATTTCGCTACGCCACACGCTACCGCCGTCCCATCGAAGGCTTCGATGCGCCTGCCATGCAGACCCTGCTCGCCTACGCCTGGCCCGGCAACGTCCGCGAACTCGATCACACGATGGAGCGTGCCGTTCTCATGGCCGGCGACTCCCGGATCCGTATCGCCGATCTCGGTCTCAACTCGCAGCGAGCGTCCTCCCAAAGCCTCGATGACCTTAGCCTCGAAGCGGTCGAGTCCATTCTTATCCAGAAGGCACTCAGCCGCGCCCAGGGAAACGTAACCCAGGCCGCTGAAGCTCTCGGTGTCAGTCGTGGTGCCCTCTATCGCCGGATGGAGAAGTATGGCCTCTAGACCGGAAGCCCCCGTTCCGCGTCAACGGCTTTTGCTCGGCCCAACCCGCCGTCGTCTCAAATACGAGTACCGTATTCGCCTCTGGCTCACCGCCTTAGCGCTGCCCACGATCGTCTGCGCTGCGTTTGTTGCCTACCAACAAAGCCGGTCGCTGCTGATATCCATCGCCGCCGCCAGTTCGGCCGCTCTGATCTGGGCGATCGCATGTGCCTACTTTTTTGAGCAGCTCATTCGCCCTCTACAGACTCTCTCGAACGTCGTCTCTGCTCTGCGCGAGGATGACTTCTCCTTTCGCGCCCGCGGAGGCAGCCGCGGAGACTCTCTGGGAGATCTAGCACTGGAGATCAACGCGCTCGCAAGCACGCTGCAGGGCCAGCGCTCCGCCGCACGCGACGCCCTTACCCTCGTAGAGCGGGTCATGACCTCTATGCAGTCGCCCGTGCTGGCCTTTGATTCTGCCGGCCATCTGCGCCTCCTCAATCCCGCAGCCCAGCAGGCCTTTCATCTCGAACGCCAGCGCAGCGTCGGCATTTCGGCAAACCAATTGCAGCTCGACACCCTGCTCGCTACTGAGGACGAAGGTCTTTACGCCGGCGCCAACCCTCTCGCCGAGCCCGCATCTGCTGCCGTCCGCTGGTCCGTCCGGCGGACCATCTTTCGCCTCCAGGGCGTACCCCACACGCTCTTTGTTCTCTCAGACGTCGCTGCAGCTCTTCGCGAGGAGGAACGCATCGCCTGGCACCGTCTCATCCGCGTCCTCAGCCACGAGATCAACAACTCGCTCACCCCCATCAAGTCCATTGCGGGAAGTTTGCGAACCCGGCTTCCCGCTCACCCTAACCCAGGCGCGAACGAGGACATGTATCGCGGACTCACTGTGATCGAGGAGCGCGCGGCTTCACTCAACCGCTTCCTGCAGGCCTACCAGCAGCTGATGCGTCTACCTGCGCCGCAACTTCGATTCATTTCGCTTGTTCCATTGGTCGAACAAGTTACCCACCTTGAAACGCGCCTTCCCGTCTTCTTGAATCCCGGCCCACCCATTCGCCTCCGTGCCGACGCCGACCAACTCCAACAGCTCCTCATCAACTTGATTCGTAATGCGGTAGAAGCAGCTCTCAGTTCCACCGATGTCGCTACGCCGGAGGTCTCGGTCACCTGGAGCACGACTTCTACGTCCGCCGTCCTGCAGGTTCGCGACAACGGTATGGGGCTCATGAATCCGGCCAATCTTTTCGTCCCCTTTTACACCACGAAGCCGGAGGGCAGCGGCATCGGCCTCGTCCTGGCACAGCAGATTGCGAGCGCGCACAAGGGCTCCGTGACGCTCTACAACAACCCCGACGCAGCGGGGTGCATCGCCGAACTCCGACTTCCCTTGGAGCAATCGTAGTGACCTGATGGCCTGCACTCGTTAGCGCTGTCATCAACCGTGGTTGTTTAGGACTCCCGCAAGAGCCGTGCCGGATCGATTGCGAGAGCGCGGCGCGCTGGGATCCATGTGGCGATGAGACCGAGCATCATCATGACGAGGGCGACGCAGGCGAGCAACAGCGGATCACTCGTGCTGGGGAAGGAAATGAGGTGTGCGAGGAGGCGCGCAGCCAACACGCCACCGATGAGCCCGACGCACGCTCCAATGATCAGGATGAGGATGGGCCGGTTAAGCGTGGAGCGCATGACCTGGAGGCGCTGAGCGCCGAGGGCCATTCGGATGCCTTGCTCCTTCATGCGTTTCGAGACGGAATACGACGCCATACCGAATAAACCGGTGACAGCGAGTATGGCAGCAATCAGGCCCATGACGCCGAGAACCATGGTGGCGGTGCGCACCGGAATCAGGGAGCGATCGATGGCGTCGCTCCATGTGAGGATGGAGAACGGCGCGGTCGTGACGACCTGCGAGAGGGAGCGGCGCAGAGCGCCAGCGATTTGGTCCGGCGGCAAATGCGAGCGTACGAGAACGGTTACGGGGCCCGAGACGAGGTACGGCCCGATGCCCTGCGCGTAGGGCATGAAGATCGCGGGTTGGGGATCTTCGCCGGGGTCACTGTATTTTCCGTCTTCGACGACGCCGATAATTTCCAGTCTGACGGGATCGAAAAGCTTGAAGCGCTGTCCCACAACGCGGGTGGTGCCAAAGAGGCGACGGGCAAAGGTCTCATTGACAATGGCGACGGTGGGCGAGCCGGGCTTGTCTTCTTGGGTGAAGTCGCGTCCGGATTCGAGGTGCGTCCCGGCAACCTGAAAGTAACCCGGAGAGACGGAATAGGTAACTGCGTCGAAGGCGGCGTTGGTGGGCACAAACTGCGTTGTGTCCCAGGAATAGACTGTCCATCCCCAGATACCGAGGAAGGGAGCGTCATCAGAAGTAGCGGCTGCGGTCACTCCAGGTATGGCTGCTGCCGTGTCTAGTAAGCGCTGCTGGGTAAGTCGAGATAGCGCATCGGGGACGCCGGCCACCTGCAGATCGACCTGGGCGAGCGTGACACCCTTGGTTGAGATACCAAGCGGTGCGCGCAGCCTCTGTATCATGCCACGCACGGCAACCAGCGAGCTGGTGACAAGAAGGGTGCAGACAGCGACCTGGATGAGCAGCAGAGCGTCGCGCATGGCGAAGCGACGAAAGGACCCGGCGGCGACGTAATTGCTCTTGATCGCCTGGACGACATCTGTGTTCCAGACCTGTCTTGCTGGAAGGAGGGCGAAGACGATGCCGCTGCCAATGGAGAGCACGATTGCGACGACATAGACGCGGATGTCCGGTGCGATGAGGAATTGGCTGGGGAAATCGCCAGGCCGCCAGTGACTGAGGACGCCAAGCACCAGGCGGGCGAAGAATGTTCCAACAATACCGCCAACTAGTGAAACGAGGATGGCTTCGGTGAGCAACTGACGCGCGACCGCCCATCTGCTGGAGCCGATGGCTAGACGGATAGCGAGCTCGTTGCTGCGGTCCGCGGCACGTGCCGCGAAGATGCTGGCGAGATTGGCGCAGGCGGCGAGCAGGACCAGCAAGGCCAGGAGCGTCATGCCGAGCAGTGCTTTTTTGATGGGATTATCACTGTTGCCGGAGGGTCCTGGTTTGTGTGCGGTAAGTGTGAGCCCCTGGTCGTCCGGGTACTCTTTTGCCATCTGCTTCGCGATGGCGCCCATGTTTTGCGAGGCTTGCTGCTGGGTGACACCCGGCTTGAGCCGGGCGAGTAGGGTGAACTCGCGGTGACGGCGCCAGTCAAAGTCGTCCCAACCGGTCACCTGCTGGGCGTTGACCGCAGGAATCCAATAGTCCGGCCAGAAGAAGAAATCGGTACCGTGAAAGTTTTGAGGTGCAACACCAATGATGGTAAGAGGATGCTGATTGAGAAAGACAACCTTGCCGAGGATGTGGGGACTTGCGGCAAAATGACTCTGCCAGAAGTCGTAGCTGAGAACGATGTACGGCGCCGAGGCGAGACCATGTTCGTCCGAAGCATGAAAGAAGCGACCGAGAGCGGGTTGCAGGTCGAGCACATCGAAGTAGTTGCCGGATGCGGCATTGCCCCAGCTTTGAAATATTGACTTGTCGATATCTATGCCGACGTGAATGATCTTGTAGGCGAGTATTCCGGTAAAGGACTGGTTGCGGTCCTGATAGTCGCGGTAGTCGGGATAGGACTGCGAGTCGCCTCGGTTTCCTTCGCCCGCAATCTGAACGAGATTGTTGGGCTGAGGTACATTCAACGGCCGAAGCAAGATGCCGTTGAGCACACTGAAGACGACGACATTGGCGCCGATTCCGACTGCGAGCGTGAGGATGGCGGTGAGAGCGAACCCCGGTGAATGGAGCAGCTTGCGAAAAGCGAAGCGGATGTCACGCGCCGTCTCTTCGAGCCAAGGCAATCCTCGCTGTACGCGATAGCTCTCGCGAACCTGGGTGACACCTCCGACCGCGCGCAGAGCAGCTGTGCGCGCCTGTTGCTCGGTCATGCCGTGCGCTCGATGTTCTTCAATCGCCAGTTCGATATGCGCGCGTAACTCTTCATCGAGATCGGCATCGAGCTGTCTGCTGCGGAAGAACGCCGAGCAGCGACTTAATAAGACGCGAATCCAACTCATAGGCGGCTCCTAGTTCGACGGTGCGATAAAACGCGCCATGGTGGCGGCTACGCGCTCCCAGTTCTCAGTCTCCTGCGCTATCTGCTTTCGCCCGCTGCGTGTCAGTGAGTAGAACTTGGCTCGACGACCCGTTTCCGATGTGCCCCACTCAGCCTTTACCCAGGCTCGCTGTTCGAGGCGAAGGAGAGCCGGATAGATGGTTCCCTGGTTGAGGCTGACCGTGTTCTCACTCACCTGTTCAATGCGCCGCGCTATGCCATAGCCGTGCAGCGGGCCCATCGACTCAAGTGTCTTTAGCACCATCAGATCAAGCGTTCCCTGTAATACATCCGATTTGCTTTCTGGCAAGTCTTTTCTCCTGTTGGTTGTCCGCCTATAGGATTGTCGCTTTATAGGCAGAATGTCAACAGGTATGTGAGGTGGGTTCAGCCGCGGCGAGTTTTGTCGCGCAGGTGCTAGCCGGTCAAACTAAATAAAGACCTGCAGGGGAAGGTGGATGGCTGGTGAACTTCTTGTTTTTCTTGATTGTGCATGATAATTTCTTGTTTGTGCACGGTTCATCGGGACCGATAAGAAAAAACGAGATCGAAAGTCGGCTACAGCGTGGCCTGCCAGTCAATGCCACCGCTCTTGCAAAGGAATTCCTGGTGTCTGAGGATGCCATCCGTCGAGATCTGCGGGCGTTAGCAGCCGAGGGCAAGTGCAAACGGGTTTACGGTGGCGGGCTTCCCATATCGCCGGATGGAGTCCCGTTTGAACACAGACTGTTGATCGACTCGAAAGAAAAACGCGATTTAGCCTTGGCGGCCCTGACCTTAGTCTCTCAAGCTTCGACGGTGTTCCTCGACAGCGGCAGTACCAACTTGGCCCTGGCCAGAGAGATGCCGCCCGATCGCTCTCTTACGATCGCCACAAATTCGATCTCAATCGCAAGCGCCCTCCTCGATCGAAAGAATTTCAAAGTCATTGTTCTGGGAGGAGAGATCGATCGTGAAACCGGCGCGTCCATCGGGCTGTCTGCGATCCGCGAAGCCGAACGCTTGAACTTTGATCTGTGTTTCCTCGGAGCTTGCGCCGTTTCCGAATCTCTTGGAATTGGCGCGTTCTATATGGCAGATGCCGAATTCAAACGCACACTCATTGCGAGAAGTGATCGCATCGCAGCGCTTGTCACTATGGACAAAGTGGAGACTCGGGCGCCGTTTCAGGTGGCCGCACTGGCAGTCCTTGACCATGTCGTTCTTGAGTCCGGTACATCGGAGGAGATTGTCTCGACCTTTTCCAATGCCGGCCCCGAAGTCATCATTGCGCAATCCTAGGTTGCGTCTCGTTCGACATAGCTGGGAGCAGGGG
>FSYS01002289.1_pt1 | contig 14255 bp, 11 predicted proteins | sample 1638491 | NCBI WGS metagenome assembly FSYS01 (sample SAMEA3914788, study PRJEB12502) | metagenome | biome: forest; material: soil | place: Canada | collected 2011-07-03 | depth 0.1 m | reverse complement strand
GGCAGCGCCCACGCCAGCGGCCCTGCGTGATCCTGCAGCGATGCGAACAGCCCAGCCGCGTGCGCGAGACCGACGGTGCCTGCTAGTGCCAGAAGCAGCACACCGCCTTCCAGAGCGGCGTAAAGAAGCAGCGGCTGCGCACTGCGATCCGCAAGCCTTCCGAAGATCCACCCGCCAAGTGCGAGCCCGGCGAAAAACGCGCTGATGCCAATGGTGACCGCTTGCACTTCCACGCCCACCACGAGCGAGAGCTGTTTGATCCACAGTACCTGATAAATCAGCGCTGCAGCACCTGAGGCGAACAGAAGCAGCATCGGCCACGCGACGGCGAGCGTGGTCTGCACGGCTTGCGTAGCAGGCACGGTCGGTACGGAGTCGCGCGGCATGGCGCGCCGCTGCGAACGCTCGAGCTCGCGCCGTTCGCGGCGCGAGGTTTTCGCGTGAGGAGCCAGGGTATCGGTCATAGGGAGCGCTCAGATCAGTCGGGAAAGTGCCGCGGCCGCCAGCGTGTCACTGGCTGGCAGCCACGGCAACGACGGCGGCTTTATTCCAGCCCGCGCTTCTTGAACGACTCGTCGATCTTCTTGTCGACCTGGCGGCGCACCCCGTCGACGCTGAAGCTCGCTGGCCGCTGGCTTGGCGGATACTGGACGAATGTCTCCAAAAACGTGGACGCTTTCATCGTCGCGATGCCGTCCAGGTATACGTTTTTCGTTAGCCAGTCGTTGTACTGGTCAGAGGTGATGTCCGCTCGCTCATAAGGATCCATGCGCAGGTTGAAGAGTTTCGGCAACCTGAGGCACACGAGTGGGTCTTGCCAGATGTTCAGATTCCCGGGCGTGCGCTGCTCGCAGAACACTGCCTTCCAGGCCGTGCCATCCTGGTCCCATCGCATCGCAACGAGATCTCCATCGTCATCGAAGTAATAAAACTCGGTGCGCGGATCCTTCGTCGTTTTGCCCGTCAGGAAAGGCAATTGATCGTAGCCGTCAAGATGCACCTTGAAGGACGTGCCGCCGGCCTTCGGCGCCCATCCCTTGAGCAACCGGTCCTTGACCCCGGTGTCGCCGGCAGCGTCGAGCAGGGTCGGGAACCAGTCGAGTCCGGCGAACATCTGGTTGGAGACCGATCCCGGTTTGATGTGACCTGGCCAGCGTACCATCGCGGGCACACGGAAGGCGCCTTCCCAGTTCGAGTCCTTCTCGCTACGGAACGGGGTCATGGCGGCGTCAGGCCAACTAAACATATTGGGCCCATTGTCCGTGGTGTAGACGACGATCGTATTGTTGGTGATCTTCAGGTCATCGAGCAGCTTTAGCAGTTTGCCGACGTCCTGATCGTGCTCCCACATGCCATCGGCGTACTCGTTGCCGGCCATGCCGCTCTTACCCCTGAATTCAGGCCGCACATGCGTGAACACGTGCATGCGCGTGTAGTTCATCCACACGAAGAACGGCGTTCCCGCTTTGGTCTGCTTGGTGATGAAGTCCGCGGCGTGCTGGCCGGTATCGTCGTCGATGGTCTCCATGCGCTTTGCCGTCAGCGGCCCGGTGTCCTCGACCTTGCCGTCAGCCGTGCTATGGATCACCCCGCGCGGCGAAAAGTTCTTCACATACGGGTCGTTCTTGTCCTTCGGCCAGTAAGGACGCTCGGGTTCTTCTTCGGCGTTCAGGTGATACAGGTTGCCGTAGAACTCGTCGAAGCCGTGATTGGTCGGCAGATACTCGTTCTTGTCACCGAGGTGATTCTTGCCGAACTGGCCGGTGGCGTAGCCGAGCGCCTTGAGTGCCTGGGCAATCGTGATATCGCCTTTCTGCAGCCCGACCGGCGCGCCTGGTGCTCCGACCTTGGACAGCCCCGTGCGTAACGGCACCTGACCGGTGATAAACGATGAGCGTCCTGCCGTGCAACTGTTCTCGGCGTAGTAGTCCGTGAACATCATGCCTTCGCTCGCGATGCGGTCGATGTTGGGTGTCGAGTAACCCATCAGCCCATGCGTGTAGGCGCTGATATTGGATTGTCCGATGTCGTCGCCGAAGATCACGAGGATATTCGGTTTGGCCGACGTCTTCGCGACCGGTTGCGAGGCAGGTCGCGGCGCCGCATTGGTCGGCTGGGACTGCGCCGGCGATTCGGTGGACGGCAGCAGAATCAACGTACAGATCGCGGTGAGGGCGACCAGCGATACCCCCGCCGCGTAGCACCTCTTTCGAAGAAACAGTCTCATCGTATGGCTCCAATGGAGTTGACTCTCGTCTTCCCGTGGCCCGGCCCAGGGCGTTGCGGGTTGTTTCTACTGCTTCGGTTCGGGATAAACCGCATTCCAGTCGTCCTTCATGCTCACTACGGTCCAGCCGCGTGCGATCGCCTCGTCCCACGCCTTGTCCAGCCTCGCCAGCTTCGATTGACGGTCGTAGGCGAACTCGCGCGCCGCATCGTCGTGGTGGACCAGCAGTTCGAGCGATTCGCCGCTGCCACCGGCGGTGTACTCGAGCATTTGCAGGTCGCCATCGGAATTGCCGAAGGCAAGAATTGGACGGCGGCCGATGTTGCGATAGATGCCAACCGGTTTGCCCGGACCGTCGTCCACGAAATCGAGCTTCGGCAAGCGCACCAGTACCGGGTGGCCGTCGCGCAGTTCGTATTTCACTGCCTGGCTGGAGCCGATCACCTGCTCGGGCGGAATGCCGTAGACCTGCTGGGACCACGGCCGCATAAAGTCGATCGTGCCGCCCGACACGATGTAGGTCTTGAAGCCGCTGGCCCGCAGATAGGCGAGCAGTTCGAGTTGCGGTTGATACACGAGCGCGGTGTACGGCCGATTGAATTTCGGGTCGCGCGCGGTCGCCAGCCAGTTGCGCACGGTCTCGTCGTACGCGTCTACCGTCATGCCGCTATTCGCAGCGGCGATCAGCTGCAGCAACTCCTTCTGGTGGGTGGCGAGTGCTGCGCTGTCGTGCGCGATTAACGCCTTGAAGGCCGGGTTGCTTTTCCATTCGGGATGATCGGGCGCCGCGGCCTTGACCTGGTCCAGCAGGAAGACCAGCTGGAACGGGATGGGCTGCTCGCTCCACAAGGTGCCGTCGTTGTCGAACACCGCGACGCGCTGCGCCGCAGGCACGTAGTTCGGCGCGCCCTCGCGCGTGACATCGGCGACGAACTTCAGGATCGACTGCTTCGCTGCGCCGTTGCGCCAGGAGGGTAGCGGGTCGGTCGTGCTCGACACGCCGGTCTGCGCGGCGCCCGGACCATTACCTGAGCCTGCGCAGCCGGCCAGCGTCAGGGCAAACATCAACGCAAACAAGGCGTGGCCGATCTGGCCGGCAGCATGCCGAATCCAGCCGCGATGGTTCAGGCAATCCATTCGAACTCCTGCTTATATGGCACGCGCTTTACGGTCCACAAATGAAGCAGCGCTAGAGTCAGCAACCGCGCTGCCGGCTCACCCTCCACGGCTAGCGGCCCGATTGGCTTGTTGCTGGGCCGCCGGGTTGTCCTTCCAGGTGTCCTCGTCCATTACGATGCGGAAGCCGAGATGGGACATGCTGTTATAGGGATCCGTGCCGCGTCGCGCACTTGGCCGGTAACTCAGGCAATAGGCTTCGTTGCAGAGAAACGAGCCGCCGCGCGTGACCCGCTTGGGCGCATCCGCGGGCACGCCCGGGTCCGCCGGATCCCACGAGGCGCTCGGCCCAGCCGGGTTGTCGATCAGGCCGGTGTTGCTGGCCGACTCGCGGCGGAACTGGTCGGCGCGGTACCAGTCGGCCACCCACTGCCATGCATTGCCGGTCATGTCGGACAGGCCGTAGCCGTTCGCCGGAAAGCTGCCCACCGGGCTGGTGCCGAGCGCGCCGCCGGCCTTGGCGCTGACCACCGGGAATGGTTGCGCCTGCTGGCCTTGCCAGACATTCGCCATCTGTTTGCCGTCAGGCGAAAACTTGTTGCCCCACGTATAGGTGGCCTGGTCAAGACCGCCACGCGCAGCGAACTCCCACTCCGCCTCGGTCGGCAAGCGCCCGCCGGCCCATTTGGCATACGCTTGTGCATCCTCGTAGGACACCTGAACGACGGGATGATCGTCCTTGCCGATGATGTTGCTGTCGGGACCGTCCGGATGACGCCAGTTCGCTCCTGGCACGTAGCGCCACCAGCGCGAATAGTCTTCCAGCGAGACCGGCTGGTCCGTTCCGACGAACACCATAGCGCCCGGCACCAGCGCGCTATCGTCCGGTCGTGCCGTGCCGGGCGGCAACTGCACCTTGAGCGTGTCCCAGTCCGGCTTTTTCTCTGCCGTGGTCACATAGCCTGTCGTTTGGACAAACTTGCGGAACTCGGCATTGGTCACATGATGACGGTCCATCCAGAAGCCGTGCACGCGCACCTTGTGGGCTGGGCGCTCATTGGGCTGGGCGAGTTTGTAGTCGCTGCCCATCATGAACTCACCTCCGGGGACCCACGCCATGCCTAGCGGGCCGCGCGTGCCGTCGCCATAGACCACACGTATTTCGGACGCCTTTGTATGCGTGCCGATCGCCCATGTCACCGCTGCGCCAAGAAAAGCGGGAAGCAGCACAAATGCCGCCACCCATAGCAGGATCTGGCGGAGCCGCTTCGCTTCGGGAAGGGGGGCCGACGCTATGCCGGCGCTCCGTAATGTGACAGTGCTCTGATTCTGCTTGCTCATGGTTTCGCTTCCAGGAGATGCACTACGTAGCCTTATCGGGTCGGAGTCGCCTCGCTCGAACTTCCCACATATGCGATATGCGTTTTGCGAAAAGCGTTAGAAAACTCTCTGCATGAAATGCTTAATCAGAATTCTCAGCGGAAGATAAAACGGCCGGCCGGTTGCGTAATAACTGGCGTTATTTTTCAGAAACTGTATTTGTCATTCTCTCTGAATCGTTTTTTGAAACAATGCAGCGCTCTATATTCACGCGCTGGATATGCATGGCCGCGCTCTTCGGCAGCTACCTGTTCCCCTTAACCCCGCAGCCAGGCTGCGCGCCGATCTAACGTGCCGGAGCGCAAGCGCCGCAATTGCCGGGCGACGGACGGGATGGCAACTCTTCATGAGAATGGAGATTAACAATAATTTTGTAAGACTTCACGATATTTTTCAAATGATTGCTAACGCCTTTGACGGATGATGTGGCGTGCGTTACCGTTAAAAATAGCCGGCGATATCCAGGCAATAAAAAACGAAACGATTAAATGGATTGACGCAATGCGCGAAACTATCTTGCGTTTTGAGGCGAGTGTGGACGAAGCCGTGGTTGGGCAGCATGCCGTGGTGCGGCAGATCCTTATCGCGCTGCTGGCAGACGGCCACGTGTTGCTCGAAAGCCTGCCGGGACTGGCCAAGACCCGTACGGTGAAGGCCATCGCCGCGCGGCTGGCCGCGACCATGAAACGTATCCAGTTCACGCCAGACCTGTTGCCCTCGGACATCACGGGCGGCGAGACGTTGTTGCAGGCCGGCACGGAGCGTACCTTGACGTTTCAACCTGGGCCCATTTTCGGCAACCTGATTCTGGCCGATGAGATCAACCGCGCCCCCGCGAAGGTTCAGTCTGCGTTGCTTGAAGCCATGGAAGAGCGGCAGGTGTCTGTCGCCGGCAAGACGCATCCCATGCCCGAACTGTTTCTCGTCATGGCCACGCAGAATCCGATCGAGCAGGAGGGCACCTATCCGTTGCCCGAGGCGCAGATGGACCGCTTTCTGTTGAAGGTGCTGATCAGCTATCCGTCGCCGGAGAGCGAGCGCGACATGCTGCGTCTGCTGCGACGCGAAAGTAGCACGACGCCATTGCCGGCTGAAACGCTTGCGCAGGACGTCATTTTCAAAGTGCGCGAGGCGGTGCGCCAGGTGTCGGTGGCGCCGGCGATCGACGAATACATTGTGTCGCTCGTCAATGCGACGCGGCATGCCGGCGAACTGGACCCGGAACTCGGTAAATGGATCGAGATCGGGGCGAGCCCGCGCGGGGCGATTGGTCTTGACCGTGCGAGCCGGGTGCAGGCGTGGCTTCAGGCGCGCGATTTCGTCACGCCGGACGATGTGCGTGCAGTGATTCATCCGGTGCTGCGTCATCGTCTGATCCTTTCGTACGATGCCAATGCAGAGAACGTTAGTGCAGATGCGGTGATCGACCGGCTGATCGAAAAAGTGGCCGTGCCGGCCTGAATCTCGCGCTGTGCGGCGACAAGGAGAATGTCGATGGCCGTGAGGTCCGCAACTACGCTCGGCCGCGTGTATGTCGACGCCGCGCATCTTGCGAAGCTTGAGTTCCGCGCCCGCGGCCTGAGCTTCGTTGCGCCGCCGCCGGTCTCGAGCATTCTGTCGGGCGACCACGCTTCGCGCCTGCGCGGGCGCGGCCTCAATTTCGAGGAGATTCGCGGCTATCTGCCGGGCGACGATATTCGTCATATCGACTGGAAGGTGTCCTTACGTTTGGGCAAGGCACAGGTGCGCACTTATACGGAGGAGCGCGACCGTCCGCTGCTGGTGGTCGTCGATCAGCGAATGAGCATGTTCTTCGGTTCGAACCGTGCCTTCAAGTCGGTGGTGGCGGCCGAGGCCGCGGCCCTTGCCGTATGGATGGGCTTCGCCGCCGGCGACCGGGTGGGCGGCGTGATTTTCGACGACAGCTCGGTTGTGCGCGTGAAGCCCTTGCGTAGCCGCAACCGCATCAAGCTGCTGTTCGGTGCGATCGCCAGAATGAACACTGCGTTGCATGCGGATAGCGTGCATCGCACCGACTACGGTCAGCTGGATAGCGCGCTCGAAGGTGTGCTGCATCTGGCGGCACACGACTATCTGATCTGCATCCTGAGCGACTTCGCCGGTGCGGGCGAGCGCACCCGGCAACTGCTACAGCAACTGTCGCGGCATAACGACGTGATTGCCGCGATGATCTTCGATCCGCTCTGGCAACACATGCCCGAACACCGCGCGCTGGTGGTGAGCGAAGGCCAACTGCAAGTCGAACTGCGGATCGACAACGAGCGGGTGCGGGTGCCGCTTGCGAGCATGCTCGAAGGGCGCGCGGCCGAGGTGGCGAAATTGCTGCGCTCGAGCGGGGTTCCATTGATGGCGCTGTCGACCGATGAACCTGCAGTCGATCAGGTGCGGCGGTTGTTTGGGCAACGTGCCCGCTTGCCGAGCGGAGCCGGCCTGTGATGGCGCCCGGAAGCCCTGCGGCCGCTCCGGCTCCCGCTCCCGCTGATACTCCAGGGGTGTTGCAGTCGCTGCAGGAATTGCCGCTACCGTCACCTGTTTCGTGGACGCCGCAGACGGCAGGGTGGATCGGCGTTGCGATCGTGCTGATCGCAGCCGCGTTATGCAGCGCATGGGCGGTATGGGGACGTCACGTCAGGAGACGCTATCGGCGGGTCGCGCTCGCACAGTTGGCTTGCATTGAAGCGGAACTGACGGACCCGGCGCAACGCGTGACGGCACTCGCGGCCATTCCGCCGTTGCTCAAGCGGGCCTCATTGGCCGCGGCGCCGCGTGAGCAGGTCGCCGCGCTCACGGGCGACGCATGGCTGGCATTTCTCACACGGACACACGCGCACTTGGATACACAAAGCGGGGCGCTTCTTGCACTCGTCAGCTATGCCCCGGCGGAGCGGATCGCGGCGGTTTCGGAGCGCGATGCCACCGCGTTGCTGTGCGCGGCGCGCGACTGGATCGAGCACCATCATGTGGAAATTTGATTTCCCGTGGGCGTTCCTGTTGCTACCTGTACCGATTCTGGTGTGGTGGCTGGTGCCGGCCTATCGCACGACGGCATCCGCGGTGCGCGTGCCGTTCTTTCACGAATTGGCCGACGCCGCTGGCGAAACCCCTGCGCCAGGCGGCGTACGCCTGCGCAGCAACTGGGTGCAGCGGCTGATGATGCCGCTGTTGTGGGCATTGCTGGTTGTCGCCGCGGCCAAACCCGTATTGGTCGAGCGGCCTGTCACGCATGAAGAACCCGCGCGCGACCTGATGCTGGCGATCGACCTGTCGCAATCGATGAGTTCGCGCGATTTCGTGAGCGTCTCGACCGGCGAGCGCATGGACCGGCTGACCGCCGTCAAGCGGGTGGTGAAGGACTTCGTCGCGCATCGCAAAGGGGACCGCATCGGCCTTGTCGTGTTCGGCCAGGCCGCTTATCCGCAGGCGCCGCTGACGCTGGATCACGCCAGCGTGCTGGTGCTGCTCGATCAGATGCAGATTGGCATGGCGGGCCCGCGTACGGCCATTGGCGATGCGATCGGCCTGACGGTGAAGCTGATGGACAACTCGCCGGCGCCGGAAAAAGTGCTGATCCTGCTGACCGACGGCAACGATACGGCCAGCGCGATACCCCCCGAACAGGCAGCGGAAATCGCCAAAGGGCACAAGCTGGTCATTCATACGATCGGCATTGGCGACCCTGAGGCGACCGGCGAGGACCGCGTGGATCTCGAGGCTTTGCAGCGGATCTCCGACATCACGGGCGGCCGGGCGTTTCGCGCGTTAGGCAAGGAGGAGGATCTGGTCGACGTGTACAGGACGCTCGATCGCATCACGCCCGAAAAAGTGAAACGTGAAATCTATCGGCCGCAACGCGATTTCTACTGGATTCCGCTAGCCGCTGCAGTGCTGTTGCTCACGCTGTACCACTGCCTGGCATTGCTAACGGCCACGCTGCGTGCGCCACGGCGTGACCCGGCTCCGGCGCGTGTTTTTCCCGCTAAGGTGCGTAACGAGGTGAGCGTTAAGGTGAGCACTGGGGCCAATCATGGAAATTGATCTCACGGCCTTTCATTTTCTGCGGCCGCTATGGCTCTGGCTACTGGTACCCGCCATCCTGCTGCCGGTCTGCTGGTTGCGCCGCCACGATGTGCGGGCCCGCTGGCGCAATATCATTGCGCCGGACCTGCTCGAACATCTGATTGTCGGCGATAGCGCGAGGCGGCGCGTGCAGCCCATTCATACGCTGGCTTTTCTCATCGCGATTGGCGCGATCGCCGTCGCTGGACCCACGTGGCAGCAGGAGCGGCCACCCTTCACTCAGGACCAGGCGCCGCTCGTCGTCGTGCTCGAGCTCGCACGTTCGATGGATGCGACCGACGTCGCGCCCACCCGCCTCGAGCGTGCGAAGCAGAAAGTGTTCGACCTTGCGGCCGCGCGCAAAGGGGCGCGCACCGGACTGGTGGTCTTCTCCTCCACTGGCCACCTAGTCGTGCCGCCGACCGAGGATCCCGCCATGCTGCAGCTTTATGTGCCAGTACTATCGCCATCGCTGATGCCGGAGGATGGCAAGAACGTCGCAGCCGGGCTCGATATCGCCGAGCGGCTGCTGGCGCATGATCCCGTCGCCGGCACGATCGTGTTGATGAGCGACGGTTTCGACGATCGCCAGGCCAGCGCATTTGTGGAAAAGGCCCGGCAGTCGCGGCAACAACTGCTGTGGCTCGCGGTCGGCACGGAAAACGGCGGACCGATTCTTGGATCGGACGGGATGGTGCAGATGGACCCCGAAGGTCATCCGTTGATGGGTAGCTTCGACGCCGGCGCGATCCGCAAGGTGGCGGACGAAGCCGGCATTCCGCTGGCGAGCATGCGCGTCGACAACGACGACGTCGTGTGGGTGCAGCACCGTGCGCGTGCGTGGCTCGCCGAGGCAGACGAATCGAAACGCGTGCCGCGCTGGCAGGAGTCCGGTTACTGGTTTCTGGTGCCGTTGTTGATCCTGGGTTTGCTGGGTTTTCGCCGCGGCTGGACCGTGAAATGGCTGCCCGTCGTTCTGATGGCGCTTGCCTGCGGCGCGGCGCCTCGTCATGCCGAGGCGGCTTCATGGGGTTCGTGGCATTGGCGGGACCTCTTTGCGACGCACGACCAGCAGGGCCGCTGGAGTTTCGAGCACGGCGACTTCAAGGCGGCAGCACAACGTTTCGACGATCCGATGTGGAAGGGGCGTGCCCAATACCTGGCCGGTGACTATGCAGGCGCACTCGAGACTTTTTCGCGGCTGAAAACGGCACAGTCGTATTTCTATATCGGCAACACGCTTGCGCATCTCGAAGACTACACGGGGGCCATCAAGGCTTTTGACAATGCATTGGCCCTGGACCCAACGCTCGGGCAGGCTGCGGCAAACCGCCAGCTGATGCGGCAACTGTTGATCAAGCCGAAACAGGAGCCACAGAAAGATGAGGAAGACGAAGAATCCGATGACATCAAGATTCAGAAAAAGAAAGGTGGGGTCGAGCAAAGCACGCTGATGCCGGTACCGTCGGAGGATGTCTGGATGCGCAGCCTCAATATGTCGCCCGCCACGTTTTTGCGTCAGCGCTTCGAGCAGGAGTCGGGCGCGGCTAACGCGAATACGCCATGAGCCTGCTACGTCTGATTCGCTGGCTGTGCGTTCTCATGCTGCTCGCGGTAGCCGTCGCGGCAGCACGTGTCGCAGACAACACGCCACAGGCGATGGTGCGGGCGCACCTCGAACCGTCGGGCTCCGTCGTGGCGGGCAGTCAGATCAAGCTTGTCGTGGACTGCCTCACTACCAGCTGGTTTACGGAGGCGCCAGACTGGCCGCTCTTCGACGTACCGGGTGCGATCGTCAGCCTGCCGGACGAGCAGGCTGAAAACCTCCACGAGGTCATCAACGGCGTGGACTGGTTTGGCGTAAGCCGGGCCTATCGCATTGTGCCGCAAACGGCTCAGGCGTTTGTTATCCACTCGTTCGCGATCACGGTGCAACCGGGGCAGATGAGCGGGCCGGTAAAGCTGATGACCCCGGAACTGAAGTTCGCCGCCACGGTCCCCGCTGGAGCAGAGGGGATGCGCATCTTCTTTCCGACGCAAAAGCTGGTGGCGACCCAGCAGATCAGGCCTTCGCCGGCGCATGCCAAAGTAGGGGATGAGATCACGCGGACCGTGACGCAAAGAGCAACCGGCACGCAATCGATGTTCATTCCTCCGCTCGATTTTCCGGAAGTCGCGGGGTTAAAGCGCTATCCGGGGAATGCCACGACCAGGGATGTCGTGGAGGACAGGGCGGGGCTGGTAGCGGGTGAGCGAACCGATACCGCGACCTATCGGATCGAGCATGGCGGCAAGCTCAGGTTACCGGCGCTCACCATCGAGTGGTGGAATACGGCGGCACGCAGGAAGGAAACCATCGTCTTGCCGGAAGTGACTATTTCGGCGGTCGCGGCGACGGAAAAGCCAATCTTTGCGATTCCGGTCAATTCGCTCGGCAATGGCGCGGCACACCGGATCATCGTGGTTGACCGCGAGCAGATTGTGATTGCGGGCCTGATAGTAGCGTTGTTATCGGCGCTGGTTTGGGCGTATCCGCGCCTGGTGCGGTTCTATCAATCAGCGCGACGTTATACGCGCGAGGTCCAGCGTCGCCATGCCGATGGTGCCGCGCCCGCCTGGCGAGCGTTGCGGCGTGCGACGCGTGAAGGCGTCCCGCAACACATTGTTCCGGCGCTTTACCGCTGGATGGACAAGAGTGGTGAATTCGGACATCCAGCGCGGATAGACGGCAGCGAGGGACTTGAACCTCTGGTGAATATCATCAACAGTCACTATTCCAACGGTGTCATGGGAGAGGTTCAGTGGACTGCAGTCGAGCGTGCGCTTCGCCGGACCACGAAGCGCGCAAGGAAACAGAGAAAGAAGCAATCTTCTCTTCCCCCTCTGAACCGCTATTGATTACCCTGCGATCTCGCCGCGATCGTTGATTCCCCGAGCGACACTCTATGCTATGAACGGTCCCGGTTGCGAGTCCGGGTGGCGCCCGTAATGATCGCAACGCCGAGCATGATGACCGCGACGATTTCGATCGTGTGCTGGGAGACGTGCATGGCGATGAGCGCCCAGCACACGCCGCCTATCAGAATGATCCAACCGACAAGATAAATGACCAGGGTCATCGTTTTCTCCTTTGTGATCGACGGCTGCGACGGGTTGCCTGCCATGTTGCGCTTCATCCCGGTGCGGTCGTCGAATGATGGGGCTGGCGCGAGTGATCAGCCGGTCTGTTGAGTAGCAGATTCCGCGCCTGAGGAGGCGAACCGAAGCCCGAACCCGAGCTTGGCCAACGCCGCTAACGTGTCCCGTCACCCACCCGCAAGCCGACAACATTCTTCAGATAGCGCTCGAGCGACGCCAGATCCTCCGGCTCACCGCGCACAGCAACGACCTGGTCAGGTCTGATCAGCACCCATCCTGCGCCTTTGAAGCCGTAGCGTCGACGCGCCTCGCCGGACGGATCGTCAGCAGCATCGAGCGCCACGATCTGGACCGCATCGGTATGTGGTGCAACCAGCGTCTCGGCACGCGCCACCTCGGCGCCATCGCGAAACGCGATCAATGTGTGACGTGCATCGAGCAGTGGCCATAGCGTGCGCGGCGTTCCGTCGACTGCAGCGCTCCAGTGCAGATCGAGCGCACGCGTGCCGGGCAAGCCGCGCGACGGATGACGCGCACTTTCGGCGAGCGCAACCAGCGGACCGTCGTGATAGGTCACGTCCGTCTCGGCCATCTCGGTGCGCAATCGCTCCTGCAATGCAGGCACGTGATCGAGCACGGACACCGTCGCGTCGCGTGCGAGACGTGCAAGCGGATGCGGCGCCATGCCGACGTGTAGCAGTCGCGCCGCATTGGCGATCACGTTACGCGCGACCGGTCGCCGTTCGGCCTCGTAGCTGTCGAGCAGCGTCGCGGCGTCGCCGCGCCCCTGCAGCACGTAGGCGAGCTTCCAGCCGAGGTTCGCCGCGTCCTGGATCCCGGTGTTCATCCCCTGGCCGCCTGCGGGACTGTGAATGTGCGCAGCATCGCCGGCGAGAAACACGCGACCCTGGCGATAGCGCGCCGCGAGTCGCTCGTTGATCCGAAACGTGGACAGCCAGCCGGGTTCCGATAACGTCGTGCCCGGCGGCCCGTGGCGCGTGATCTTCTGCTGCAGTTCATCGAGGGTCGGTGGCTCTTCGCCGCGCGCCGCCGTTTCATCATCGACACGGCGGCTGATCACGCGCCATACGTCATGAGCGAATGGAAACAGCGCGACCGTGCCGCCGCCGTGCCACCAGATGTGAATGCTGTGCCGGTCGAGATCGACTCCGTCAATGCGCACGTCGCCTAGCAGATACGTGTCCGGTTCCGTCTCCCCCTCGAACGCGATACCGAGTACATGCCGCACCGCGCTGCGCGCGCCGTCGGCGCCGACCAGCCACGAGGCAGTCGTGTTCTCGATTCGTCCATCGGCATGCCGCAGCGTCGCGGTCACTGTATCGGATGCTTCGCTAAGGCCAGTCAGTTCCACCCCACGTTCGATCACGCCGCCCGTATCGACGAACCTCGCCGTGAGGATCGCTTCGGTTTGCGACTGAGGGAGCAGAAGGGGATTGGGATGGGCGCTGTCGATGCCGTCCTGCATCGACACGCGCGCAAGCCGCCGCGCGCCATCGCCGAACGTCACCGCGCTCATCGCCACGGCCGCTTCGTCGAACGCCGCGCCGACACCGAGGCTGCTCAACACCTCAAGGCTCGCAGGCCATACGGCGAGCGCTTTCGACAGGTCCGCGGGCTTCTCGAGCCTGTCGATCACCCGGGTCGCGATGCCGTAACGACGCAGCGTCAGCGCCAGCGTCAAGCCGGTCGGGCCGGCGCCGACGATCAAAACAGGGGTGTGCTGGTCCATGGCGAATTTCTCCCAAGATTGGCGGGTATCGGCATCAAGAGTAGATGGGGGATGACCCATCCGGTAAAGCCCGCTTTTAGCCGACGCAAGGGGCACGCCCGCGCTACCCGCTGACGCCGCGAACGATGCCGCCTTGGTGAAAGGCCCGATTGCAAATTTTTTTCAAAGTCGCATGATGGTGTAAGTATTTAATAAATGTTCCAGAAGCGCGTACCATAGCGGGTTCGCCGTCCTTGCCCACACCACAAGCCACGATTTATGACGCAGGAATCGACCCCTCCCGCCTCACCCGCAGCACCTGTCCAACATCCGCCGCTACAAGGCGGCCAGCTTGTGATCGCGACGATCGTGGTCGCGCTTGCGACCTTTATGACGGTTCTGGATACATCAATTGCGAACGTGGCGGTCCCCAATCTGTCGGGCAACCTCGGGGTATCCGTCGACGAAGGGACGTGGGTCATCACGATCTTCGCGGCCGCCAATGCCGTGTCCATTCCGCTGACGGGGTGGCTCACGCAGCAGATCGGCCAGATCCGGCTTTTCGTCGGCGCGATCCTGATGTTCGTG
>FSYS01002311.1_pt1 | contig 14317 bp, 10 predicted proteins | sample 1638491 | NCBI WGS metagenome assembly FSYS01 (sample SAMEA3914788, study PRJEB12502) | metagenome | biome: forest; material: soil | place: Canada | collected 2011-07-03 | depth 0.1 m | reverse complement strand
TAGCCGAGCTTGCCGGCGACCTCGGCGCCACCGTGGGTGCGATTGACCAGGCCACGCTCTTCGAGCTTGATCAGGTCGCGGCGAACGCTGGCTGTCGAGGCTCCGACCGCCGCCGCGAGTTCCTCAATGCTGCCTTCGCCCTTCTGCAGGAGCAGGTGCAAGATCCGCTTGGCGCGATCCTGTTTGGTCGATGTCATCGTCGTGCCTCGAAAAGCCTTCAGGGACATGCTACGTCAAGCGGCGGCGGGTGCCGAGGCGATCTTGGCAAAGATTGCAAGATTTTGAAGCATTTATAAAAAAGATTGCAGATTTTTGATTAAGTTGTTGACATTGGCTGCTCGAACTTCATAAGCTCCACGTAATCAAGATATGTACCAAGTGCTGGAATCGACCCACCAGGCCAGACTCTGCGACAGACACGACCGTTGCGAAAGCATTCCACAGCGACTTCCCAGGAGAGATGTGACGATGATGACAAGAACCTTCCGCAGCACGGTGTTTCTGTGTGGACTGATGATGATGCTTTGGCTTGGTGTCGGCATTGCGAGCGCGCAGACGGTTACAGGATCGGTGACAGGCGAGGTCACGGACCCTTCAGGGGCGGTGATTCCCCAGGCCAGCGTGGTTGCCGAGAACGTCGACACAGGCGTGAAGACGCCCACCACTACCAATGCGTCCGGAACGTACAGCATCCTCTTTCTTCCGATCGGGAGATACAAGGTTACGGTGACGGCCTCGGGATTTTCTCCGGAGACCTTCTCCGTGTTCACGCTGGAGATCGATCAGACGGTGAAGCTGAACACGCATCTGCAGGTTGGCGCGAATACGTCGGTCGAGGTGAACAGCGGAAACGCGGCGATCCTGAACACGACGGATGCGACGCTGGGCACCACGTTCACTGCGAACACGATTCAGAACCTGCCGCTGAATGGGCTGGATTTCTCGGCCCTCACGCTCTATCTGCCGGGCTCTGTCGATACGGCGGGCACCTCTGGAACGACCGGCATTGAACGCAGCGCGCAATATACCGATACGCCGAACATGAACGGCAACCGAGCGCAGGCGAACAACTATACGCTGGACGGCATTGACATGAATGAGACGTTCAACAACCTCATCGCCTACAGCCCCGCGCCGGAGTCGCTGCAGGAGGTGAAGGTACTGACGGCGAACTCACCGGCGGATTATGGAAACGTCAACGGTGGCGGTGTGGTGAGCGTTCTGAAGAGCGGCACGAACAAGTTTCATGGCAGCGCCTATGGCTACGACCAGAATCAGAGGTTCAATGCAAATTCCTGGCAGAACGATAATGCCACGCCGGTGATTCCCAAGGGTGCGTTTTCGCAGGCGCAGTTTGGTGGTACGTTCGGTGGACCGATTCTTCGCGATAAGCTGTTCTTCTTCGTCGACTATCTGGGCTCGCGGTATCACACGGGAGGAACGGGGCAGGCGACGGTGCTGACCCAGGCGATGCGCCAGGGCGACTTCTCGGTGCTGCTCAATCAGGCCAGTCCGATTCAACTCTATGACTCGGAGAACAACTTCGCTCCGTATGCAGGCAACAAGGGGATACCAGTTGTGAATCCGGTGGCGACCTTCCTGTTTGCCAACCCTGCTTTGTATCCGCTGCCGAATGCAACGCCGACCGATGGCATCGCTGCGAACGATCTGCAAGGGTTTACGCGCAGCTTCAAGGCGAATAACCAGGGCGACGTAAAGATTGAATATGATCCTCGCGATAAGGATCACATCACGGCTTTCTATTCGCAGTCGGATGCTTATGATGGGTCGACAGCGATCCTGGCGATCAGCTTTCCTCCAGCGAATAAGTTCCCAACCAAGATCATTGGATCGACCTGGGTTCATACCTTCAATCCAGCGATCATCAACGCCGCACGCATTGGCTTTACGCGGGTTGTTTGGAATGAAGGAATTCCCACCGATCCTACCGGGCAGTTTGGTCTGACGGGTGACTCGAAGGTCGGGATTCCATTCGAAGCGCAGAAGTATGTGGGCTTCACTTTCCAGAGCATCAACAAGTACAGCGGCGTGGGGACGCCCGCGTTCAATGACGGCCTTATCGACAACACGTTCAGTTATATCGATAACCTGACGTGGCAGCATGGCCGGCATTTGCTCAGCATGGGCGTGCAGGCGATTCGGTATCAGAACAACTATCCGACCAGCAACAACGACGGATTCCTCGGGCAGTTTGCTTACGGAACGGGTGGTGTCAGCTTTACCAGCAACCCCTTCCTCTCCAACGCGCCGGGCTATGGAGCTGCGGACTTCATCCTGGATCGCGTCAACTCGGCGCAGGTCACGCTTGCGAGCATCAACGTAGGTCAGCGCCAATGGCGTGCTGCGGGATTTATCCAGGATGACTTCAAAGTTACACCGAAGCTGACGCTCAACCTGGGGATTCGGTATGAGTACGATGAGCCCTGGATCGAACAGAACAATAAGACGGGCAACGTGAACCTGACGACGGGCCAGCCCATCTATGCGGGAAGCGTTCCGGCGGGTGCACCGGCGGGTTCGGGTGTTTGCAGCAATCGTGGATGCTACCAGCCGAACTATCGCCAGATCATGCCACGGCTTGGTCTCGCCTACCAGGTCAATGGGCGCCTGGTGATTCGTGGTGGCTATGGCGCGACGAGCTTCTACGAGGGCAACTCCTCGAATCAGCGGCTGACGGCGTCGCCTCCGTTCATTCAGGCGGTAAATATTACGGCGCTCGGACCGACGGCGACTCCGACTTCGACGCAGCCCGCCGGCGGTACACCACGCACCGTGGAAGACGGGTTCAACTATACGGATCCGGCCGATCTGAGCGCCTCAGGATCGTATTCAACGTATCCGCAGAACATTCAGCCTGCGTATATTCAGGAGTTCAATTTCACCGCGGAGTACGCGATCACGCACACGACTTCGTTGCAGGTGGGATATATCGGTGAGAGCGGTCAGCACATCGAGGACTACGGCAACGTCAACCAGTACACCATTCCCGGAGACCAGACGTCGGCTCCTTACTACAACAATCCAAACTTCGGTACCAATGGGCTGCTTATCACCGAGTCTCGCGCGATGATGAACTTCAACGCGATGGAGTCGACGCTGCGGCAGCGCATGAGCCACGGGCTGGAGTTCACTGTGAACTATACCTACGGCAAGGCGATGACCAACAGCCTGGGAAATTATTCGCTGGACGTCAACGGGTATAGCGGCGCATTCCAGAACTACTATGACAGCGCTGCGGACTATGGGCCAGCCGGTTATGACGTCAAGCACAATGTCTCGGCAACCGCCGTGTATGCGATTCCTGTGGGCCATGGCCAGCAATATTTCTCCGGGGTCAATCGCGCGATGGATGAGGTTGTCGGAGGCTGGAAGCTGTCGATGGCGGCGGTGAGCTACTCCGGATTCCCGGAGACGCTGACCGGCGGAAGCAGCAACTCGAACAGCTACGGCAACGAGCGTGCGAATCAGTATCGGCCGCTGAAGATCGTCGATCGCAGCCCGGATCAATGGTTCGGGACGGATCCGTCGGCAACTCCTTGCACCACTCCTGGCGTGGACAACGGGATTTGCGCCTTCGGCGTGCCGGCGAGCAATACGTATGGCACTTCGCGAAATGGTGCGGTGCGGGGACCTGGGTATCACAACGTCGACATCTCCGCGTTCAAGGAGTTTCGGACGTATAAGAATCAGAACCTGGGCTTCCGCTTCGATGCCTTCAACGTGTTCAATATCGTCAGCTACGGCAATCCGGATACGGGCATAACGGATAGCTCGTTTGGTGAGATTGCGCAGCAGAATTCGATTCGCTCAACGGAAAGGCATCTGCAATTTTCGTTGAAGTACACGTTCTAGTCGGTTGGCGGCGGGAGCTAGACTGGCCCCGCCGCCGGACGAGTTTTATGCTGGAACAGCATGGTGGGAGTTTACGAAGGAGTCTTTGGTGTGCCTCCAAATGCAGGTTGGGGATTAGGTTAGGCCAATGCGAGAGATGATCTTTGAACTCTGCGCCGAGACGATCGATGCGTGCCTGGTGGCAAGAGAAGGCGGAGCGCACCGGATTGAATTGTGCTCCGGGCTCAGCGAGGGCGGAATGACTCCGAGCCACGGGCTCATTCAGGAAGCCGTCGAGCGCAGTGGGCTTCCGGTGCATGTGCTGGTGCGGCCGCGCGGAGGAAATTTCGTATATTCGGCGGCGGAAGTTGAGGTCATGCGGCGAGACATTCTGCACGTCAAGCAGCTGGGCGCAGCCGGAGTTGTCCTGGGAATCTTGAAGGCGGACGGGCGCGTCGACGTCGAGGCTACCAAGGCTCTGGTGCAACTGGCGCGACCGATGGAGGTAACCTTCCATCGCGCCTTCGATGCGACTCCGGTGCTGACGGAGGCGCTTGAAGACGTGGTCGCAACGGGCGCGGATCGGATTCTTACGTCTGGAGGGCAGCGTAATGTGGTTGCCGGATCCGCGGCGCTGGCGGAGCTGGTTCAGCTGGCTGGGGATCGCGTGGACATTGCGGTGGGCGGAGGGTTGCGGCTGCAGAATGCTGCGTCCCTGGCGCGTGCTACGCGGGCGCGACACTTTCATGGATCGCTGCGGCGAAGGCTAAGGCATGCTGCGCTGCCTGGCGAAGACGGCGGGGAAGCGATGCAGGCGGGATCGCGTTATGTGGTGGACGCGGAGGCCGTGCGGAGGCTTGTTCAGCGTTTAGAGAACGCAGGCTAAACGGCGCCGGTTAGAGTCCTGAAGCTTGGATGACCTTCAAGATCTGGCTCAGGATCAGGTCCGGAGCGCAGCCCAGGGCGATGACGGCCGCGGCGAGCAGGCCGACCACCAACTTCATGAGAACCGTTGAGCGAACCTCCGTCGCGCCCTCGGGGGAATCTGCGACGAAGGCACTCTTGAGCACGCGGAGATAGTAGTAGAGCGAGACCGCGCTCATCGCGATGGCGAAGATGATGAGCCACAGCAGGAGTTTGGAACCTGGGTTCGAAGCGAGCAGGGCGGAGAACAAGAGGAACTTGCCGAAGAATCCGGAGAGGGGTGGGATGCCGGCCAGCGAGAGGATGAAGATGAAGAGGCACGCGGAGAGGAAGGGGGCGCGCCGGCTTAGGCCTGCTAGGTCCGAGATCCTATCGTTCCAAGCTGCTTCTCGGTGACGGCGACAATAGCGAAAATGCCAAGCGTGGCGAGGGCATAGGTCGCGACGTAGTAGAGCAGCGAGGCGAGGCTCTGCTGGGTATGCGCCACGAATGCGAGCAGCATGTATCCGGCGTGGGCAACGGCGGAGTAGGCGAGCAGGCGGCGCAGGCTGGTCTGGGTGATGGCTACAAGGTTGCCGAGTAGCATCGACGCCACGGAGACGATGACGAGAACTGGCACCCAGCCACTTTGAAAGTGATGCAGCGCGGAGTTTCCTTCGGCTCCGGCAAAGCCCAGCACCAGGACCTGGAAGAAGATGAAGAAGCTTGCGACTTTAGATCCGGAAGCGATGAAGGCTGCGCTAGGGATGGGCGCGCCCTGGTAGACGTCCGGCGCCCAGAAGTGGAAGGGGGCGGCGGCAATCTTGAAGCCGAACCCGATCACCGTCGTGACGATCGCGAGGATCAGGATGGGATTGAGGGGCAGGCCGTGGATCGTGGCGGCGATTTGCAGGATGTTGGTGGAGTGCGCAAATCCGTACAGCAGGCTGAAGCCGAAGAGCATGAAGGCCGCAGACATTCCTCCGAAGAGGAAGTATTTCAGCGCGGCTTCTGAAGAGCGGGGGCTGTGTTTGTCGAAGCCGGCAAGAATGTAGACGGAGAGGCTGAGTAGCTCGAGTGAGATGAAGAGGACGAGTAGGTCTTCGGTTGCGACCAGGAACATCATGCCGGTGGTGGCGAGCAGGATCAGCAGAACGAACTCGCCGACATGATCGGTGAAGGTCGAGTCTACGGAGAGGAAGAGCGTCAAGATAGTGATGACCAGCAGCGCGATCTGGACCAGATGCGTGAGCGGGTTTGCGAGGAAGACTCCGCCGAGGAGGATGCCTTCGGGGGATCCGGGGAGCAGCTTGAGGATGGCTCCGATGCAGCCGATCGAGGCGATGCTCGAGGCCGTGAGGAAGCGGAGGCGGCGCGGGGATCTCCTGAGGAAGAGGAGGTCGACGGCCAAGGCGACCAGCGCCGTGAGCGTGAGGATGATCTCTGGCCAGGCGAGTTGCAGGAGTTGTCCGTAGTTGGTCACGTTCATTACCATCCTCCCTTGCGCAGGCCGTCAAAGAGCGGCGAATTCAGGGCGGGATGGATCACATTCAGAAATAGCTGCGGGAAGGTTCCGACGATCACACTGGAGCCGATGAGAATTCCAGCCCCAAGTTTTTCGGGGAAGGTGATGGGAGAAAGCGGATGGTCGGGCGGTGGGACCGCTGCGGCAGGAGCGGTTCCGGAGAAGAAGGCCTGTTGCATCGCGCGCCAGATGTAGGCGACTCCGGCGACCAGGCCGATGCCGACGAAGAAGATGAGCGTCGGATAGGAGCGCCATACGCCGATGAGGATCATGAGTTCGGCGGCGAATCCGCTGAAGCCGGGCAGGCCCATGCTGGCCATGCCTGCGATGACGAAGGTGAAGGCGGCGAACGGTAGAAGCTTGTTCAGGTGCATCGGTCCCAGTGCGGGAAGGTCGCGGGTGTGGGTGCGGGCATAGACCATGCGTCCGACAACAGCGAAGAGCAGGCCCGCGAGGATGCCGTGCGAGACCATCTGAACGACGGCGCCGGAGAGGCCAATCTGGTTGAGGGTCATCAGGCCGAGCAGGATGAAGCCCATGTGGCTGATGCTCGAGTAGCCGATAACGAATTTGAAGTCTTTCTGCACCAGGGCGACGAGTGCGCCGTAGAGAATCCCGATGACGGCGAGGACGGCGAAGACGTCGCGCCAGGAGCCGAGGCCGAGAACGTGGAAGCCCCAGGGATCGAGGCCGAGAGGGAAGAGCGTCATGGCGACACGCAGACAGCCGTATGCGCCGAGCTTCATCACCACACCAGCCAGCAGCATGGAGGCGGCTGTGGGTGCGGCCACGTGGCCGGTGGGTGCCCAGGTGTGGAAGGGCCAGAGGCCGGCGAGAATGCCGAAGCCGACGAACACCAGCGGGAACGCCCACATCTGGAAGTGAGGCGAGTAGTGGAAGCCCGCGAGATCACCGAGCGACATGCTGCGGGAGCCGGCGGCGACGTACGCTGCGATGAGGCCGACCAGCACCATCGCGCTGCCGATGAAGGAGTAGAGGACCAGCTTCATGGCGGCGTACTCGCGGCGCGTCGAGCCCCAGATGGCGATGAGGAAATATTTCGGTATGACGACAATCTCGTAGAAGACGAAGAGCAGGAAGAGGTCGAAGCTGAGGAAGACGCCGTAGACGGCGCCGATGAGGACCAGGTAGAAGGCGAAGAACTCCTTGATGCGATGGTCGACGTTCCAGGAGAAGAGGACGCCACACAGGCCGATGACGCCGGTGAGCAGCAGCAGGGTGACGCTGATGCCGTCGGCCTTAAGGCTGAACTGAATGCCCAGCGATGGGATCCAGGGATAGTTCGCAACGGTAAACATCTCTCCGGAACGATGCTGGATGAACGCAACGAGGGTGATCGCAAGCGTGGCGAGAGACGTCACGAGCGCAAGGACGCGTGCCCAAGCCGCACTGCGACTTGGCAGCAGCAGGAGCGCCAGGGCTCCGAGAAAAGATAGGTAGATCGTCCAAGCAAGCATAATCAGAAGTTCCGCAGATGCAGCGCCATCTGTATGGCGGTATGGTTGACGACGCCGAGAATCAGCTGGGGATAAAGGCCCAGAACGAACATAAGTCCAATGACGGGGACGAGGGTAAGGCGCTCGCCGAGGGTGAGATCGGGGAGGTGTGCCCACTTGTCGGCGAGCGGTCCGTAGAAGACACGCTGCAGAATGCCGAGGATGAAGATGGCGGTGATCAGGAGGCCGATCACTGATAGCGATGTCGCCCAGGTGACCAGCGGGAACGAGCCTTTGAAGATGAGGAACTCGCCGATGAAGCCGTTGAGGCCGGGCAGGCCAAGCGACGAGAAGAGTGCGATGCCCATGAGGCCGGTGAAGACGGGAATGACCTTGCGCAGCCCACCGAAGTCGTTGAGGCCGCGGATGCCGCCGGTACGCTTTTCGAGCATGGCGATGAACCAGAAGAGGGTGGCCGCGGTGAGGCCGTGATTGAACATCTGGAGAAAGACGCCGTTCATTGCAGCGAACTTCTCGGTGGTCAGCGCGGCGTCTCCGCCGGTGAACTTTGCGACGGCGAAGATCGCGAGCAGGCAGTAGCCCAGATGGTTAATGGAGGAGTAGGCGAAGATGCGCTTGAGATCTTTCTGTGCCCAGGCGGTGTAAGCGGAGAGGACGACGGTCGCTACCGCGAGCCACAGAAGTGGGGTGAGGACCTGCTGCATCTGGGGGTAGAAGATGGGAAGCAGGATGCGGAGGAAACCGTAGAGACCCATCTTCGACATCGCGCCCGTTAGCAGGATCGTCGTGCCGGACGGGGCTTCCGAGTAGGTCGATGGTAGCCAGGTATGGAAGGGGAACAATGGCACCTTGACGGCGAATCCGAGGAACGCTCCAAAGAAGATCACGAGCGCGATGTGTTCGGGCGTCAACAGATGCCAGCCGAGTTTCGCTACCACGGAGGGCATCAGCGTGCCATTCTGCGCGAGGTTTGCGAGCTCGGTGAAGTCGAAGGTCTTCGTCGCGAGGAAGATCGCCAGGAACGACAACAGCATCGCGACGCTGCCGACCATGGTGTAGACCAGGAACTGCATCGCGGCCTTGGCGCTGCCTGGGCCTCCCCAGAGTCTGACTAGGAAAAACGCGGGGATCAGGGCGAGCTCCCAGAAGATAAACCAGTGGAAGAAGTTCAACGCCGTGAAGGTGCCGAAGAGGCAGGCCTGCAGCGCGAGCACCAGCGCGAAGTAGAGCGGGACTCGTTGCTCGATTTGCGCGGAGGCGAGCATGCCGATTGGTACGACGATCGCCGTGAGCAGCAACATCAGTAGCCCGAGGCCATCGATGCCAACGCGATAACTGACGTTGAGGGATGGGATCCAGGCGTGCAGCTCCTGGAACTGGAATCCGTCGGCAGCGGAGTTGAAGTTGTGCCAGAGGATCAGGGTGAGCAGCAGCGAGACGAGGCTGAAGGTGAGGGCCGTCCTGCGCGCTAAGGATTTGTTTCGATCACCCAGGGCGAGTATGACGAGGGCGCCGACGAGGGGCAGGGCGGTGAGGATGGTGAGCCAGGGGAAGGTCATTATATTTTGGCCTTCCAGAGCAGCAGGATCGTGAACACGATGAGCGCGGTCGCGACGATCTTGAGGTATCCCTGGACGCGGCCGGCCTGTAGCCGCGAGAGGATCTGGCCGCTGAGTGAGACGCTCTCGCACCCTTCGTCAAAGCCGGAGTTCACCACATGCGTGTCCAGGAAGTTATCCAAGTGAGCAAATCCAAATACCAGGGAAGTGATCGTCTTGACGGCACCGTTCCAGATCCAGCGGTCGAGCCAATCGGAGATTTTTGCGAGCAGCGTATTGAGGCGGATGAACGTTGCGGCGTAGAGTGCGTCGAAGTAGAGCGCGTGGCCCAGCACGGTGAAGGTCGCGGGCGAGAGCTTGCCGACGGCGTCGGCGGCTTCGGCGCTTACGATCGGGCGGCGGCCGTAGAACCACCAGCCGAGGCCGAGGCCGAGGAGCACGATGGCCGAGGAGGTCAGCATCACCGGGAGCAAGCCACCTTCCGCGAACGCTCCGAAATTAACTGCGAGCGGCGAGTCATCAAGGAACGATTGGAACCATGGCCACGCGGGTGTTCCGAAGAAACCGAGCAGCAGCGCAAACACGGACAAGAGCGCGAGCGGCACGGTCATGACGGCTGGGCTCTCGTGGGGCGTGCTGGAGCCGTGATGATGGCTGGCCGCGTCGGCGTGGGAGGCGTCGGTGCTCTCGTCGGTCAGCCGCGAACTGCCCGCGAAGACGTAGAAGACCTGGCGGGTCATGTAGAACGCTGTGAGCAGCGCGGCGAACGCTCCCATGTAGTACGGGGCCTGCGAGATGTTCCAGTGATGCGCGGCGTGCAGAATCTCGTCCTTGCTCCAGAAGCCGGAGAACAAGGGAAAGCCGCACAGCGCGAGCATGGCGATGGCGTATGTCGCGAAGGTGATGGGCATCAGCTTTCTAAGACCGCCCATGCGCCGAATATCCTGCTCGCCCGAGCAGCCGTGAATCACTGAGCCAGCGCCGAGGAAGAGCAGCGCCTTGAAGAACGCATGCGTGATGAGGTGGAACATGCCGACGGCCACGCCGCCGACGCCGAGGCCCATCATCATGTAGCCGAGCTGCGAGACGGTCGAGTACGCTAGGATGCGCTTGATGTCGAACTGCGCGACGGCAACCAGAGATCCGAAGAGCGCGGTGATTGCGCCAATCCAGGTCACGGCCTGCAGCGCGGTCGAGGTCGTCAGGACGCCGGCGAGGCCGTTGTGCGCGCTCATCAGCGGATAGACGCGGGCAACGAGGAAGACGCCAGCGGCGACCATCGTTGCCGCATGGATCAGCGCGCTGACGGGGGTGGGGCCTTCCATCGCGTCGGGCAGCCATACGTGGAGTGGGAACTGGCCGGACTTGCCGACGGCACCGCAGAAGATCAGCAGGGCAATGCCCGTCGCCGCGCAGACGCCGATCGCGGTGGTCTGCGACAGGAGATGCGTGATGGCCGCGGGCTCCAGGCAGCCGGCTCCGTTGTTGTAGAAGAGGAGCGTTCCGGTTTGCGAGTAGAGCCAGACGATCCCTAGAAAGAAGGGAAGGTCTCCAATGCGCGTGGTGATGAAGGCTTTCTTGGCGGCGGCCGCGGCGCTCGGCTTGAAGTACCAGAAGCCGATCAGGAGATAGGACGTGAGGCCGACGATCTCCCAGCACATGAATAGCAGCAGAAGGCTGTTGGCGATGATGACGCCCAGCATGGCTCCGGCGAAGAGTGCGAGGAAGCAGAAGAAGCGCGTGAAGTTTTCGTCGTGCTCCATGTAGCCGACGCTGAAGATGAAGATCAGCAGGCCAACGAAGGTGACCATCACTAACATGACCGAGGTCAGGGGATTCAAGACCCAGCCGAGCGATAGCCAGTCATTGCCGAACTGAAACCAGGGGAAGTTGAAGACCTGCTGGGTAGCCTGGCCGCTGCTGCGCAGTATAAGCACGTGGGCGAAGGCCCAGACGGCGAGAAGGAAGGAGAGGGCCATCGAGCCAATCGCCAGAGCTGCAGCGCGCGCGCGACTCTTCTGCTTCGAAAGCGCGCTGATTCCCGCGGCGAACAGGGGCAGGGCGGGAATCAGCCAGAGATTTCGTACGATCCAGTTCATGTGCTGCTTAGCCCTTCATCGAGTTCAGCTGGTCTAGATTCGTTGTCCTGGAATGCCGGTACACAGCAAGGATGATGCTCAGGCCGACGGCAGCCTCTGCTGCTGCGACACTGATGGAGAAGATGGCGAACATGACGCCGGTCAAGGCTTCGGGGTGCGGACCGTAACGCCAGAAGGCGATGAAATTGAGGTTGGCCGCGTTGAGCATCAGCTCAATGCCGATGAGCACGAGAATCGCATTGCGTCGCGTGAGCGCTCCGGCCAGGCCGATGGAAAATAGAAGTGCTGACAACAGGAGATAGCCTGAGAGTGGGCTCATCGGGTCCCTCGATTCTCATCCATCGCAAGGATACCGGCGCCGATCAGCGCAGCGGTGAGCAGCAGGCCGATCACTTCAAGCGGGAGGACGAAGCGGTGCATCAGTGCTACGCCGATCTGATTCACCGATGCCTCTGGCTGAGCATTGGCGATGGGCTGGGTCGAAGTTCCGGTATAGATCGCCCAGGCGAGCACGGCGAACACGGCTACCGCGATCAGCGCGCCCGACATGCGAAACGAGGTCGGGCGATTGGATTCGTTCGGCTCCGCGCTGCGCGTCATCATGATGGCAAACGCTGCCAGGATCGTGACCGCGCCGACGTAGACGAGGATCTGGGTGAATCCTACGAACTGAGCGCCGAGCTGCAGATACAACGCGGCCAATCCGACCAGGCCTAGGGTCAACGCGAGGACACAATGCACCAGATTTTTCAGGCTCATTGCCGCGGCAGTTCCGAGGATCGTGATGGCGGCGAGCAGCAAAAAGGAAATTGTCATCTTGAAGCGATTCCAACCCTGCAGAGAAAGTAGATATAGACGAACATACGAAACCCGACAACCCTGTGATGTGCCACAGGTCTAACTGGCGTAGCGATACGTGCGTATGTGAAACCACTTGTTGCGTCTGAGGCCGCGGCTCAACAGAACACATGACAAGACGATCAGCAAGCTTACAACTCCCCACCGCGCAAAGCCGGCAGGCATAAAGTGCCAAATTCCAGCGCCCACAATGTTAATGAGCGAGAGGGGCAGCATGAACTTCCATGCGAAGTTCATGAGCTGGTCCATACGCAGGCGGGGAAGCGTGCCGCGAACCCAGATGAACGCGAAGATGATGGTCAGCAGCTTGGCGAAGAACCAGAGGTAGGAGGGAATCCATGTAAGGAACGAAAAGGGAGCGGCCCAGCCACCCAGGAAGAGCGTGATGGCCATCGCGCTGGTCGCAAACATGCCGAGGTATTCGCCGAGGAAGAACAGCGCAAACTTGAAGCCGGAGTACTCAATGTAATAGCCGGCGATGATCTCCGACTCGCCTTCGGGCATATCGAAGGGGCTGCGGTTGGACTCGGCCGTTGCGGCGATCATGAAGATGATGAACCCGGTGATGCCCCACGGCGTGAAGACATACCAGTGCGGCCAGATGCCGGTGTAGCCTGCCTGCATGTCCACAATCGACACGGTAGACAGCGAACCCGCCGCCATGATCACGACTACCGACGCCAGCACCAGCGGCATTTCATAGCTGATCATCTGAGCGATGGCGCGCATGGCTCCGAGCAGGGAATACTTGCTGCGGCTCGACCAGCCGGCCATGAAGACCGAGAGCTCCACCATCGAACCGACCGCGAAGAAGAACAGCACACCCGCATTCAGGTTGACGATGACCATGTTCCTGCCGATCGGCAGCACGGCGTAGACCAGGAAGGACGCGATGACCAGCATCACGGGCGCCAGAAAGTGAACTAGCTGATCCGCCGTGCGCGGGATGATGTCTTCCTTGGTGAGCGACTTGATGCCGTCGGCCATGGGCTGCAGGATGCCAAACCAGCCGGCGCGATTGGGGCCGTAGCGGTTTTGCATGCGGCCCAGGCCCTTGCGCTCAAGCACCGTCGTAATGGCGAAGAGCAGCGGAAAGACAAGGAGGACGGGAACCACCGAAAGAATCGCAGAGGTTATAGGCTGAAGCGCAGCGGGCACGTAGCCCATGAGCCAGTGCTTGATCAGCACAAAGATTTGATCGACTCCGCTGCCAGCCATCGAGTGGGTCACTTGGTCTCTCCCGCTACGGCTGCTACGGCTTCCGCAGCAGCTTTGGCTTCCGCCGCCTTGGCATCAGCAGCCGCCTTGGCTTCCGCGGCAGCTTTGGCCTTCGCTTCCGCCTTCGCGCGTTCCTCGGCCAGAGCCGCATCGACTGCCCCGGCTTCGGTGGGATGAATCTGGTTGTAGTACTCGTTGGATTTCGAGAGCTGATGCTTATCCAGCATCAGGCCGCCGAAGCGGTCATCCGAGCTGAGCTCGAAGACCACGTCCATCTTGATGGCGTCGAACGGGCAGACCTCCACGCAGATCTGGCAGCTCATGCAGACCGAGATGTCGATATCGAATCGCGAGGGATAGAACTGAGGCTTTCCGACGGCATCCGGCTTCTTGTCCGCGCTCTTGACGATGTAGATGCACTTGGGCGGGCACTCCTTCTCGCAGATCTGGCAGGCGACGCAACGCAATCCCGGCTCAGGATCGGTGCCGTCGTACACCAGGAAAGGGAAGTCGCGCGTGGCCTCGATCTGAGGGAGGCGCTCCTCGGGAAATTGAACGGTTGTCAGGCGATCTTTGTTGACGTAACTGCCGAAGAAATTGCGTGCAGTCTCGGCCAGGCCCTTCAAAATACCTTCACCTAGCACTAGATAGCCCCCCGATGTCGAAGAATGCCGGCGCCGCCGTGGGGTGTACGCGCGTTCAAGAAGTTCATCGGTCCACCTCTCCCAAAACGATGTCGACGCTGCCCAGGATGATCACGATGTCGGCCACGTTCTGTCCCAGGCACATGTCCTCGAGCAGCGTGAGGTTGATGAGGCTGGGAGG
>FSYS01001806.1_pt1 | contig 14395 bp, 7 predicted proteins | sample 1638491 | NCBI WGS metagenome assembly FSYS01 (sample SAMEA3914788, study PRJEB12502) | metagenome | biome: forest; material: soil | place: Canada | collected 2011-07-03 | depth 0.1 m | reverse complement strand
ATTGTGCTGAACGATAATGAGTGGTCGATCGATAAGAATGTGGGGGCGATTGCGAATTACTTCCACAAGATTGCGACCAACCCGACGTATGTGAACCTGCATGACCGCGCGGCGGGACTGCTGGAGAAGTTTGGCGGCAAGGCGGCTCTGCATATTGCGCGCAAGGCGGAGGAGGCGGCCAAGGGGATCGTCGGGCGGGGCATGATCTTTGAGGAGTTTGGGCTGAACTACTATGGCCCGGTGGATGGGCATAACCTGCCCATGCTGATTGAGACGTTTAAGTTTTTGAAGAAGCAGAAGCGGCCGGTGGTGCTGCATGCTCTGACGCAGAAGGGAAGAGGATTTCAGCCGGCGCTGGAGAAGCAGAAGAAGTTTCATGGGCTGGGGCCGTATGATCCGGCGACAGGGGAGACCAAGCCTACGGGGCAGAAGACGTACTCGGAGATCTTTGCGGAGAGCTTGACGAAGCTGGCGAATGGGAACGACAAGGTCGTCGCGATTACGGCGGCGATGCCGAATGGGACGGCGCTGGATCTGTTTCGGCCGCATCATCCGACACGGTATTTCGATGTGGGGATTGCCGAGGAGCATGCGGTGCTGTTTGCCGCGGGGATGGCGACCAAGGGGTATCGGCCGTTCTGCGCGATTTACTCTACGTTCCTGCAGCGGGCGTTCGACCAGGTGGTGCATGATGTCGCGCTGCAGAATCTTCCGGTGGTGTTCTGCATGGACCGCGGTGGGCTGAGTGGCGATGATGGGCCGACGCATCATGGGCTGTTCGACATCAGCTATCTGCGTGGAGTTCCGAACTTGATCCACATGGATCCGATGGATGAGGACGAGCTGCAGGACATGATGTTTACGGCGCTCGAGCATGAGGGGCCCAGCGCGATTCGGTATCCGCGAGGAACGGGGCCGGGGGCGGTGGTGAAGGCGCAGCCAGTGGCGCTGGCGATTGGCAAGGCTGAGGTGCTGAGGGATGGACGCGATGTAGCCATCTTTGCGCTGGGAAATATGGTCGCAGAGGCGGAACGGCTGGCAGGGATGCTCGAGGGGGAGGGGCATAGTGTTGCAGTGATCAATGCGCGGTTCGCGAAGCCGGTGGATGCGGAGTGTATTGCGAAGTATGGTGCGCGCTGCGAGTTGCTGGTGACGATGGAAGATCATGTGCTCGCGGGTGGGTTTGGGTCAGCGGTGTTGGAGAGTTTGAACGCGCGCGAGATGGAGGTGCCGGTGGTGCGGGTGGGATGGCCGGATGAGTTTATCGAGCATGGCAAGGTGGAGAGCCTGCGCGCGAAGTATGGGCTGACGGCGGAGGCTGCGATGGAGAGAGCGCGGCCGTTTTTGAAGCGGGTGGTTGGGGTATAGGTCCTGCGCGGACGGCGGGTGTGGGATTGGTGGCGAGGACGGGCGAGGGCAACGGCTTTGACGCAAAGGGCGCGAAGTTAGCCACGTTTCGCGATGGGGTTGGGGGTGGGGATTGCCGTCGGGGCAAAACGATGGCGCCCCGAAGGACGCCATCGTTATTCCTGGGAGCAAGTGCAGCAAGGAGGACTTAGTTAGGCATCAGGACAGAATCGATGACCTGGATGACGCCATTGGACTGGTAGACGTTGGCGGTGGTGATCCAGGCGGAGCCACCCTTCTCGTCGGTGATCTTGATCTTGCCCATGTGCTCTGTGAAGGTGAGCATGCCACCCTGAACGGTCTTGGCGCTGTAGGTGCCATTCCCCTTCTTGATCCAGTCTTTGAGGTCTTTGGTGGAGATCTTGCCGGGGACGACGTGGTAGGTGAGGATCTTGACCAGGGTGTCGTGGTTCTCGGGCTTGACGAGGTTATCGACGGTGCCGGGGGGGAGTTTGGCGAAGGCGTCGTCGGTGGGGGCGAAGACGGTGAAGGGGCCGGGGCCTTCGAGGGTGTCGACCAGGCCGGCGGCTTTGACGGCGGCGACGAGGGTTTTGTGGATGGGCGAGTTGACTGCGTTCTCCACGATGTTCTTGGTGGGGAACATGGCGGCACCGCCGACGGTGGGATCGCTCATCTGTGCGTGGGCGGTGGCTGCGAAAGACGTGATGGCGAGCGCAGCTCCGGCCAGGAGGGTGATCAGAGACTTCTTCATGGTGGTTTCCCTTTCAAAGGTTGTTGCTGGGTGTCGCTGGTCCGCGGAGACGCACATCCTATCTACGCAGGCGAACTGCAACTGGATGTCCTGCGCGGACGGCGAGGGGCTTCGCGTGGTTATGCGATTGGATTGGTGGGACTCGTTGTACGTGGTTGGCGGGGGGAACTATGCCAGGTCTTAGAAAGATTTATCGCCAGTGTTGGTAGGGGGGTTGGTGGTTTCGGGAGGAGTTGGGGGGACAGGATTCTCAAGCCTGGTGCGCGGCTTGGGCTGTACGCTCCGTGCTCGCTTATTGTTTCGACTTGAAGAAATCGCCGAGATCCTTATCGAACTCCCTGGGCTGGTCGAACCATGGGAAATGACCGGCGCGGTCAATGAACAACAAGGTGGAATGCTTGAACGCGGCACTTGTTTCATAGGCCATCAGTGGGTCCATTGGATCCTGGCGTCCATTCAGTACCAATACCGGACGGTCGAAGTTCTTTAGACCTGGTCGCAGGTCGTATCCCGGTGCGGTGATTTCCGGGCCGAGCAGATGGCCTACATCCGCGTGCCAGGCACTGCTCAACTCTGCCGCCAGCTGTTCGCCGATTTTTCGATCAAAGAAGAGACCCCTGGACTGTAGCCCTGCGATGGCGGCGCGCGATTGGGGCGAGTCTGACTTCTCGAGCGTCGCGAGTTGATCGCGATCCTCGAGCGAAAGACGGTCGAGGATGTTGTCGTCGAAGGCAGTGAGGTACTGGAAGGCGACCGGAGCCGTGTCCAGGAGGATCAATTTATCGATCCTGTCTGGATAGGCCGCAGCGTAATCCATCGCCAGAATTCCCCCGGCAGAGTGCCCGACGACGGTCCACCGCTGCACGTTCAAATGGGCTCGAAGCGCCTCGAAATCTTCGAGAGAAAGGGCTAGATTCATTGTGCTCTTGTCGATCCGCGGAGGCAGGGACTGCCCCGTGCCTCGCTGCTCGAGCAAGATGGCATGAGCGTATTTTGCGATCTCTGAAGCCACCGGAAGCAAATAGTCGCAGTCGTCTCCCGGGCCTCCACTCAAAATAAGGATCGGCTCACCGACACCAAGCGACCGGTAGTAAAGATCGAATCCGTCTCTAGGAATCTTTTCAGTTTTGAACTGATTTTCGTAGCTCGCTAGGGGTGACGGGGTGTTCTGAGAATGGGCGCTTCCAACAAGAGCGGCAGAGAACATAAGGCTGAAGAGAGGCATCCACCGGTATCTGCTAAAGACAGAACGAAACACAGAACCTCCAATTTAGCGCGGGGCGGCGCGCTGCCGTGTCTCCGAAGTCCGGGCTTCGGGATCAGGCTCGCTACCGCTCATGCCTGTCGACCATGGTTAGGAGTTGAAGGTGTGGGTGGTGGGGGGAGGGGTGGCGTCGTCGATCTCCTGAGACTGGATGCGGGTGTCGATGAGGAAGCCAACGCCGATGCCGAAGGGGATGAGGCCGCAGGCGGCTCCGCAGAGGACGTCGCGTTCCTGCAGGATGGCGGCGAGGGCTATGAAGAAGAGGACGATGCCGGCGGCGGCGCCGAGCAGGACGATGCCGGAGAGACGGATGTTGGCACGGCGGCGGAAGAGGCTGGTGGCGGGACGGCTCTGGGTGGCGGCGAGCTCGGCGGCGGTGGGAGGAGGGACGAGGCCCTTGGCGATGGCGGCGAGGCGCTCCTGGCTTTCGAGCTCGCGCTTGCGGGCGTTGGACCAAGCCCCGACGGCGACGATGCCGAGGACCATGACGAAGCTGCCGACGGGAACGATGTAGGGGCTATTGAAGGTGTCGCTGAGACCGGATTCGAGAATCATGAGAGGCTCCTGGCTGCGGCGTTGGGCGGCAGCTTGCTTTCTGTGGGGCTTCGACTGTGGAGGGGAGCGAAAGTTTCAAGTGCGGGTTATTTAGGTAGTCCGAACATAACATTTGCTCTCAAAATGGGCGCAATTGATCTCAATCATGTTGCGCAACACACACAGTGATGAAACGTTATCGAAGGCAACAACGACATTTGCACCGCATTAGTGCCAGCGGGTGCGATACGCGTTTTTGGGATTGTGCTCGGCGGGATTCAAATGGAAGCTGATGCCTGCACTGATCCCGTAAGGGCGCAGCTCGCCATAGGACGCGAAGTCAGGCCAGAGCTGATACTCGAAATCGACTACGCGAAGGGTCACACGATCGTTCACGAGATAGTCCAGGCCGGCGCCCGGAGCAAATGCAAGAAACGTTCCGTCTGCATAGTGGAACGGGAAGGTGATCTTCCCTGCACCAACCAGAAACTTTACGTAGGGACGGAAGGGTCCAGGTTTCAACATGACGCGAGGACCCGCGAGATAATTCGACTCGGTAACATCCTCAGAGCTGTTGAAGCGAAGATAGCGCGCCTCGCCTTCAAAGCCGATGCGCCAGGTGGGATTCACATCCACGAAGAGGACACCTCCGCCCAACACCCGATGCCCGTAATCGACCTGAAAGGCGGAGATCTCCCCGCCGACAGCAACGTAACTGCCGGGGCCGATTGCGGTGGGAATATTCTGCGCCAGGGCTTGATGGCATAGGACCTGGAGAGCGATAAGGATAGCGATTTTAAGAAGAATGCGGCGCGCCAGGAACGAGGAAGAAATCATTGCGTCACCGTCAGCGTCAGCGTCTGGGAGACCGTAGCGCCAGAACCCTTACCCGAGGCCGTGACCTTGAATGTGTAGGTTCCGGCTGGCGTTCCATTCACCTTCAAGCCTGAGCAACCGACTGCAGAGAGCGTCATCGCGACCATGCAAACCAGGAGCAGGAACGTGCTTGCTTTGAATTTCTTCCGCCGCGCTCCAAGACCTATTCCAAGCAGACAGGGCAGCAGACACAGCAGCACACCGGACGTCTTGGTTGTCTCAAGCTTTGCCGTGGAACCTGCGCCGAGCGGATCGCCGGTGTCGACAATGAGCTGTACCGTCGAAATTCCATTCGCGGCGAGACTGACCTGCGGTGTGCTGAAGGTGCAGGTTGCGGCATCGGGCAGCCCGAGGCAGCCAAGCTGCAACGTGTCGGAGAAGCCCTGCAGCGAAGTGAGCGTAACGCTTGTGGCAGCGTGCTGCGTACTCTGCAGCGTGAGGCTCGACGGAGCGAGTTGCATTGTGAACTGGGTTGCGACGCCTCCCGAGATCGTTGCCGCCAGCGAGCTCGAAGTGGCATACGAAACGTCGCCGCTATAGGTCGCGACGATACTCTCGGACGCGGTCGGAAGAATGACACTGAGGGTCGCTACTCCAATCGAGTCCACCTGGCTGGTACCCAGGACGGTTGTGCCGCTCGTGAAGGTGACCGTCCCGGTAGGAGCAACGGGGCCGGTCCAGCCTACGGCCGCGATCAACGTGATCTGCAGAGGATTGTTGGGGTCGGTAGAGGCGCTGCTGATGGACGTCGTGGTGGGACGAAGCTGTATACCCTCGGTCAAGACCGGCGATGTGCTGAGAAAGTTGTCGGGATCGCCTGCATAGTTCGCCTGCAACGGATGATTGCCCGCGGACAACGAAGGAATGCTCAGCGTAGCGACTCCGCTTGCGTTGAGCGTCGCTGTCCCTAGATCCGTGGACCCGTCCGTAAATGTAACGGTTCCCGTGGCCACACCCACGCCGCTGTTGGTGACGGTCGCCGTGAGCACGAGGGGGCTCAGGGTCGACGTCGGGTTAGCGCTGGATGCCAGTGCCACCTGCGTCAGCTGCTTCACCGTGACGATGAGAGGCGTGGAGCTCGAGGCATTGATGTTGCTGTCGCCGCCATAGTTGGCGACGACCGTGTGCGTCCCCGGAGCCAGCGTCGACAGCGAAAGCGATGCGACACCATTCGCATTCAGCAGCGAGGTGCCGATGGAGGTGCCGGCATCGGTAAAGGTGACAGAGCCTGTCCCGACGACGCCACCATTCCCGGTGACCGTCGCAGTCAATGTTAGAGGCGTTCCATAGATGGCCGGATTGGCGCTGGCGGTGAGTGAGATCTGCGTGGCCGCGCTTTGGACCGTCTGTATGAGTGCAGCGGAAGTTGTCGAGTAGTTTGTGTCGCCGCTGTAGCTGACCGAGATCGAATGCGATCCGACAGCGAGTGCCGACGTTTGCAGGCTTGCCGTTCCCGTGCCGTTGAGCGTCGCCGTACCGAGCGTCGATGCTCCATCACTGAAGGTGACCGCGCCGCCAGGAATCAGTGAACCGACGCCGGTGATCTTGACGGTAAAAATGACGTTCACGCCGAAGATGGAGGGATTCACGCTGGAGCTCAACGATGCTGTGGCCGCTTCAACAACTCTTTCGCTGAGAACAGACGAAGTCGATACGGCATGATCCGTATCTCCCGCATAGACCGCGGTGATCGAGTGCGCGCCGAACGTCAGGGTGCTGATAGCGAACGTAGCGGTTCCGCTGGCATTCGCAGTAGATGAACCGAGTACCGTGGTTCCGTCCAGGAACTCAATCGTGCCGGTGGGACGAGGAGTGCCGCCTGAGACCGTCGCTGTAAACGTTACGCTCTGGCCGAGCGTAACGGGATTAACGCTGCTGCTCAACGAGGTCGTGGTGGGAGTGAGCTGGACAATAATGGTGAACGGGGCAGAGGTCGCGGCCGCGTTATTCGCATCTCCCGAGTAGACAGCTGTGAGCTGGTAGGTTCCGACGCCGAGGCTAAGGTTGGAAAAAGAAAACGTTCCGTCTGCGGTTGGGCTCAGCGTTGCGATGGTGACGCCGCCGTTGTGCAGCGTCAATGTCCCTGTGGGCGCGACGCCATTGTTGCTCAGCGATGCCGTCATCGCGAACGTGCTGCCCGCATTCACGGGAGTGGCCGGGCCGGCGAGGGTCAGCGTCGTGGTCGCGAGGATGACCGTGTGCAGCAACATGGCGGACGTGCTGGTGTTGTAGTTTCCATTGCCAACATAGACGGCAGTGATGTTGTGGGATCCAACGGATAATGTGGAGGTCGATAACGTCGCCACGCCCTGCGCATTCAGCGATGCCTGGCCAATGCTGGCGCCACCATCGTAGAAGCTGACGCTGCCCGTGGGGATGCCTGTCGTACTGCTCACCGAGGCTGTAAATGACGCCGGCTTGCCGGCCAGCGTGGTTGCCGCCGTAGAGGTTAGCGTCGTCGTCGTAGCCGTAGACTGTACTACCTCAACCAGAACCACGGAGGTGCTGGTGGCATAGTTTGTAATGCCTAAATAGGTAGCAATGATGGAATGCGATCCGGCGGAGAGCGTGCTGATGGGTAGCGTTGCAACCCCAGAGCCATTGATTGAGGTGGTTCCATAGACGGTTGCACCCTCGCTGAATGTGACCTGTCCAGTCAGGGCCCCTGCGCCGGTTGCAGAACCGGTGGCGCTGACGGTTGCGCTTAGCGTGAGGACGGCTCCGGCGGAGATTGGATTCTGGCTGGGAGAGAGAACTGTTGCCGTCGGGATCTTCTGAATGGTTTCGGTGAGCGTCGCGGAGCTGCTGCCTGCGTCGTCCGTGTCGCTGCCATTGCTATAGACCGCAACGATCGAGTAGGTTCCGGGCGCAAGCGATGAGAGCGACAGAGACACTGTCCCACTGTTGCCTAATGTTTCACTCCCCAACAACGTGGTGCCAGCCATGAACGCCACGGTACCGGTGGGCTGCGGACCGATCGTGCTGGCGACGGTGGCGGTGAAGGTCACTTGAGAGCCGACGGGAGCAGTCGGGTTACTGGAAGTCAGCGTGGTCGTGGTGGTTGCCGGCTGGATGACTTCGTTGACGGAATTGGAGGTCGCGGCAGCATCGTTCCCAGTCGCAGCATACTGTGCTGAAAGAACCTGGGTGCCGACAGCCAGAGTCGTTGTGGAGAAGGACGCAACGCCACCGGTAAGCAAGTTCGCGCTGCCGATCGGTGTCGTGCCGTCGTAGAACGTAATCGCGCCGGTCGGGGTTCCTGTGGCTGTTGTGGCGGTCGCGGTAAGGGTAACGTTGGTGGTGACGACGGCAGGATTCGGCGTAACCGTCAGCACAACCGTTGTGGGTTGGAGGACGTTCTGCAGCAGTGCCGCTGAGACAGCGGATGCATCGTCGGCATCGCCCGAGTAGCTGGCGGTGATGCTGTTTGAGCCGAGCGGCAACGTGGACGTCGAGCAGGTAGCCTTCTGATTCGAAGCTTGCGTAACGTTGCTGCAGCCAGCGATGGCTGTGCCGCCATTGAGGAAGGTCACCGTACCGGTGGTGGCGTCGCCGCCTGCCGAGATGGTCGCGGTGAATGTGACATTCTGGCCTACGAGGCTGGGGTTCAGGCTCGATGTCAGCGACACCGTTGACGGCTGGACGGTTAGCACCTCGCCCGAGAGATGAATGATTCCGGGGCTATTGCCGGCGTCGGATATGGCTGTAACCGAGCCGAGCACCGGATCGCCGGTGACCGTGGGCGCGAAGTCTACGCCGAAGTTGCAATCATTGCTGCCGAGCGTATTGAACGTAAGCGTCGAGCCTGCATTGCAGGTGGTGGTTGCGGGGTCGAGCTGGGCATTGTCGAACGTGGGTGTCCCGAGCGTGAGGTTGGCGTTCCCGTCATTCTCCATGCCCTGGATCTGCGGTGCTGAGACCTTGCCCACGCGCATGGTCGGATACGGCGGCAAGATGGCGGTCGACGCATAGATCTCACGGACCCGATTATTGAACATGTCGGAGAAGAAGAGATTGCCGCTCTGGTCGAAGAACAGCGAAGAGGGGCCGTACATGGTGGCGAGATTGGCAGGGCCGACATCTCCTCCCTCGCCCTCCGCGCTGCCCGAGATGGTCTGGATATTGCCCGTGGTCACAGCGATCTTGCGGATGCGATTGTTGCCTGAGTCCGCGATGTAAATGTTTCCGGCTGGGTCGAGAAGGACGGCGGCGGGTGCATTGACCTCCGCACCCGGAGCCGCGGCCAGGCCGCCATCCCCTGCATAACCCTGGGTGCCGTTGCCCGCGATGGTCGTGATCATTCCGGTTGCGGCAATCACTTTACGCACACGCTGATTGCTCAGATCCGCAATATAGAGCGAGCCGTCCGGACCGATGCTGATGTTCGCTGGCCCGCTGAGCTGGGCACTCGTGGCCAGAATATTGTCGCCGTTATAGCCTGCGACTCCTGTACCTACGATGGTGCTAATGGAGCCTGTCGTCGCGCTGATCTCCCGAATCGCATTGTTGCCGGTGTCGGCGATGTAGAGGTTCCAGGCGGTATCGAAGGCGAGACCTCCGGTTCCATCGGAGAAGGAGAGTTTGGCGGAGGTGGCCAGGCCGCCATCCCCGGAGTAGCCCGAGACCTCAGGGGTTCCGGCGACTGTGGTGATGATGCCGCTCACCGCATCCACGCGACGAATCGCGAAGTTATTGCTGTCGACGAAATAGAGGTTGCCTGCGCCATCGAGAACAAGGCCGCCGGGATTGTTGATCTCCGCCACCGTCGCCGGACCGCTATCGCCTGAGTAGCCGGCTGTTCCATTGCCAGCAACGGTGGAGATCAGGCCAGTCTGGGCGTCCACGCGGCGAACCCGGTTGTTACTGGCATCGGCCAGGAACAGGTTGCCGGCGGCATCCACGGCGACTCCCCTGGGCAGGTAGATGGGCGCGTCCGTTGCGGCCACACCATCCCCTTGGTAGATCCAATCTGCAACGGTTCCGGCTACGGTATTGATCTCGCCGGGTACCAGGACCGACAGCGAACCCGTGGCCGTGGCGGTCAGCAAGGTGCTCCCAAGCACGCGATTTCCGGCGGTATTTTCGATCACCACCGCTCCGCTGCGAAGGCCCGGATACTTCGGCTGAAATACGACGCTTACGGTGCACTGTGCTCCAACGTTATAGCTCGTAGTTGTGCTGCAGTTGGTACCGTTGACGATGAAATCGGCATTGGCGATACCGAGCGTCAGGGCCTGCGGAGCTGCAGTGGTTCCGCTGGCGGCCATCGTCACCGTAACGCTGAGGGGCTGCGAACTCTGGCCTACCGGCGTGCTCCCCGTAAAGGCCTGCGATATCTGCGCGGTTGCCGTTGCGCATAGAAGAGCTGTGTTGATCAGCATGGCAAGGAACAAAGCCCGTGTTCGAACCGGCCGCCAGGATCGGCTGCCCGAAGAAGCTTGACGATTTGTCTGCGAGCACGGGCAGTTTTGGCGGAGGTAGGGCTGCGACTGCGGAAAAATCAAAGGGCGCATTGAAGGAGACTCTGGGTATGCGACATATTGAGGCACGAGTGATGGCGCTCGATGTTTATCTCGAAAATATGGCGAACCGCATCATGAGATGCATTAGAGATATTTGATTCTTATTTGTATGACATTACACTCTATGTATAAAATCTGCAACCCTGGGCAGATGGCCACATGTGCAGGCCCACTGAGGCCCGCACCATGAAAAGCGCCGTTCCGAATGCCGTGGCCGATATGGTGGAGAACGCCGGCAGTTGACCTCACGCAACTGATCGGTGCGATCTAGTGTTAAGGTGTGGGTTTAATTATACTATTTTGTATTCATTGTCATCTCCTTTTTCGAGGCTCTATGCGAACGCTCGGTATTCAGGCAGCTGTTCTTTGCTCGGTTTTGCAGGTTTTTTCATGCGCACATGCGGCGACTGCTCCGCACAAAGTTCAGCTCAAGGCCGTTCCTCTGCCCATGAACGCTGTGCGGCTGACGGGTGGACCGCTGAAGAAGGCGCAGGATCTCGATGCTCAGTACCTGCTCGAGCTTGAGCCTGCCCGCATGCTCGCCTTTCTGCGCCAGCGCGCCGGTCTCGACCCGAAGGCGCAAGGGTATGGTGGTTGGGACGGGCCTGGGCGGGAGCTCACCGGGCACATTGCGGGCCACTACCTGTCGGCGGTCAGCATGATGTATGCGACCACGGGTGACGCGCGCTTCAAAGAGCGGGCCGACGATATGGTTTCGCAGTTGAAGGAGATTCAGGATGCGCAGGGCGACGGGTACATCGGCGCGCTCATGGATGCGAAGGGTGTGGATGGCAAGGTTCGCTTTCAGGATCTGAGCAGGGGGGTGATCCGCTCTGGGGGCTTTGACCTGAACGGCCTGTGGTCGCCCTGGTATGTCGAGCACAAGCTCTTTGCAGGGTTGCGCGATGCGTACCATCTCACTGGAAACAGGGAAGCACTCGATGTCGAAATCAAGTTCGCCACATGGGTAGAGAGCATTGTCGGCAATCTCAACGACGATCAAATTCAGCGCATGCTGGCAACCGAGTTCGGCGGCATGAATGAAGTGCTTGCTGACCTTTACGCTGACACCAATGACCCGCGCTGGCTTAAGCTTTCGGACAAGTTCGAGCATCATGCGATCGTCGATCCGCTGTCGAAGGGGCAGGACATCCTTGCAGGCAAGCACGCGAATGCCAACGTGCCGAAGATGATCGGTGAGCTTGCACGATATGAATACGCTGGCGATGAGACGGATGAGAAGGCAGCGGACTTCTTTTTTGACGAGGTGTCGTTACATCACAGTTTCGCCACAGGTGGATCAGGTAAAAACGAATATTTTGGCGCGCCCGACAAGCTGAATGACATGATTGACGGACGCACCGCGGAAAGCTGCGTCAGCTACAACATGATCAAGATGGCGCGGACGCTCTTCTCGCTTGATCCTCAATCGCGCTATGCAGATTTTGTTGAGCGTGCCGATCTCAATGCGATCCTCGGTGGCCAAGACCCCGAAGATGGGCGCGTCAGCTACATGGTGCCGGTTGGCCGCGGAGTGCAACACGAGTATCAGAGTCAGTTCGATGATTTTACCTGCTGCGTTGGATCGCAGATGGAGGCGCACGCCTTTCACGCCTATGGGATCTACGACGAATCCGGCAACAAGCTCTGGGTCACGCAGTACGCGCCGACTACGGTGGATTGGGCGTCGCAAGGTCTGAAGCTGGAGATGATTACGGATCTGCCGATGGGTGATTCGGCGACGTTCAAGATCACTGCGGGTAAGCGAACGAAGGCGACGCTGGCATTTCGTCGTCCTTACTGGGTTGGCCCAGGATTTTCGGTAAAAGTAAACGGCGTGGCAGTGGAGAACGTTTCCACGCCTGATGCATTCATCGAAATCAGCCGCAAATGGAAGCCGGGGGATACGGTCGAGCTCTATCTCCCGAAAACGCTGCGCAAAGAATCTCTGGCTGACAATCCAAACCGTATGGCAATCATGTGGGGACCGCTGGTGTTGGCGGGCGATCTCGGAGATGAGATACACCGCAGGCGGGAGGGAAATGCTGCCGAACCTGCGCCTGCATTGGTGACGGCAGAACAACATGTCGATGGTTGGTTGAAGCCGGTTGCCGGCCAGCCGGGAGTCTTCCGCACTGCCAATGTCGGGCTCAAACTGGACATTGAATTTGAGCCTTTCTACGAGATGCCCCGCCGCCGCTACGCGATCTACTGGGACGTGTTTACACCCACCGAATGGGCGAACAAGTCCGCAGCCTACGAGGCCGATGCCGAAAAGGAAAAGAGACTGACTGCGGCGACGATCGGCTTCGCTCAGCCAGGGCAGATGCAGACGGAACGCGATTTCGATGAGAAGGACGAAGATAGTTCTCCGGTGCAGCTGCAGGGCCGCTACGGACGACAGGGGAATGGCTGGTTCTCGTATGAACTACCGGTCGACCCTGCCTCGGCCGCACTCCTGGTCGTGACCTATAGCAACGATGCGCGCGGACGGAAGGGCGGCTTCGACGTTCTAGTGGATGGCAGCAAAATTGGTGAGCAGACAATGGACAGAAGGACGCCAGAGGTGGACGTCCGCTTCTTCGATGTAAAGTATCCGCTGCCGCTTGACAGGGTGAAGGGCAAGCAGAAGATCACGGTGCGCTTCCAAGCGCAGGAAGGCGATACCATTCCCGGCGTCTTCGGCATCCGCACCGTGCGCGGTGACGCTGCACCATAAGACCAAGGCAGCCACTCATGCAACTGCATCGGCGATCTTCTCCGGGTGTCCAATCCGGCCGATGGGGTGCTCCGCACTCGTTCGGCCGAGCGCCTCTTACTCTTAGCAGCGATCGATCAGGCCCTGCGGAAAGGGAAGGGACGGCCCATCGACAGGGCCGTCCTCAACTCACGCCGTAGTGGAGTCAGCCGCGAGCCACAAGCTGAGTGATCACCTCATGAAGCGGCGTCACTCCATCCACATGCTCTGTTCCGGGCACGCTAAAGTGAATCCAACCGGAGTTGAATGCATCGACCATCTCCGCTCGTGGAGCAGTGCGCCCTTCGGGCATCCCTTGCGAGACCCATAGCGTCTCCCATTCCTCCCTGGGAACGGCGATCGCCTCGACGGGGCGGCCGACAGCCTTCGCGAACGCATCGGCTATGTCGAGTGGACTATAGCCCTCCGGGCCGGCAACTTCGATATGGCGGATTCCGGTCCAGCTCTGGGTGAGGGTCTGCGCGCCGACCTTGCCGATGTCCGCAGTCGCAACCAGAGGAAACTTCCGGTCAAGCGGATGGAGCTGAAACAGGATCTTGCCTTCATCCCGCGCGCTTGCTACGTCACCGGCTGAGTTCTCAAGGAACCATCCGGCGCGCAGAAATGCGTGAGCGAACGGAAGATCACGCAACGTCTCTTCGAGGAGATGTGAGCTGGTGATCAAACCCAAACCACTGGCCTGTTCCGCTCCTATCGATGAGAGATAAACTGCCTTCGCCGGCAGAGCTCTGGATAGTGCCTCATGCAGGACGCTCAACGTTGCCTTGGTCTCGGGGAAGCCCGGTGCCGGCGCGAAGTTTGGAGGAACCATGACGAACACGCCAGCGACACCGGTGAAGGCTGCTGTCAGTGCATCCACGTCGTCGTAGTCGGCCTTGAACAATTCGACACCTTGCTTCTGCCACTCTGCTGCTTTCTCCGGGTTCCGCACGATGCCACGAACCTTTTCGCCTCGCGCGAGGAGCGTCCGTGCAACCGCACCGCCTACATTCCCTGTGATTCCCATGACTGCGTACATAGTGTTACCTCCTAGTTTCTATCGTCGTTAGGGGTGACATCTGTCCATCGAAGCGGCGTCCGTCACCAAGAGATTCGTATCGAGCTTGCTACTCGGGCAGAGCAATCCCGCTGAGGCGCTGGCAGATTGCGAGGAGCTGATCTTGCCTGGCAACGTCGTGGGCAGCTCGAAGGGTGCGCTTCTTCCTTAGGTGATAGAAGTACTCTCCAGTGACGAGTGCCTCAGGTTGATCGCTTACCGCAAGCCAAACCTGGGTGCGATGTGCCTGGTCCAGATCATCCGTTGCCTCGGCGCCGCCCATCTT
>FSYS01001365.1_pt1 | contig 14570 bp, 9 predicted proteins | sample 1638491 | NCBI WGS metagenome assembly FSYS01 (sample SAMEA3914788, study PRJEB12502) | metagenome | biome: forest; material: soil | place: Canada | collected 2011-07-03 | depth 0.1 m | reverse complement strand
GGTCTGTGGCGGATTTATAGTTGTCGACGCCGATCCAATCCTGGCTGGCCGCCAGACGCACCGAGAAGCGCTTGGGGAAGTAGATCAGGTCGCTGAGGTTGAAACCCTGCTGGTGGACCACCGTGGACTGGTACACACCCGCGATCTTCGGTAGACCCGTAGCCGGAGCGGCGAAGACGACCGGATCGTTGATGTTGGCGGGGCCGAGATACAGGCTGGCGGCAGACGGCGCGGTGTACTGGTACTGATTGAAGCGGTAGCCGTTGCTGCCGATGACGACATCCTGCTTGAAGTGCCACTTGTTGATGGTGCCGGTGATGTAGCCGAGGTCGCTCTCGGTACCGAAGCGGGGCGACAAGCCGGCGGCCAGGGACTGGGTGTAGTTCCCATTGTTGTCAATGAGGGTGTTCACCGGGGTGTCGATGAAGCGGTCGAGACGCTGCGCCAAGCCGCCCATCATGGCGTGCCAGTTGGGAGAGAAGTCATGCAGCAGGCGGGCACTGGTGCTCTGCGTGGTGAGGTTGACACCGGCATAGGCCTGGCCGTAGCCGACGCGGGTGGGATCGGGAGCGTCAGGCAGCTTCACGGTGGGAGCATAGGCGAACCATCCAGGATAGCCGCGCTGCACGACGTCATAGACGCTGTAGTGGGCGTCGAGGGTGGTGCGGTCGGTCGGACGGAGATCGAAGGCGAACTCAGCCAAGCGGCGGCGGAGGCGACTCTCAGCGACGAACTCGCTGCCATCGCCATAGAGCAGGTTGCTGCGGTAGCCGAAGATCTTGTGCGGTCCGAGGCGGCCGCCGAAGTCGCCGTAGATCGTGCCGACGGTGGTGGGATCCTGCTCCAGATAGATGTTCTCGAAGCGGTCGTTGGTGGGGCGCTTGAGGACGAAGTCAAACATGCCGGAGGGATTGGCCGGGCCGTAGATGGAGGAGGCGAGGCCGTTCACGACCTGCATCTCCTGGTACTGTTCCATGGCGTTGCCGCTGGTGATGGCCATGTTCATCCCGTCCATCATGGTGTTTTGCTCAATGCTGCCCTGCAGGCCACGGGTGAGCGGACGGATGATCTCTGGCCCCTCCTGTTCAGCATAGGAGACCAGTGGGAGGTACTTGATGGCCTCCTTCAGGTTTCTCGCCTGGGTGTTGGCGATTTCGTCGGCCGGCATCTCGGTGATCATGAACGGCTGATTGACCACAGGCGCCGTGCCCAGCTCGCCCTGATCGATGTTCTCGACGTAGTAGCCGGTCGCTGGCGTGCCCTCCCCGCCACCAGTGACGGTGACCGAGGATCTGTCCCCAGCCAACGCAAAGGCGACGTCCTGGGTTACATTTTGTCTCGGCTGCACTACGAGCGCGGGGATGATCGCGGCGACAAATCCGGGTTTGTGCGCCTCCAGTCGGTAGATCCCGGGAGGAACGGCGGAGAAGCTGTACTGGCCAGCTTCGTTCGATGTGGCCTGAAAGGGAACCTGCGTCTGCGCGTTCCCAAGAGTCACAGTCGCGTTGGCGATTACTGACTGATCGGGATCCTTGATCGTGCCGCTGACCTGAACCGACTGGGCAAAGGCGGCAACAGAACCGATACCCAGGGCAACGGCCCAAAGAGAGGAACGAAGAAACAAACTACGAGCTGTGACACTGGAAGACATGGCGCTCCTAAAGTGGGAACTCCCCGGTCACCCGCGTTTCGTGGGTCCGTGTTGGGAGAAATTGGCGATGAAGGCCGCGCGATACTGCGCCTCTGCGCGCGACTCGTCTGCGCTCAAAACGAGAACAACTTTCACTCTCGCCAGTATCGATTTTATGTAGATAGAAACGTATTGCTTTGCAGATTTTCGCTCTGGTTTATAGATTTCTCCGCTTGTTTTCCGAATCGATTGGACCGACCTTCGCATTGCCGTCGTCTTAAACTCACGTAGACGAGTGGGCGAGCCATTCGCGTTTTTGAGTGGGGGAGGTATGAAACTCCGATTGGCCGCCTCACGTGTTCGGATTCTCGGGGGGGAGCGGCCCACGACACATATACAACAAAGGAGCACTTCACCTTCACGCCAGAGTCCGATCGGGTCATCCTTCCTTTTCGATCGCCGATTTCAAGCAATAGTGGACAAGCCGTAGGATTTGGATAAAAGGTCGAACAAGTAACAATATGAATCGTATTGAATCGAGAAATACTTGGATCGTTCGCTTCCAGGGAGCGATATATGCCAGAGGACATTGAATGGGACACTTGCAACTTCCTGCTTATGGCTCTCGAGTCTCTAATTGAGACCTGGGACGAGCCCAGCGTGATTCCGGTAGCTCGAAGCGGTTCAACCATCTTTCAAATCGAACTTGCCCCGGAATCGCTGGAGCAGCTGTTGGCGAATGACGGCAGAATGCTGGAAGCCCTTCAGATTCTTATTTCCGCGAGAGGCATGAGGCACCATCGTGATTTCAGAATTGAATTTAGTGGTCGATTTGCAGGCGCTGCAGGAAATCCGTCAGGGACGTCCTGAGCCGACTCGACATGTATCCCAGACACGAAAGGAAGCGCATGATCATCGGACATTGGGAGTGGCTGCGCTCGCAAGAGCAATGGGGCCGCGGCAACTCTATCTGGAGCGGCCGGCTTCCGGGCGCTGTAGGCGACGCCCCATATCGCGACGTCCCATTTCTTCGGGTCTGGGCCTTTCAGAACGTCCGCCAGGACCGTTCGTCATAATGCCGCAATCCTCGGAAATGTGATCCCGCCGAGGTTGCATAGGCAGGACCTTGCCAGGCGAGGAGATATTGCTTCATGATTACGCGTCACTGGGAGTATCTAGTGACGCTGGCGTGCGAGAGTCACTTCGGTCGTGCGGCCGCTGCCGTGTAGGGTGTGCAACTATCCGAATACATACTCAGTGGGGAAGATAACGACCTCGAAGCTCAAGGGCCCCCACTCAGACATCCGAGGGAACGAGCACTGATTTGTTCGTGATATTGGGTTCAGACTTTGACCGCTTTGGGCTTCATCCTTGGCAAATTGCAGCCTCTGCGTCGGACACGCCCTTGCCTTCCTGAAGAAGGACCCGCGATTACTTGAAAATGCCTAGCAATTTGCCGCTGCTTGAGGAGGCAGCGGCGAAGTTGAAGCGTCTGCTTCTCAAGGTCGTCTTTGTAGATGGATCAACGCTCGATCTGATCGTCACCGATCAGGCCTCGGCCCCGATGGATGCATTGTTTGTAGATGGTTGCCGCGCATTCCTGGTATGAGCGCCGTCGCGAGGCGACCCCATTAGTCCGCCTGTTTGCTTTAGGAGTCGCACCCTTCTTTTATCGATCCAGCAGCCAAAATACTGGCCAGTGCGGCGAGCTCAGCATCCGCTCATCGCCGTGCTGGCCGGGCCATTGCGCAAAGTAGCGGACTACCAAACGGTGGCCGTCACGAACAATTAATCGAGTAGCTTTGCCTTTGTCCTTGCCATGACTCCAAAAGGAGTGATATACATTACCCAGGCAGTAACGGTTACCAAAAAGCAGTACGATAGTAATGGCCCCTCCCCCTCCCTCCCCGGTTCGAATTGTCTGAGTGCGTTTCCCCATCTGCAGCGGCGCAATGCTCTGCGGCATGCAATCGAACACTGCTACCTAACATGTATTTGAGGATTCAGCATGCTCCTTTTTGTGGTGCATAGAGCGCTCAGGCATTTGCCATTGCGCGACCTCTAGCTGACTCCTATTGCTTGACATTTCGAAAACGCGATGGCTTGCGTTGTCGTGACAGGTGGCTGATTTGTATTCCTGCCGCCTGCTCTCGTCACGACAAGCTACTTACTCGAGGTGTGTCTATTCGATTCCGGCTCCTCCGTGAAGCGAAGAATTCACCTCCATAGATGCCATCGAACGGCGACCCCACTGCGTAGAGCGGTAGGCCGGAGATGTCGCGTAGCAATCTGGCAGGGTTTCAAGAAAGGACGAGTGATGGACGAGTACGGGCATAATTCGTTTCCGCTGACCGTCGCACAGCGCGGTCTCTGGATGACCCAGAAGATAACGCCGGGCGCCATTCTAAACATTGCCGAGGCGGTCGAAATCTGCGGCCCCATCAACCCGGAGGTCTTCCGGCGGGCACTGCATCAAGTGGTGGCCGAGGCGGAACAACTGCGTGTGTGTGTGGTCGAGGAGAATGGCAAGCCGCGGCAGGTCCTGCGACCAGTCTACGCGGGCGATTTCCCGTACGTGGATATGAGTCGCGAAGCGGATCCACGGGCCGCGATCCAAACCTGGATGATGCATGAGGTGACACGCCCAGTGGATTTGCGCAAAGACCCGTTGTGGGTATCTGCCCTGCTGAAGGCCTCTGACGATTGTTACTTCTGGTATCAGCGCGCCCATCACATCGTTTACGACGGTTACGGCGGTGGGTTGGTGGCACGGCGTTTGGCGGAGTTATATACGGCTTATACAAGGGGCGAAGCTCCAGAGCCGAGATGTTTCTGCACCGTCGAGGCGATGCTGGAAGCCGAGGGCACCTATCGAAATTCTGATCGCTTCCATCGCGATCGCGAATATTGGCAACAACAGCTGGCACAATTGCCCGAGGCAGTGACGCTGTCGCACAGCCCTCGCCGGCATGGATTGAGCAGCGAACTGCAACGCAGTGTTGGTTACTTATCCGCAGAAGCCGCCCGGCAACTGGCCGAGTTTGGCAAGAGCGCCGGCGCCAGCCTGCCGCAGGTCTTAATCAGTCTCATTGCAGCCTACTATCAGCGGGTGACCGGCGTCAGCGACCTGGTCTTTGGAATGCCCGTGTCAGGTCGCATCAACGGAGCGCTACGGAACTCAGTGTCCGTCTCCGCCAACGTCGTACCGATCCGAATCTCCTTCACAGCGGAGATGACCGCCACCGATTTGTTCGCGCATGTTTCGCGCACCGTGCGTCAAGCGCTGCGCCATCAGCAGTATCGCTACGAAGATATGCGTCGCGATCTTGGACTTGTTGGCCAGAGCCAAAACGTGGCATGGCTTGGCGTGAATATCGAACCATTCGATTACCGGCTCAACTTCGATGGGGCTGCCACCCTCTCGCACAATGTGTCGAACAGCTCCGCAGAAGATCTGATGGTATTTGTGTATGATCGCGGAACTGACGCCTATCTGCGCTTCGACCTGGATGCGAATCCGGCCTTGTACGACGTAGCGGAGTTGGACGAGCATCGGCGCAGGCTATTGCGTTTGATCGAACAGGTCCTGGCCAACCCCGCTACACCGCTGCGAAAGCTTGACATCCTTGGCGACGAGGAACGTCAGCGCCTCCTCTATGTGTGGAACAACACCGCGGCGGAAATGCCGGATATCAGCGTGCCCAAGCTCGTCGAGCAACGGGCCGCAACCACGCCAGAGGCGCCGGCGGTCGTGTTCGAGGACACCACGGTGAGCTATCGCGAGTTGCATGAGCGCAGCCTGCGACAGGCCCGCTGGTTACTTGCGAATGGCGTTCAGCCGGGAGACATCGTTGCGGTGGCCCTGCCGCGCAGCGAACAGTTGCTGGTTGTACTTCTGGCGATCATGCGTACGGGCGCGGCCTATCTGCCAATTGAACTAGACAACCCGAACGATCGCATCGCGCTGGTGCTGGATGATGCCTCGCCAACTGTGCTGATCGCTGAACCGCAGATGCATGCGCGATTCGCGGGCAACTTCACTCTCCTGCAGCCAGAGTGTGGAGATGCGATGCTCGACGGTGCTCTGCCTGAGCCGGACCTGAGCACACCGGAAGGCATTGCTTATGTCCTCTACACCTCAGGATCGACGGGACGGCCCAAGGGCGTAGAGACCACGCATCGCAATCTCGGCAATTTCCTGCATGGCATGCAGCAGCAGTTGGGGCCGACAGCGAGAGATCGTTTTCTCGCCGTAACCACAATAACCTTCGATATCGCCGGTCTCGAGTTGTACCTGCCCTTGATGGTCGGAGCGCGTGTCGTCATGGCGAGCAGCGAGGCGTTGCACAATCCTGGGATGCTGGCGCGGCTGATCCAGCATAGCGGTGCGACGCATGTGCAGGCTACGCCGTCACTGTGGCGCGTCCTGCTCTCCAGTTCTGAAACCAGGCTGGACGATGTGCACGTGTTGGTGGGCGGGGAGGCGCTGAGCGCGGAGTTGGCGGCGCGTCTCAAGGGCATGGCCGCGCGCGTGACCCAGTTCTACGGACCGACCGAAACCACCGTGTGGTCGACCGCCTTTGAACTCGAGGAGATTGGCACGGTCGCACCAGCGATTGGGACGCCCATCCTCAACACCCAGGTCTACGTGCTCGACGAAGACCGGGATCTAGTGGTTACCGGTGCTATCGGCGAGTTGTACATCGGCGGTGCAGGTGTGGCGAAGGGTTATCTGAAGCGCCCAGAACTTACCGCAGAACGCTTCGTTGCAGATCCGTTCGCAGCCGATGGCAGCCGTATGTATCGCACCGGGGACTTGGTGCGCTGGAGTAACTCCGGACTGCTGGAATTCATTGGACGTGCGGATGACCAGGTAAAGATCAACGGTCACCGGATCGAATTGGGAGAAATTGAGAGCCTCTTGCTGCAGCACCCGGCGGTTGCCGAAGCAGCGGTAGCTGCGCATCGCAATACAGACTGCATAACTTCGCTGGCGGCTTACGTGGTGACCGAGAGCGGCTTTCGGATCGAGATCGATGCTCTACGCGGACTTTTGGCCGGCCGAGTGCCCAAGTACATGATGCCCTCCAGCTTCACGGTGCTCGATGCGATGCCGTTGACGCCCAATGGCAAGCTGGACCGCAAGTCATTGGCGAAACCGGAGCGAGCGCGCCGGATGGCCTATGCCGACCCGGCCACGCCAACCGAGAAGAAGCTGGCGGCGTTATGGCAGGAGGTTCTGAACGTGGAGCGGGTAGGCCGGCACGACAATTTCTTCGACTTGGGTGGCGATTCGTTGAGCGCAGCAGTGATGGCGGCACTCTTCCCCGAACATTTGCAGATAGAAATGCCCCTCGGCAGCGTGTTTGAAGCACCTACGATTGCGGATTTTGCGGTCCTGGTCGAGCGGCTCAGCAGTGACCGACCGGATCCGGTCGGGGTCATGCTGCCACTACGCACGGTCGGCAAGCATGCACAGCGACCGCTCTTCTGCATTCATCCGATGGCCGGCATCAGCCTGGGCTTCTCTAGTTTGCTGCGGCACCTTGATAGCTCTATGCCGGTCTATGGCCTGCAATCACGTGCATTGCGGAGTGGGGAGCAACTGCCGACGAGTATCGAACAGATCGCCGCCGACTACCTGGCAGAGATCCGGCAGGTCCAACCTGATGGCCCCTATCGACTGATCGGCCGTTCTCTGGGTGGTCTGATCGGCCACTGCATTGTCGAGCAGATGCAGGCCTCGGGGCTGGAGGTGGAGATGCTGGCCATGATCGACAGTCATGTCTTCACGGGGGGTGGGCTTGCTGGCCCACGGAGCGAGGCCGACGAGGTACGGGCGGTGATGGATTTTCTGGATACCCATCCGCTTCACGGCAGCACGCCACAGACACTGAAGGAACTGGCGACTGTCCTGGTGCAGACCTATGACCCACACTCCATCCCGCTCTTTCAGGAAATCATCAGGAGCGACCCGCAGTTCATCCATAACCTGTGTGAGGTGATGATCAATCATCTTGCCCTGGCACGGACGTATATTCCCGGCAAAATTGACATTGATCTGCTGTATTTCCACGCCATGCAGAACAAGGGCGACCTGCACGGCATTCTTGACCGTAGTCCGTCAGCATGGCGGCGCTTCATCGGAGGAAGGATCGAGGTGCACGAATTGGCCTGCCACCATGAGGGCGTGCTGGATCCGGTGCCGGCAGCTCAGATCGGCAACACCCTGCAGCAGTGGTTCTCGATGCCGAGACTACAGCGGCCCCCAATGGCTTCTTCATCGGTCCGAAGTGAGACAGGAGAGATGTCAGTAGCATGAGCAAACCGATAGTGATCTTCACGATTGGCACGCAGGGCGATATCCGTCCCTGCGTTGCCCTGGGCCAGGGACTCCATCGCGCGGGTTATCCGGTACGCATTGCTACCAGCGCGAACTTTGCCGAACTAGTGCGCGAGGCGGGCCTGGAGTTTTATCCGCTCACCGCGGATTTTCAGGCGATGCTGGAGGCTGACCGAACGATTACCGATCGGGCACTGAACCTGCGCGCGATGGCGCGCATCTTTCGCGAGCGTTATGCAAATTGGGCAGTCAACTGGGTGGAGGAAGGGCTCGCGGCCAGCGCGGGCGCAGGGCTCCTGATTGGTGTCAGCAACAGTACCTTATTGGCCAAAGCTCTCTCCGAAGCCCAGAGAATTCCATTCGCGATTGCCCGGCTACAACCGCTGACGCCGTCACGGGAGTTACCGCCGATGGTCTTGAGCGGCTCCCGGCACAAGCTGCCTGGACTGCTGAGTCTTGGAGCTCACCATCTGCTTTTCCAGATGGTGTGGGGCGTAATGCGTCCAGCGATCAATGACATCGTTCGGCCGCAGCTTGGGTTATCGCCGTATCCAAAGTTTGGCCCGTATCTCTTCCAGAGCGCCCTGCACGGAGCAAAGGTGATCAACGGCTTCAGCAAACATGTGCTGCCGCGGCCCGCGGACTGGCCGGAGAGCTCTCTGGTGACCGGCTACTGGTTCTTCCACCAGTCTCAGTGGCGGCCGCCTGAAGCGCTCAGCGAATTCCTGGAAGCAGGACCGAAGCCGGTTTACATCGGGTTCGGCAGCATGGTGAGCAGCAATGCGACATCGTTTACGGAAACGGTTCTCGCTGCAGTCAAGAAGAGCGGGCAGCGGGCCGTGCTGGCCTCCGGCTGGGGTGGACTGGCCGGCGAGGAGGGTCCGCAGAGCGAACAGATCTTCTTTCTGCGGCATGCCCCGCACGACTGGTTATATCCGCGGATGTCGGCCGCCGTGCATCACGGTGGCGCCGGCACAACGGCCGCTGCTGTGCTCGCCGGCATTCCATCGGTCATCGTGCCGTTCTATGGCGATCAGCCGTTCTGGGCGCGTTGCCTTAACCGTCAAGGCGTTGCGCCGCCTGCCGTGGAACGCAAAGCAATGACTGCCGATAGGCTAGCCTTCGCGCTCGCGGCTGCGCAGCAGCCCGCGATGATCCGGAATGCGATGGCACTTGGAAGTGCAGTGCGAGCGGAGGATGGTATCGGCGAAGCCGTGCGCTGTTTGGGGAGATGGGGTCTGCTGCCAACGGGCACCGAGGACGCTATGCTCCAGCCGTTAGCGAGGGGGACGGCATGACACATGATAGTGGGGACGGCGTGGGCGAGATAAGCAGCAGCGCGAGAGCGCCGGGCCAAGGCAACACCCGATCGAGGCGGCTCATGCTGCTGGAACGGACGATGTTCCGTGATGGGCACACTCCGTTCACGAGTGTCTTCTCTATCCAGTTGCTCGGCAGGCTGGACGAAGAGCGGTTGCGCCTGGCACTGGCTTGCCTCCAGGCCAAGCATCCGCTCCTGCGCTCTGTGATCGTGGATGGCGCCGGCTCCGAGGGTCCGCGCTTTGTATTGCAGGACCGATCTGAACCGATTCCACTCCGCATCGTCGAACGCAAGTCCGACGACGACTGGCAGACCGAGGTGCGTTGTGAGTGGGTAGCGCCGTTCAATGCGAGGCGCGATCCTCTGGTCCGTCTGGTGTGGGTGAGAGCCAGCGAAGTCAGCGAACTGATACTGGTCGGGCATCACTGCATCTGCGACGGCCAGTCCGGCATGACTCTGCTCCGCGAGTGCCTGAGCGCCTACGACGAACCCGAGAAGGATCTCGGGAGCTACGACGCGCTCGGCGCGATCGAAGACATTGTGCCCGCGGGCCTGCTCAAGGAGCGACGCTTTCGACGCCGCATGCGCTGGAAGATCGCCGCCCTCCGGCTGATTCTTCTATGGCAGCGCAGGACGCGAGCGCGATCAGCCCCGCCGATCCGCGGCGGGCAGATGTACTTCCATCGATGGAGCCTCGACAAAGCAGCCTCGCGGGCGCTGACCAACCGTTGCAGGGTAGAAGGAGTCACGATACTCGCTGCAGTGAGTGTGGCGTTTCTGCAGGCATTCCGCGATGTGCGTGGAACCCAGGCGCTGCGTAAGGCCTACACGATGGTGAATGCTCGCAGGTTCATGCCGCTGTTGCGACCGGATGCGATGTTCGGGATGGCTCCCGGTGTGGAGCTGAGCATGAAAGGATTGCCGCCGCCGCAGAAGATGTCAGCCAGCGGCTTTTGGACTTGCGCGCAGGCGATCAAAGCCGACCTTACGCGCCGGGTCGATGCCCTCGGCAGAGACATCTACGACTACCTCGTTGGGATGGAAGGCATGCACGACATGTACGACAGCCTGGTTGCCGATACCGACAGTGCACCGACGGTGCGCCACGTCACCTTCTCGAACATGGGGCGACTGGACCTCCCGCAGCGTTACTCAGGCTTCTGGGTGGAGACAATCTACAGTCCGTTGGTCATGATATCGCCGACTCCCGCCAATACCGTGGTCATCTCCAGCTTCGCCGGAAGACTGGAGATTGCGATGATCTCCGATGAGCAATCATTGCCCCCCGCACAAGCCATGGCGATCCGGCAACGAGCGATGGACATATTGCGCGACTACACAGGGATACCCACGCAGTACAAACCGGGGCTCGCTAATGCGCCGTCTGCACGCGAGGCGGAAACAAGATGAATAGCTATGGTCTGATCTTTGTGCTCTATCAGCCCACCGAGGAGTTTCTCGAAAACCTCGCCCAGGCCCGCGTGTTCTGTCCGAATATGGTGGCCGTCGATAACTCTCCGGATGCAGATCTACCCCTGCACCAGTGCCTGCGCGAGCAGGGCGTCGAGGTTATGCACAACCGCAACCACGGCGGCCTCGCCGGCGCCTACAACCGGGGCGCTGAACTCTTGCTGGGGCGGAAGTGCGAGGTGATCTTCCTGTTGGACCAGGACTCCGACATCGAGGCCTCGTTCTTCGAGAAGATGATGCAGGCCTGCCGCGAACTCGGTACCGACGAGTTCCTGGTCGGTCCGAAGATCTACGAGATCAATCTTGGGGCGTGTATGCCGGTCTTCCAGCCCGGAAAATATATCCCCAAACGTCTCCGCATCGATGACGAAAACGAAGGCATGTTTCCCTCGCTGTGCATCATCTCCTCCGGCTCCGCCATCTCTGCCGCCGCCTATTGCAAGCTGGGCGCCTTCCGGGAAGACTACTTCATCGAGTACATCGATATCGAGTACAGCCTGCGCGCCGTAAGCCAAAAGGTTCCGGTCTATATGAATGCTGCAGTCACCATGAGGCAGACCACAGGGAAGATCGAGCGGCACGGCGACAAATACACAACGAACCATGTGGCGTGGCGACGCTACTACGGTGCGCGGAATGCCGTGCATTGTCTCTACCTCCATCGATCAACCTGGGGCCTCCATTGGGTGAGCGGTCTGCTGGCGTTTCTTCAGGTATTGCGCGTGCTCCAATACGAGCCGCAGAAACTGAAGAAGGTCACCGCGATCACCTGCGGCTATCTGGATGGTCTCTTTGGTCTGCTCGGAACCTTCGAAGACCGGCATCCGCGCATCGCCGCCTACTGCAAGAGAAGTACACCCAGGACAGTCGCGCCCGACCGCAGCTCGTCGGTGACGCTGAGCGGAGGAGAGGCATGAGAAGAAAACTGTCCACCCTCGAGCACATGATCGACGGCAACATCGTCTACTTCGTCCGGCTGGAAGGCAGCATTGATCCGGATCGACTCCGGATGGCGCTCGGACGCGTGCAGCGAAAACATCCCGCATTGCGCACCCTGATCCGTGAGGAGCGCGACGGACTCTACTACGAAGAAGACTGCGCCCCGGAGGTTCCGCTGCGGATCTTTCGACGCGTGGAGGAAGATGACTTCCGGCGGGAGAGTCAGATTGAGCTGGCGACCGTATTTCCGTACGATCAACCGCAGCTCCGCGCCGTCTTACTGCAGTCGGAGCGGGAGAGCGATCTGCTGCTCGTGACCTCGCACCGCATATGCGATGGCATGAGCATGCTCACCATCGTGAGAGAGGTCTTGCGTGCGCTCCACAAAGATGAGGACCTGATTCCTTACGCACCCATCACCACGCGGGACATGATCGGCGACTACCAGCCCCCGCAGCCGTGGAAGGGCAAGCTGACGGCGAAGCTGGTGAATGGATTCATACGACTGATCCCAGCTTCGCGGCGCTCCTCGGAGAACAACGAACACTGCCTGGAATGGGCCGCAGACTGCGACTTGTCTGACACGCTGAAGAAGCGCTGCAAGACGGAGGGAGTCTCCATTCATGCCGCTCTGGTGGTGGCGCTCGATCGTGTTCTGTTCGCAGTCTTGGGAAAGAAGGCACCCGCGTGGATTGAATGCCCGATGGATGCACGGCGGGGACGTCTCGCCGCGTTGAAGAGCGACATGCTCTTCTTCGGGGGTGGGAGTCTCACGCTGCCTACCGGCCAAGCGCGCGAGTTGGATTTCTGGCCGCGGGCTCGCGAGGTCCACGAACAGATCCGCAAAGATATCGAGCGGGAGATGCTCAATATTCCCGGACGGTACCACTTCTTCGAGATGCTTCGGCCGCTGCCAACCGGGGAGATGCAGACTGTGGTGCGAGCGGCGGACGCCCTCAAGATCAACGGCAGTTGGAACCGCTTTGCGCTCTCCAATCTGGGCAATGTTGTGGTCAGTGACGACGATGCCCCGTTTCGCGTCAAGGACCTGCGCCTGTACGTGCATTCGTTCAACATTCGATTGCTCGGGCTGGTCGTTTATGCGCTGAACGGTGAAATGCGTTTTTATTTTGTGAGCGACAGGAAGTGTCTGAGCTTGCGGCAGGCAGAAGATCTGATGGGAGAGTTCATGGCGCTGCTCCGTCAGCAACTCGTTCCGGCAACGGATCGAGCCACCGAGGCCCTCCCCGTTTCAAAGCATCCGTGGGACAAGTCAAATCCGAAAACCGCGGACTCTCCGGAATTGCGTTATATGCAGTGACCCTCCGTTGCCTTTTCGTCTACGGAAATTTCTCCGAGGACACGACCAGAGACAAACCTCGTTGTTGCCCTGAGGAGGGCTCATGATTCGAGTACGCAATCTTACGAAGACCTTCAAGTCATTTACCGCGGTGAAAGGGATCTCCTTCGACGTCGAGCAGGGGGAGATCTTCGCCTTCCTCGGGCCCAATGGCGCCGGTAAGACGACCACCATCAAGATGTTGACGACAATGCTCACTCCCAGCAGCGGCACGATCGAGTTGGATGGAATAGATACGGTTCGCCACCAGATGGCTGCAAGGAAAAAGTTCGGAATCGTGTTTCAGGATCCAAGCCTGGATGAGCAGCAGACTGCGTACGAAAACATGGAGCTGCACGGGGTTCTCTACGGTATGCCCAGAAAACTTCGGGCCGAGCGAATTGAGCAGCTGCTTACCATCTTCGAGCTATGGGACCGGCGCAAGGAGTTTGTGAAGCAGTTCTCCGGTGGCATGAAACGCCGACTAGAGATAGCCCGCGGATTACTGCATATGCCCAAGATCTTCTTTCTCGACGAACCAAGCCTTGGCCTCGATCCGCAGAGTCGAAGCCAGCTTTGGACACACGTGAAGTATCTGAATGAGACGGAGAACACCACCATCTTCCTGACCACGCATTACATGGACGAAGCCGAACGTGTCGCGCACAGGATCGCGATCATGGATCATGGAGAACTGGTCGCGCAAGGAACGGCCGCCGCTTTGAAGGCGCAGACCCACACCGAATCGCTGGAAGGCGCATTTCTGGCACTTACCGGCACAACCCTTCGCGATGAGAGCGCAAGCTCCGCCGAGCAGGTGCGGGAGATCGCGCAGATGTTAGGGAGTAGCCGATGAATGCGATTTACATCCTATGGCTGCGTGAGGTCAAACGTTATGTGCGATCGCGCGCACAGATTATCTTCTCCTTGGCGCAACCGACCTTTTACTTATTGGCGTTCGGCTTCGGCTTCGCTCCTGTCTTTGAGAAGGCCGGAGAAGGAAGCTATCTACAGTTCTTGGCACCGGGCGTGATTGGGATGACCGTACTCCTTAGTTCAATGTTCTCTGGAATCGCGGTCCTCTGGGATCGCCAGTTCGGATTTCTCAAGGAAACTCTGGTTGCTCCGGTGCCTCGAATTTACATCATGATCGGACGCACACTCGGCGGAGCCACTATCGGCATGCTTCAGGGAATCCTGATGCTTCTGGTATGCACTCTCGCGGGGTTCCGGCCACAGCACTGGGCCAGCCTCGTGCCGGCGCTCACGTTCGTAGCCATGATCGCCATCCCTTTCGCTGCGCTTGGAATGACGCTGGGGTCGATGATCAAAGACATGGAGGGTCTCAACCTCGCGTCGAACTTCCTGGTAATGCCCATGTTCTTTCTCTCCGGCGCCCTCTATCCTCTGAGCCATCTGTCCAGCGCACTGAGTGTGATCACGCACATGGATCCACTCTCCTATGGAGTCGATGGCCTGCGGGGGACACTCCTCGGCGTTTGGCACTTCAGCTACTCCTTGGATAGCT
>FSYS01001210.1_pt1 | contig 14606 bp, 12 predicted proteins | sample 1638491 | NCBI WGS metagenome assembly FSYS01 (sample SAMEA3914788, study PRJEB12502) | metagenome | biome: forest; material: soil | place: Canada | collected 2011-07-03 | depth 0.1 m | reverse complement strand
TCCAACACGCAAAGCATGCCGCTGGTGCGCCTGGCCGAGTTGAAGCGGCTGCGGCTCGATTTTCCCGTACCGGAATCGAGCGTCTCCGACGTGCATATCGGCGACCCGGTCGAGATCAACGTTGTCTCGCTGGGCGAGACCTTCACGGCAAAAGTTTCGCGCTTTGCGGAATCGGTCGACGATGCCACGCGCACGATGCTGACGGAGGTTGAGGTGAGCAATCCCGATTTCCACTACACCCCGGGCATGTATGCCACGGCGCGGCTCACGCTGGCCGATAAAAAGGACGCGCTTGCCGTACCGATCCAGTGCGTGTCCACCGGAGAAAACCCGACGGTGCTTGTGCTCGACGGCCAGCACAAGGTGGAAGAGCGGCCCGTTTCCATCGGACTCGAGACGCCCTCGATGGCGCAAATCGTCTCCGGCCTCAGCGATGAGGATCTCGTCGTCCTTGGCAGCCGCAACTCGGTGCCAGTCGGAGAAGTCGCACTCGGCCGGGTCGTTGACGGAGGCAAGCTCTAGCGCGCAGCGCCGGGCTTGGTCCTCCTCATGCCCCGCTTCGCGCTGCGCTTTCCGTACTTCATCGTCGTCCTGTGCCTGATCGTGATGGTGCTGGGTGTCACCTGCATCGTGCGGATGCCAGTCGATCTTTTCCCGGCGATCAAAATTCCGGTCGTCGTAGTTGCCACCTTTTTCAACGGCATGCCGCCGGAGCAGGTCGAGACCGACATCACCGGACGCTTCGAGCGCTTCTTCACGCTAGCCAGCGGCATCGACCACATGGAATCGCGCTCGCTGCCGGGCGTGAGCATCATCAAGGTCTACTTTCAACCGGGGACGAATCCCGATTCCGCGGTCACGAGCATCTCCAACCTCGCCATGGCCGACCTGCGCCGGCTTCCCCCGGGCACGCTGCCGCCGGTCGTGCTGAAGATGGATGCCTCGAGCCTGCCCGTGTGCCTGGTCACGTTAAAGGGCCAGGGCCTGAGCGAATCGCAGCTTCGCGACTACGGCCAGTTCGCCGTGCGCAATCAGTTGGCGGGCGTGGCGGGGGCTTCCGTGCCGCAACCGTTTGGCGGGCGCTACCGGCAGATCATGGTTTATGTCGACCCGGTAAAGATGGAGGCGAACCAGCTCAGCGCCATGGATGTCGTGCGCGCGATCAACGACTCAAACTTGATCCTGCCCGCGGGCGACGTGACCATCGGCCCGTACGACTACAACATCTACACGAACAGCCAGCTTCAGGATATCGCGGCCATCAACAACGTTCCGCTTAAGACGATCAATAACGCGCCGGTGCTGGTGAAGGACGTCGGCTATGCGAAGGACGGTTCACAAATCCAGTACAACATTGTCCGCGTCGACGGTCAGCCCTCGGTCTACCTGCCGGTCTTCAAGCAGGGCGGGGATGCGAACACCATCGCCATCGTGGATGGCGTAAAAAAGGTCCTTACCGACCTGGTCGATGTCCCGAAATCGCTGGTCGCGAATGTGGTCTTTGACCAATCGGTCTTCGTCAAGACGGCGATTGAAACGCTGCTGCACGAGGGCGCCATCGGCCTGGTCCTGACCGGTCTGATGATCATGGTTTTCCTCGGCAACATGCGCGCAACGGCCGCGGTCTTCCTTTCCATCCCGCTCTCGGCGTTGGCGACCTTCATGATTCTCTACTTCGGGGGCGGCTCAATCAACTCGATGATCCTTGGCGGGCTTGCGCTTGCCTTCTCGCGCCTGATCGATAACTCCGTGGTCGTCCTTGAGAACATTTTCCGCCACATGGAACTCGGCGAGTCCGCCGCCGACGCAGCGGAGCGGGGCGGCACGGAGGTCTCGCTGCCGGTGCTGGCCGCGACCTTTACCACTGCGATCGTTTTCTTCCCGGTCATGTTCCTGTACGGCGTCAGCCAATTTCTCTTCGGTGCGCTGGCGCTGGCGGTGGTGATCTCCCTGTTCGCCTCGTACATCGTCGCGATGACAGTCGTGCCGCTCTTCTGCGCCACGCTTATCCCGGCCCACACCATCCAGCACGAGGACGTCTCGCACGATCACCAGGATCACCCAAACGAGCTGAAGCACAACTGGAGCCGGCGCTTCAATGCGTGGTTCAACGCCCGCTTCACCTCGTTTCTCAATCTTTATGAGCGCGTGCTCAACGTGGCGCTTCGTGCCCCTGCCCTCACGGTCATCATTCTCCTGGGCGCGTTCGCCGCCAGCTTTGCGCTCGCGCCCTTGATCGGGCTCGCTTACTTCCCACGCACCGATCCCGGCCAGTTCGTGATCAACCTCAAGGCGGTCACCGGCACGCGCCTCGACGAAACTGAGGCTGAGGTGCAGAAGGTGGAGGATCTCGTTCGCCATATCGTGGCGCCCGGCGACCTGCGGCTCATCGTTTCCAATCTCGGCACGACGCCTGACTTCTCGGCCATCTACAATCCGAACTCGGCAACGCACACGGCCTTCGTGCAGGTGAAGCTCACCGACGATCACAAGGTCGGCAGCTACGAGTACATGAATCGCCTGCGCGCGGCAATGCGGACCGAATTGCCCGAGCTTGATGCCTACTTCCAATCCGGCGGTTTGGTTGACGCTGTGCTGAATCTTGGCCTGCCCGCGCCCATTGACGTGCAGGTCAGCGGCTCCGATTTGGACAAGGATTTCGCGGTCGCGCAGAAAATTGGGCAGGCCGCGCAGCATCTTAACGGCGTCAGCGATGTGCTGATTCCACAGGACGTCGATGCGCCCTCGCTTCAACTCAACATCGACCGCATCCGGGCGAGCGAACTAGGCCTGACGCAAAAGGAAGTGGTCAGCAACCTCATTACCACGCTGACGTCGGACGGCATGATCGCGCCGAGCTACTGGATCGACCCGAAGACCGGCAACGATTATCTCCTGACCGTCCAATATCCCGAGAACACGGTGAAGAATCTGACCGATCTGCGGAGCATTCCGCTGCGCGGGCCGAACGAAACCCAGCCGACCCGGCTCGACATGGTGGCCGACGTCTCGAAGATTCTTTCGCCGACCGAGGTCGACCATTACCAACTGCGGCGCACCATCGATGTCTTCATCGCCCCGAAGACCGAAAATATTGGCGCCATCGCGCCGGCGGTGCAGAAGATCGTTGATAGCGTCCAGAAGCCGGAGGGCGTCCGCGTCAAACTGCGCGGCACGGTAGAGGCGATGTACGCGTCATTCAGCAGTTTTGGCTTCGGGTTGCTGCTCTCGGTGTTGCTCGTTTACCTGGTTCTCGTCGCGCAGTTTCGTTCGTTCCTCGATCCGCTTCTCATCCTGCTGGCCGTTCCTCCTGGCATCATGGGCGTGATGATCACGCTGACGGCGACCGGCACGACGTTGAATGTCATGTCACTCATGGGCATCGTCATGATGGTCGGCATCGTGGTTTCCAACAGCATTCTCATCGTTGAGTTTACGCACCGGCTACGGGAGAGCGAAGGCATGGGTATGCGTGAGGCGGTGGCCTTTGCGTGTCGCGTGCGACTACGGCCGATTCTGATGACATCGCTGGCGACCATTTTCGGCCTCATCCCGATGGCGATGAAGCTGGGCACGGGTTCGGAGGCGTACGCTCCCCTCGCCCGCGTGATTATTGGTGGCCTGAGCGTGTCGGTGGTGTTGACCGTCTTCATCGTTCCGGCTGCCATGCTGGTCGCTTACCGGGGACGTGATGATCTTCGCCCGAAGGCGGAGTTGCCTGAGCAGTCTCACATCGAACCCGAGCCTGTGTCATGAGGCGCATCCTGGTGTGGCCCGCGTTTGCCGCGGCGCTTGCGCTTGCCCTGCCGACGCATGGTGATGACGCAGCGGAGAGCGCTCCCGGGCTGAAATTCACGCTGGCGGAAGCTGAAAGCTACGCGCTGCGAAATCACCCGCGCATGGCGTCATCCCAGCTCACCGCCGATGCGGTACGCCAGCAAATCCGCGAGGCGCGATCGGCGTTCTTCCCGCAGATCTACGGCGAGTCGACCTCTGTCTACGCGCCCTATGATAACCAAACGGGCCAGGGAACGCGGGCCAGTGCGCTGGGCGGACTCAACAATCCGACGATCTTTCCGCGGCAATCCGACGGCATTGTAGTGGATCAATTGCTGACCGATTTCGGCCACACTTATGACCTGACGGAGAGCGCGAGGTTTCGCGCGACGGCCGCGGGCGACCGCGTCAACGCCGCCGCGGCCATCACGGTGCTCGAGGTGGATCGGGCATACTTTGATGTGCTGCGCGCGCAGGCGGTGCTGCATGTCGCCGACGAGACGGTGAAGACGCGGCAGACGGTCTTTGACCAGGTCTCGGTGCTGGTGAAGAACAAGCTGCGCTCGACGCTGGACCAGAGTTTCGATGAGGTCGCGCTGAGCCAGGCCCGTCTGCTGCTCATCGAGGCAAAGAGCAGTGTGAGTCAATCCGAGGCGGCCCTCTCGACCGCACTTGGTTTCGCCGACGCGCAGCATTTTGATCTTGCCGACGAGCCGATGAACCTGGCCCTCACCCCAGACGCGGAGGGCCTGATTGCGTCGGCACTGCACCAACGCCCCGATCTCGAGGCCCTGCGCGATGATGCGTTCGCAGCGAAGCGATTCGCCGATGCGCAGCGGGCCGATGAGTTGCCCAAGATCACGGCGATGGGCGCGGCGGGGGTGAACCCCGTGGCGAACGATGCCGTCCTGAATCACGAATACTATGCGGCGGGCGTGAACGTCGAGATTCCGCTGGCCACTGGAGGAAATCTGGACGCGAAGGCGGATGAAGCGCGACTGCTCCAGCGCGCGGCTGATGCGAACGTAATCGATAGCCAGAACGCGATCTCGCGCGATGTGCGCGTCGCGTGGCTCAATCTCCAGACAGCAAAGGAGCGACTAGGGGTGACGGCGGATTTGGTGAAGAGCTCGAGCGAGGCGCAGCGACTGGCCGACACGCAGTACCGGCTCGGCACGACTTCGGTCGTCGAGTTTACCCAGGCCGAGTTGAACTTCACTGAGGCGCAGCTCCAGGACACGCAGGCCCGCTTCGATTTTCAGGTCGACCGCGCGCTGCTGAATTTCTCGATAGGCGTGTGGCGCTAAGACCCGTGGAATAAAATCGCGGCGTCGCGGGTATGTCCCAGAGGTGGACCTCACCGCACTTTCATCGAATTTTAATCTTTGTCTCAGAGGTGATTCAGGGGCGAATCCTACGCTGGGAAGCATGAAAACAAACATTGTTCGGAGTTTCCTTCTCAAGTTCACGATGGCCGCGATCGCCTTGGTGGCCACAGCTCTTCTTTTCACGACGGCTCACGCCGGTCCGGTTCTGCCCACCGTGGGGCCGGAATCGGATTATGGCGCGGTCACGTGTGGCTACCTCAAGGTCTACTCGCGCACCGAGCAGACGGAATGGGGCGATAACACCTACTACTATCCGCACACGGCTTACTGGATCTACAACACGGCGGGCAAGCGGATCAAGACGGTGACGAACCACGATAGCAGCATCGACGAATCGCCGGAGAAGGTGTCGCTCACGCCGGGCCACTATGTGGTCAGGGCTTGGTCCGATGACGATGGTCTCGTCACCGTGCCGGTGATCGTGAAGCTCGCGGAGACGACAGCGGTGCATCTGGAATCCGGCAGCGCGGAGACGAGCGGCGCGAAGGTGACCGTCGGCACCATCACGAAGAATTGACGCAACCTGATGCCTGCGCTCGTGGCGACACGGGCGCAGCTTTTTATGGCGAAAAAAATCCTCATTGCGGATCCTGACAAGGCGGCAGGTGCGGCGCTGGGCGAGCACCTGCGGCGCGCGGGCTTCATGCCGCTCGTCGTGAATAGCGGCGCGCGCGTGCTTGATGCGACGTGGGGTGAATCGCCGGCGTTGATTATTCTTGAGGCAATTTTTCAGGAACCAACCGGATTCGAGATCTGCAAGGCGCTGCAGGCTGATCCGGGCACGGCGCATGTGCCGATCATGATGCTTTCGGAGCAGGCGGATGACATTGATCGCATTCTCGGATTGGAGATGGGCGCGGAGGATTACCTGCGCAAGCCGTGTCATCCGCGCGAGCTGGTGCTGAAGGTGCGCAAGATTTGCGCGCGAAGCCGGCTCGATGCGCGTGGCGATGGGCGGATTCGCCTTGGGGAGCTGATTTTGGATCGCGAGCGGTGCGAGGCGCTGCTGCGCGGCGAGCGGGTCGCCTTGACCGCGATCGAGTTCAAGCTGCTTTATTTAATGGCGGAGCGGATGGGCCGCGTGCAGACGCGCGAGCGGTTGCTGAAGGAAGTGTGGGGGTATGACGCGGAGATCAACAGCCGCACGCTCGACACGCACATTCGCAAGCTGCGCACGAAGCTTGGAGATCATCAGGATTACGTCGAGACCGCCTACGGATTCGGGTATCGGATTACCGAGCGGCGCGAGTAGATCCGCAATGGATTTGTTACGAACGCGTTACGACCGAATTAACAAATAGTTCAGATTTGGTTCATCAGAACCCGAGGCCGCTCTCCCACCTTTTCCGTGGCCTGAGGCAAGAGGCCACTTCGCATCGCGGGTAATCGCGCGGCGAAAAGGAGAATGAGTTTGCCGCCAAACCCGAGGAGAATTTTGAATACGAAACTTACCGTTGTCGGACTCGCCGCCTTGTGCGCGGCGGTGACCGTTCCCTGTCAGTGGGCCCACGCCCAAGCCGATTCCGCGCTGCTCAATGCGCTGGTGAAGAAGGGCGTCCTTTCCGACCAGGAAGCGCAGCAGATCGAGACGGATGACCAGAAGGAATTCAACGAGACGGCGGCGAGCAAGATCAACTTGTCCTCCTCGATCAAGACGATCACGTTCTACGGCGACCTGCGCCTGCGCTATGAAATGCGCGACGGCACGACGTCCGCCGGCTACACGGGGAGCGGTGGCGCCAAGCTCAATAATGCCGACAGCCAAGACCGCAACGCCTGGCGCTATCGCTTGCGCTTCGGCTTCAAGGGCACGCTTTACGATAACTTCTTCTTCGGCATCCGCGCCGCGACGAATCCGACGTATGACCGCTCGGGCAACGTCACGTTCGGCCACAGCGACGGGGCGGGTCCGTTCGGCAAGGGCCAGAGCCTGCTGGCGATCGACCAGGTTTATCTTGGCTGGCATCCGACCGACGACATCACGCTCACCGGTGGCCAGATGCCCAATCCGCTCTACACCACGAACCTCGTCTGGTCGGATGATCTGAACCCCGCCGGCGCGGCGGAAAATTGGGATCACAAGTTTGACGACGACGTCGAGGTCTTCGCGACCGCGGGTCAGTTCGTTTATCAGGCCGCGGCCGGCAACGGCATCACCAACGGGCTGGGCTCGGGAAGCTCGAACTACAACACGTTCATGTACGCCGAGCAGGTCGGTTTCAAGTACAACTTCGACAAAGACACGTTCTTCAAGGGCGCCGCGACGATGTACACGTACAGCGGCACGGACGGCTCCTCCAGCGCCACGACGGTGGCCGGCCTCTACAGCACGGCGCCGCTCAACCTGGCCGCACCCAACGCGAGCCCGAGCTTCTTCAACGGTCCCTTCGTTGGCGCAGCCTCGGCTCCTTTGTCGAACGTCTCCGGCATCAATGACCTCGCGGTCCTCGAGACACCGATGGAGTTCGACTTTAAGATTGGCCCCGGCGTTCACACGAGCCACTCGAGTGATCCGAAGGACCTGAAGGCCATGACCCCGGATACCACCGGCTGGGTGCTGCCGATGCGCATCTTCGCCGACTTCGCCTACAATTTCGAGGCCGACGAGCGTGCAGACGCCGCCCGCGATGCCATCGACTCCCTGGCGAACACCGGCGCGTCCAATCTCGGCGTGACGACCCAGGGCTCAGCCGCTGCGAACAGGGAAATGATCGCCTCGCCGACCTTTCAAGGCGTGCTCGACTCCGGCAAGGGCTTCCTCGACCAGTCTGCTTACGAGATTGGCGTCGAGGCGGGCCAACTCAAGAAGAAGGGTGACTGGGACGCGAAGCTATGGTGGCAGAGCACCGGTTACTACGCGGTCGATCCCAACCTGATCGACGCCGATATCTTCAACGCGGCGACCAACCTTCAGGGTGTCGTTGTCGCGGTGAGCCACAACTGGACCGACGGCCTCAGCTCCACGCTGCGTTATGCGCATGCCTCGCCGGTGAACGGCAAAATGGCCACGCCGAACGTCGGCCAAGATCTGCAGGAGGGCGATATCCGCCAGTACAATCTGTTCCAAGCGGACCTGATGTGGAAATTCTAAGCCAGCTTCGTCAGTAGTCAGGGCAAGGGTGTGAGATTCTTGCTCGGTGGCGCGGGGACCTTGAATCCCCGCGCCACCATCATTTTCGAAAAACGCGTGATAAGCCCATGAACCGGACGATAACCGCGGCGCCTGCCGACTCCCCTTCCCGGCTCATGGGCACGCTGGCGATCATGGGATTCGCCGCGGAAGATAATCTGCGGAAGGTGGCGCAGGCCTTCACGCAGCGCGATCGCCGCGAACTCGCGTTGGTCGAGGAACGGAACGCGAAGCAACCTCGGCTGCGCGCAGAGGTTGAGGAGCAAATCGTCGAGGAATCGGCGCACCTCCAGCCGAACTCCCGCCAGATGCAAAAATGGCGCATGGTCTCGCACCTCGCCAACATCTTCGAACGCATGGGGAACCACACCGTGGAGATTGCCCGCTCGTGCGATGAAATCCTGCGGGACCCGAAACCCGCGCGCATCGCGGACATCCGTAAACTTCTTGAGCATGCCGTCTACATCACCGATCGCGCCGCGACCGGACTGGTGGAAGAGGACTTGGAGATGGCCCGGATCGCCCAGGAGCAAACCGTGGCGGCCGCGATAGTCTGGGCGAATATTCGGCGGGAATTAACGACGTTGGCCCAGCAGCCGCAGGCCAACGCAACGCGGATCGGCCTTCTGACTGACATCGCGAACCGCGCACATGAGATGATCGATGAATCCTCCCGCCTAGCCAGGGATGTCATCGCCTTTCTCGAAAGCGCGAAGGATTAAGCGCGCATCATCCGCGACTCATCGCAATTTAACGTTGGCCTCAAACTCGCCTCGCCCTGCCCACATAGTCTGTGGGCATGAACAGTGAACTTTTAGATTCGAGGAAACACCCCGTCTCTTGCGGCCTCTTCCTCCGGCTGGGGCTCATCGCGCTGCTGGCCTTGTCCGGAGCCGGTTGTGCCTCTTTCAACAACAACATGGCCTCCGAGCCCGATCAGAGCGGCTCGCCGCCCTACGCGAGTGATCCCGAAGCCAATGGCAATCCCGCGAAGGCTTGGTGGAACTAATTCATGTGGGTAACGTCGCCCTGAGGCGGTCAGGATGACTTCTTTCCCTGCAAAAGTCGGCGTAATGCCAAGGCGTTCTGTATCGCGTAGCCATTCCGGTCATTGTTGAAGTAGGCCCAAACTCTCTTCGCGCCACTTGCTCGAATTCTGTCGCGCCATTTTTCCAATTCGGCCGTGGTGTAATTGTGCTGATACCATTGCTTGGTTCCATGGAACCGATGGTAGATGTCTTCGCTGGTGGTAATCAGCTCGTCGGGTAACCGAGGGCCGCTGCAGGAACAAAAAATAATTCCCGCCGCCCGGAAGGCTGCGTAGACCTTTGCGTTCCACCACGTCGCATGCCGGAACTCGACGACATTGCGGCGGCTTGGATCCAGTTGTTCGACAATCCGGCGCAGACGCGCAGGAGAGTAATGGAAGCTGGGCGGCAACTGAAAGAGGAAGCACCCCATCCGCGGCCCGAGAAGGTCGGCAATGTGGCCAAAATCACGGATCAGCGTTTTCGTGCCCGAGAATTTTTTTATGTGGGTGATGAGCTCCGAAGCTTTGACCGTGTAGACAAACTTTCGCCGGGTCGCTTGGCGAACCCACGAGCGGACGGTGCCGACCGTAGGCCAGGAGTAAAAAGGAGCGTTCAGTTCAACTGTCGCGAAACGTCGCGCGTAGTAAGGAAACCACTTGTTCGTGGGAAGAGTCGCGGGGTAGAAATTTCCGCGCCAGTGCCAATAGAACCATCCGGAACAACCGACGTGGCAATCGGAACCCTTTGTTGGGTCAGCTTTTGGCTTCGCACCTCTCGCCTCGCGCTCCCATTCCAAGCGCGCCTTATGCATCCTGGCCGCCCGGCCTGCGTTCTCGGCCCTTTGCTTTTCGCGGCGAGCTTCGCGCTGCGCGCGGCGTTCGGCCTTAGCTTCTGCCTCGGCCCGTGTCTTCGATTGCCTCTTCATCGTTTCCCCGGACACTGACTTTGTATTTGGAAATCAGTTCACCACCAAGCCAGCCGGAGATTCCCAATAAAAGAATACTGATGATTGATAGCACAAAGGGTCCCGTACTAAAGGGAGGTCCCATTTCACGCCACCGCCACACGAAATCGACTGACAGAATGGCGAAGACAGCCACGTTAATCCAAAGATGGAATTTAGCGACCCGAGCAGCCGTGTCGTTGCGAATACCGGTAAAGTCGATGTAGCCGGTGATGATGGCGGGTATGGCTCCGATCAAGCCGCCGCCGAGACAATAGAGCGCCGTCATTTTCCAAGCCTCAGGCCCCCAGCCGAACATATAGATTAGGTCGGCGACGACCGAAAACGGCCAGAGCCCCAAGGGGATCGTCACGAGAATGGGGTGGAGGGGATGTCCCACGATATTTGCCCGGCTTTTCATAATTTTATGAGGCTTTGTTGGCTTCACTGAGCGGAATTCGCTCCCTACGACTCATCCTTGTCCTCGTATTGGGCATTGGGATCTTTGTCATCCGGAGCGCCCTCGACGTGGGGATGCGCGGGTTTAAGAGGCGGCTTTGGCGACTGCTCGGCTTTTTTGTTTTTATTGTCGTTTTCCATAAAACTCCTGAATGCTGGTTAACTGCGCTGACGCGTGAATTCATATTGCACACGCGGTGCCATCTTGATCAGGAACGAGGCACCTCTCAACGCGTCGAAGGTTTGCTCTCCGCAGCCTGATTCGATCCGCTAAATGCCCGGTTGGAGAGCGCAATTCGCGCGATCCTAACCCTCAACCGGAGGACGTCTTATCACGAGGCTTCAGCAGGCCCCCCATACGGGCAAACACGTCCCGCAGCCGAAACCGGAAAGGGTCACCCCAACGGGATTCGAACCCGTGCTACATCCGTGAAAGGGACGTGAGCTAACCGCTACTCCATGGGGTGTTGATGCGAGCCGGAAAGTATACCCGCAATCGCCCGGCCAAGGCAAAGGAAAATCGGTGCCATTGATCTACGCGGCGGGAACCCGTATCGTCGTCCCTCCATGATTGCGCCGCGCGATGACTTTCCTTCCGAGCTGGAGCGCCAGGTCAATCTCGCCTTCGGGCCGGGCGGATTGCTCTCGAAATCCTCGCAGTTCGAGTACCGGCCGCAGCAGCAGGCGATGGCCACGGCGGTCGCAAAAGCCTGCCATGACCGCACGCACCTCATCGTCGAGGCCGGGACCGGCGTCGGCAAGAGCCTCGCCTACCTCGTGCCGTCGATCCTCCATGCGCTGGAGGAAAATCGCAAGGCGCTCGTCTCGACCCACACGATCAATTTGCAGGAGCAGCTTTACCACAAGGACATTCCGCTCGTGCAGAAGCTGCTGCCGACCGAATTCAAGGCCGTGCTGCTGAAGGGGCGTCAAAACTACCTCTGCCCGCTTCGCCTCCAGCGCGCCATGAGCCACGGCGGCGAACTCTTCGCCTCGCGCGAGCAGGACGAGATGAAACGCATCTGGGAATGGAGCCAGCGCACGCGCGACGGCACGCTCTCCGACCTCGATCCCGCGCCTGATCCCAACGTCTGGCTGCAAGTCTGCAGCGAGGCGCACGTCTGCACGCCACGCACCTGCGGCCAGGGCACGGAATGCTTCTACCAACGCGCGCGCAAGGAGGCCGAGGCGGCGAAGGTGCTCGTGCTCAATCACTCGCTCTTCTTCAATTTCCTCGCCGGCGCGGAAGCTGTGCTCGACGAGACGGGCTACCTTTTCCACAACGACTTCATCATCTTCGACGAGGCGCACACGCTCGAGTCGGTCGCGGCGCGCCATCTTGGGCTCGAGATTTCCCACGGCGGGCTGCGATTTGTCCTGCAGCGGCTTTTTCACCCGCGCACACAAAAGGGCATCGTCACCGCGCTGCACGATGGCGAGGGCATGAAACTCGTGCTCGAGGCGCAGGAGGAATGCGACCTCTTCTTCGATAAGCTCGAGCGCTCGCTGCGCTTCGACCGCGCCAAGGAGCTGCGCGTGCGCGAGGCCGGCATCGCGAACAACACGCTCGACCTGCCGCTCACGCGCCTCTATCGCAACCTGGCCGACGCCGCGCGCGAGGTGCAGGACGACATCTTCAAGGCCGAGGTACAGGAGGCCGCGCGGCGGGTCGAGGGCCTGCGCGTCGGCCTCGGGGAGTTCATCTCCCAGTCGCGCGAGGACCACGTCTACTGGATCGACAAGAACGAGAAGCGCGACACGCATCTCACGCTCACCGCCGCGCCGATCGACGTAGCGCCCCAACTGCGGCGGCTGATTTTCCGTCCCAAGAACACGGCGATCATGACCAGCGCCACGCTCGCCGTCGGCGACGGGCTGAGGTATTTCGTCAACCGCATCGGCGGCGAGGACGCGGCCACGCTCCAGGTCGATTCACCGTTCGACTACGCGCGGCAGATGCGCGTCTTCATTCCGAAGAAGATGCCCGAGCCCACCGCGCGCGAGGAGTACGAACGCTCGCTGGGGCATTGGATCCGCCACTTCGTCTCCAAGACGCACGGCAAGGCCTTCGTGCTCTTCACCAGTTACCAGACGATGCAGAAGCAGGCCGATTCGCTCGCCGCGTTTTTCCGCAGCGAACGCATTCCACTTCTCGTACAGGGCGGTGCGCTGCCGCGGCATCGCATGCTGCAAAAATTCAAGGAGGAGCGCGACTCGGTGCTCTTTGGCACCGACTCGTTCTGGCAGGGCGTCGATGTGCCGGGCGAGGCGCTGAGCAACGTCATCCTCACCCGCCTGCCCTTCGCCGTGCCGGACCATCCCCTCACCCAGGCCAAGTGCGAGCGCATCGTCGCCGAGGGCGGTGATGCGTTCCGCCAATACTCGCTGCCCGAAGCTATCCTCAAGTTTCGCCAGGGCGTCGGCCGGCTCATCCGCACGCAGAGCGATAAGGGCATCATCGTCATCCTCGACAATCGCGTGCTGACCAAGCCGTACGGCAAGGCCTTCCTCGCCGTGCTGCCGAAGTGCCCGATTGAAGTTGTGGAGGGATAGCAGGCCAAAATCATCATGCTCTTTGCATGATGTGCCTCGCCGCCATGGTTCTTTCGCAACGACCGTGGCGCTCGCACATAAGCGCTCAATTTCTTACCGCTCTGGGCTGCAACATCTTCCGTTTGTTCAATGGAATGGCATGGCCCGTGCAACTTCTGGTCTGCATGAAAACCACAAACTTCTCACGTGCGCTACTCTGCGCCATTACCATTACGGCTCTCAGCGCGGGTGGCGTCGCCTTCGCAGATGATCACCATGACGCTTGGTCCCACGACAAAAACGGCTATTGGGATGACCACGGCTCTCGTCACGCTTTCGTCGAGCACGAGCATCATCATGGTTACTGGCGCGAGAATAACGGTGCGCGCGTCTTCATTAACATCGACTAACGTCGGTACACAAAAAAGCCGTCCCGCCGAAACGGGACGGCTTTTTTTGCGCACGCGAGCCGCGCTTACTTGTACTTCGGCAGGTAAGCCTTTTCCGTCTCGAACATCTCCAGCGTCATCGCCTTGATTTCCGCCGGGCTGCACACCGCAGCCGTTAGCGGATCGAGCATCAACGCGTGGACGGCCGCTTCCTTGCTGCGCTCAATCGCCGCCGTGGCGCCGAGGTCGAACATCGCCATGTTGGAAGCGCAGAGCGCCGCCATCTGCGGCGGCAGCTTGCCGTAACGTGAGGCATTGATCCCGTTGCGATCGATGAAGCACGCTACTTCCACGCAGCCGTCCGCCGGCAGGTTGGAGATCAGCGCGTCGCCGCCGCCCGCGGAATTGATCACGTTGCCGTGGATCCGCACGGGCACGTCCTTCTCGCGACCCTCGATGATGAAGCTCGCGTACTCCCAGCTCCGCTCCCAATTGATCGGCTGCTTGCCGCTGACCATTTCGTTGCGGTACTTGTCCGCGTCCGCGCGCCATTGGGGCCAGTTGTTCGCGTAGAAGCTCGTCTCGCCGTCATAGCGCGGACGGGAGTAGGTCTTCAGCAGGTCCTTCCGCTTGCGGTAGTACGGCAGGTACTCGGACAAATGCCCGCTCGACTCGGTGATGAACGCGCCGAAGTGCAGCATCATGTCCTTGCGCACGAGGTCATCTTTGTCGTCCTTGTTGGACGGCTTGCCGGCGAGGTCCTGCTGCGCCTTTTTCATCAGCAGCGGATAGAGGTCCTTGCCCTGGTGCTTGAGCGTCGTGAACCACGCGAGATGGTTGATGCCCGCGCACTCCCATTCCATGTCGGTGTACGGCACGCCGGCGCGCCTGGCCAGCAGGTGCCCTGTGCCTTGTACGGAATGACAGAGGCCGACGACCTGCATCGACGTCGTGCGC
>FSYS01003020.1_pt1 | contig 14608 bp, 13 predicted proteins | sample 1638491 | NCBI WGS metagenome assembly FSYS01 (sample SAMEA3914788, study PRJEB12502) | metagenome | biome: forest; material: soil | place: Canada | collected 2011-07-03 | depth 0.1 m | reverse complement strand
GCCAAAAATCTCATTGCGCAATTCCCCGGCCCGCACCTCAAGCGCGGCGGAGTCTTGCTCTGTGGAGGTAAAATGAAGAGACGACGGCGGGAGGGACGTCACGCCTGCTCCTTCCCACCCTGTGTCCCGGATACGTGCAAGTTCACTCGAGTCCCCTTCTTCATCATCAACAAATTCGATTTTTCAGCATGGAATGTCAATGGCTTCCGCTTGGAGAGTATTTAGGATGATTTTGGCAAAACTGCCCTCGGCCCGTACCAAGCCTGACCGCTCCACATTACCGGCCCAGGCAGCCAGCACGCGACCCAGACCGCAACGCGCCAAAGACTCCAGCATTGCAACATCAGCAAATCTCTTCCTTTAAGACGGCAGCCAATTCTTCGGCAGATCACCGCCGCCGCAAGGACTTCAGCTTGAATCATGCCCAGCAGCCCTGCCCACGCGAGAATGTGCTGCGGATGCCATGCCGCCGCGATCATCCAGCCCATGACCGGCAGCACGAGCAGCCTCGCAAAATAGCCATCCGGGCGGTTCCAACGAACCGTTTTGTTCCAACGCAGATCATGCCGAAGCGCATCGCGCCACGTCGACTGACTGGCCGCGGTCTCAAGCGTGGCCTTGCCGATCCGCACCGGCTGCAGCCTCTGACCGAGCCTGAAATCGTCCGCCAGGCAGGCGCCCAATTCGTCCCATTCCACGCGCTTTAGAAACGCCTCGCGCTCAAAAAGCATCCCGGCGCCGAGCCCGAAATCGACAACGCCCCGTCGCCGCAGCAAAAGCACTCCAGGATAAAAATCCGCGTTCACAAAAAGGGCTTCGACCAGTGCGCTGGGCCACCCGGTACTTCGCACAACGTAGGGAAACGTCAGCATATCAGCGCCGCATTTTGCAAATTCCGTGCGAGCCGATTGCAAAAAGCCCGGAAGCGCGGTGATATCCGCGTCGCTCCAAAGCCAAAGTTCTCCCGTCGCATGCGGAGCGAGGAATTTCTGCCACGCGATCTTGGGATTGGCCACCGCATCCGGTTCCGAGCGATAATGCGGCCGCACCTGCGCCTTCGGGTACCTTGAGCGCATTGCTTCAATAAACGGGGTCAGCGTGGACCGATCTGTTTCACGGACCCCGAGGAGCAATTCGCTCTCCGGATCCAGTTGAGCAACGAACGATTCAAGCCCCGCTGAAAAGTCCTCCAGTCCACGCGTGCCCAGCGGCGGCAGTGGCTTGAAAATCGAAAGCGGGCGCGGTGTCACAGTTGGGCCCGCCGATGCCTTCCCGGGCTGCTCTGCGCTCACTAATCGGCACGCGACGATCCACCACACCACGCCAGCCGCGGACCATAACGCTAGGACGATCTCACCGTACATGCGATTCCACCGACGATAGAGGCGCGAGCGCGATATCGGTCTGGCTGCGGAACCACGCGATCGCCTCGCCGATGCTCTTTTGGATCGACTCCAGCGGTTTCCAATCCAGCTCCTCACGCGCCTTGGCGTTGCTGTAAAATTGGGTGCAACGCGCCTGCAACGCCGTCTCCACGCACACCCGTGCGCTCGGACCCTGGCGGGCCAACAGGTCAAATACCTCGCCACCGCAGCCGATGACGCCGATCACCGGCCCCGGCAGCCACATGCGCGGCGCAGGCAACCCTGTCTCCAAGGCCAGCAATTGCAAAAAATCCTTCAGCCAGAGATTTTCATCGGTCAACAAATACCGTTCGCCGGGCCGGCCCGCATTTGCTACGCGCTGCAGCCCTTCGCTCAGGTCACGAACACCGATGAAGTTCAAGCCTGTCCGGCAGTAAAAGGGAAATTGCCGCAGCAGGAAATCGCGGACGATGCGTCCCGTCGGTGTGGGCGTTTCATCGCCACTCCCAATCGGGCACGTTGTGCTGGCGATGCTCACCGGCAGGCCGCGTTTCGTCCACGCCAGCACACGCTCTTCCGCATGCCATTTGGATGCCTTGTAGGGACAAAATCGGGCAGCGCGTGCGGGAAAATTAGTTTCGTCAATCAGCCCCGTCTCATCGCGCTTTCGCAATACGCCTCCCGAGCTCAGGTGGACCATTTTCTCCACCCGCGCACTCCACGCGGCATTCAGCAAGTTCTCCGTACCCTCCACGTTCGTGCGCCACAGCTCGCGCCGGTGCCGCAGGCCAAAGCGGTAGGTTCCCGCGATGTGATAAATCGTCCCAACTCCACGGCACGCCGCCTCGACCGTCGCCACGTCGTTGACATCACCGGCGAAAATCTCGATGTCCTCACCGAAAAGTTCTCGTGCCCGGCGTTGATTGCGTGCCAGCACCCGCACCTCCTTGCCTCGGCCCAGCAGGTCGCGTGTCAGTTGCCGCCCAATGAACCCGGTGGCGCCGGTGATGAGGATTTGCGCGGACATGAAGGTGCGTCACACTATAGAATCTCCACACCATGGCCAAGGAGGTTATTTTTGTCGCTGACGATTTCGGCATGAGCGCCGCCATCAATGACGCCATTCTCCACACCCACTCCTCGGGTCAATTGAATGCCGCGGCCCTCATGATGGCACAGCCTGCCACCGACGCGGCCGTGGAAATGGCGCGCGAAAACCCCTCGCTTCAAGTCGGCTGGCACCTGCACCTGAATAATTCGCTCCCGGCCACCACCGACCGATGGCCGTGGGGCAATTCCCCTACCCGAGCCGGTTTTGCCATCGGCCTCTCCTCGCGCGCCCGCGAACTCATGCGTCGAGAAGTCGCCGCGCAGTGGGAACTTTTCCAGCGCACGGGTCTCCCGTGCCGCTTCATCAATTCGCATCACCACCTGCACGCCCACCCTTTTGTCTATGGCGCACTGGTCGACATCGTCGGCCCGCAGTTCGAGGGCTGGATCCGCCTTGGCCAGGCGCGCATGTTTGATCGCCGGCCACCGGCTCTCTGGCGCGCGCTCGATTTCACCTATCTAGCCTCGCGCCGCAAGAGCTCGCCCTGGCGTTCGACCGACACGCTCTGGGGCGTCGACCGCACTTTTCGGATGGACGCCGTTGAAGTCCGTGCCACGCTCGCCACGCTGCCCGACGGCTTTCACGAATTTCTTTTTCATCCCCGCGCTCGCACTTGTCCCGACACGCTATGCCTTCTGCACTTAAGAGAATCGCCGGTGCTTGCCTGATTCTCCTGCTCGCCCGCCCGCTTCTCCACGCCTACGAGCCGCCCTCCGCGCCCGCGCAGCGGCCCTTCCGCTACGACACCGACTCGTTCGCTTTCGCCAACGAGACGGTCTGGAACTACGTCAACGGCTCCGTGCAGGACGAGTCGAGCAGCCCTGAGCGCAAGCGCGACTACACGCGCCGGTGTTTCGTCGTCACCCGCGCCGCCGTACAATTCTGGAAATTCGCCCGCTTCGATCCTACCGCTCTGCCGCTAACCGCCCCGAAGCTCGTCGATCGTATCCGCGAGGTCACCGCGCGCTCCGTCTGGCTCCCCGCTCTGCCGGTCAACGAGCGCATCGTATTCCCCGGTTACGCCAACCTGCGCGCGCTGAGCGCTTCGAATCCCGGAATCTTCCAGGCCAACATCGGCCTCGGCTGGCCGGTCTATTTTCGCACCGGCAATGCACCCATCGCGATCCCGCTTTCGCCCAGCACCGAGGCCAGCCTCAACGACGAAATCTTCCACGACCTCGGCATGAACTACCCGACCATTGTCTGGCTCTACCGTTTTCCCAGCCTCGCTATCAATCACGTCGTCGTCGTCATTTCCGGACACAAGGATGGCACGCACTATCACTACCTCGTCTACGATCCCAACTATACCAGCGGTCCCAGACACCTCGATTATAACGCGACGACACAGACCTTTACCTACCAGCCCACGTTCTATTTCAAAGGTGGCGACGTTGATGCGCGCGCCATCTATCGCGGAGTTCTCCAATAATGGCCGCCGAGACCGCCATCATCGTCACCGGCATCGGCGCGGTTACGCCGCTTGGCGAGAATTTTCCCGCGTCGTGGGAAGCACTCACTTCCGGCCGTGATGCGCAGGCCCCCCTCGAACTCTTCGACACCTCGGGCTGCCGCTGCCATACCGCAGCAAGCTGTCACCTGCCCGCGCTTGATGATCTTCCCGCGAAGAGCGTCCGGCGCTTCTCACGCTCCTCACGCCTCGCGATACCTGCCGCACGCGAAGCCCTCGCCCAAGCCGGCCTGCTCGATGCTGCCCAACGCAGCCACCTCCGCGAACTCACGCTTTCCGTCTCTACCACCGCCGGCGGCATGGCATTTGGCGAGGACTTCGCACGCCGCGTCTTCACGCAAAACCGCGCGCACCTGTTCAGCCAGGTCTCGCGATACCTGCCGCAACAGCAGGTGCTCGACCTGCAACAGACCCTCGGCTTTCGCGGTCACTCCGTCATCATCGCCAACGCCTGCGCCAGCGGTGCCAACGCCATCGGCAACGCTGCTGACCTCATTGCCACAGGCGCGGCCGAATGTGTCCTCGCGGGCGGTTTCGAAGCCATTACCGAGCTCGTGTTCGTCGGCTTCGACTGCCTTCAGGCCACCACGACGGACAAGTGCCGTCCCTTCGACGTCAACCGTTCCGGTCTCATGATCGGCGAAGCGGGCGCATTCCTTGTCCTCGAGTCGGCCGCCCATGCGGCCCGCCGCGGTGCCAAGCCCCTCTGCTGTCTTGCCGGCTATGGTCACTCCACCGATGTTTTTCACCTCACCCAACCCAAGCCGGACGGCGGCGTGCTGGTCGATGTCATGCGCGCCGCGATGCGACAGGCGGAAGTAGAGCCGCGCGATCTCGCCTATATCAACGCTCACGGCACGGCCACGCCCGTCAATGACGGAATCGAAGCCAGCGCTTACGCCGCCTTTCTAGGAGACGCAGTCGGCTCGACGCGGATCAGTTCGACCAAGGCCGCCATCGGCCACACCCTCGGCGCCGCCGGATCCATTGAGGCACTATTCGCCATCGCTTCGTTGCGTACCGGAAGCCTGCCGCCTCAGCTCAACCTGCAATCGCCGATTCCTGAAACCGCTCCTTCGCTCGTCCGCGCGAATGAAAGTGCCAGCAAACCTCGGCACGTCATGAGCGTTAACCTCGGCTTCGGTGGCTCCAATGCTGCGCTCGTGTTTTCCAAGGCCTGACGCATGAAGCTCGATCTTGCCATTATTGGCCAGGGGGCGGTCACTCCCGCCGGCGTTGGCATCGAGGCGCTGCACGCGGGCAAAACGTCCCCAACTCAAGTGGAAGAATCTGGCCGTGCAGGCCAAAGCTGGCCTGTCTTCCGCGTCGACTCGAAAGACCCGGCTTTCGCGCATTGGCAGCGCGAGCCGCGCCTGCGCCGCGCCAGCCCCATCACCTTCTTCCTCGTCGAGGCCGCCGCGCAGGCCCTCGGTAACGCCACAACCGAAGAACGCGCGGAGACGGGCCTTATCGTCGCCTTCTCCGCTGGCTGCCTCGCCTATAGCCGCCGCTTCTTCGAGCAAATCGTCAAGCAGGGACAGCGCGCCGCCAGCCCCGCCCTGTTTCCCGAGACCGTGTTTAACTCGCCCGTCAGCCACGTCGCCACGGTTCTAGGCCTCAACGGCGCAGCGTACTCGCTCGTCGGCGATGAAGGCGCGTGGGTCTCCGCCCTCATCACCGCATCGACGTGGCTGAAGCAAGGCCGCGTCGAACAAGTTCTCGTCCTCGGCGCGGAGGAGTTCGACCCGCTCGTGCTCGACGCCTACCACAGCGCGCGCTGGCTCAAGCGTCACGACGCCTCGCGCGGCTTCGTCACTTCCGAGGGCGCCGCCGGCATCCTCGTGCGGGCCGAAACCGGAAACAGCGTACCTCTCATCACGAGCGCCCGCGACGGCTTTATCTATCGCACCAAAAAGGAGGCCGCCGAGGCCGCCACTGAATTACTTGTCGAAACCGATCTCTCTTTGCCCATCTTCCGCACCGCTCAGCACAACTGGCTCGCGCCCCTCGAGGAGAACCTCGCGAAAAAACGCCCACTCGCTTCCGAGACGCCCTATTTCGGCGAAGCCTTCCTCGCCTCCGCCGCCTGGCGCACGCTTCAAGCTATCAGCCTGCTCAACTCATCGTTACCTCGCATGCTGCTGCCCATTTGGGGCCTCAACCACCAATTCGGCTTGCTTGAACTGGCGGCGGCGAAATAACTCCCTCGACAACTCCCGCCCGAGCGGCTTTTTTCAATCATGACTGAAATCACACTCGACGACGTCCGAAAACTTCTCGTCGATAACTGCATGCTCCGTGTTGCGCCGGAGGAAATCACCGCAGACACCACGCTCTTCGGGCCTGACAGCCTCGGCCTCGATTCCATCGACGCGCTCCAACTCACCGTCGGCATCGAAAAATCATACGGCATTGCCATCAAGGAACCGTCCGTGGCGAAGGAAGCATTTCAGAGCGTGGAGACGCTGCGCCAGTGGCTCAACCGGCAGCCTCGCCCTTCGCCCTCCGCCTGAAGCGGACTTCCGTCGTGTCCGAAGGAAACGCTTCCGCGCCGCATTCGGCCAAGCTCTACCGCGCCACGCTTTTCGATCTCGGCGCGCTCCTCGCACGCATTTTTCCGCTGTCTCTCCTGCGCGTGTTCGCCGCCATGGCGGGCCAGCTCTACGCTTTGATTCATCCGCGCCGAGTCGAGATCGTGCGCCGCAATCTCCAGTTACTTGATGCCTCGCTGGAAACCCCCACTGCGCGCCGCGTCTATGCCGAATTTGGCAAGACACTCGTTGATTATTTTCACATCGGCACGCGCTCGACCACGGCTGCCATGCACATCATCTCGGAAATCGATGGCGATAATCACCTCCGCGTCGCACACGAACTCGGCAAGGGCGCACTCATCGTCACCGCGCATTTCGGTCTGTTCGAGCTCGGTGGACTCCTGCTGGCCTGGCAGGGCTTCGACGCCGTCGTGCTCACCTACCCCGAGCCAAGCCCCGCGCTCACCCGCTGGCGTGCAGACTTTCGCGCCCGCTGGAAAGTCGGCACGCTCGAAGTCGGCTCGGATAGCTTCGCCTTCCTGCAAATCGCCGCGCATCTACGCCAGGGAAAATTCGTCGCCTCGCTCATCGACCGCCCACATCCCACCGACAGCACCGTCGTCACGCTCCCCCATGGACGCGCGCGTTTCTCTACCGCCATCCTTCTGCTCGCCGAGCATACGGGCGCGCCCGTCATCCCCGCCACCATGGTCCGTCGCAACGACGGCACCTACCACGCGCAGATTTTCCCGCCCATTTTCGTCACCTCGCGTGGCTCCCGCGCCGACACTCTGGGATTTTACAGCCAGCAGATTGTCGATACCCTCGTACCCGTCTTATGCGCCTACCCCGAGCAATGGTACCAGTTCGTCCCAATCGCGGCGCCGGACGCCTGACATGAGCCTCACGCCTCACGGACCTGGATTCGCCTTCCTCGACACCTTCGAGCTCACCATCGCCGGGCGCGAAGGACGCGGACGCAAATGGCTCGACCCCAAGTTGCCGTTTTTCGCTGATCATTTTCCCGGCCAGCCACTGATGCCCGGCGTGCTCCTCATCGAATGCGCCGCGCAAGCCGCCGGCGCGCTTTGGGCCTCCACTCTCGCAGCCGAAGCGCCCGCACACTTCACGCTCGCGCAAATTGTACAGTTCAAGTTGCAGCAACCCGCCCTGCCGGGCGACACCGTCGAGACCCAAGTCATCCTCGACAAAAACTTCGGCGCGCTCGCGCAGTTTGACGTGACGCTACTCGTTAAAAACAACGAAGTCGCGCGAGGACGACTGGTTCTTAGCCAGCCGCCACAGTAATTCGCTGCTTTAGCTCGGCCACGTCGATTTTCCCCCGCCCCGATCGCGGAAACTCGCGCAGAACCACATAAAGCTTGGGCAATTTCCACGCAGGCAAATGTGCCGCCAGGCCTGACTCGATCCGGGCCTGCGCATGCGTCGTCTCCACCGCAGCGGCGAGCAAATCGCGGCCGTTGCTTTGCGCAAGCCAAACGCTGGCATCGGTAATACCTGGAAGCCCGCGGAGGGCGCGCTCGACCTCGAGCGGATGCACTTTCTTCCCGCCGATATTCGCCCCCTGCCCGACCCGGCCGAGCAACGCCAGCTCGCCGCGCGCGTTCCATTCGCCGTAATCGTTGAGACGCCAGTGACCCGCAGGCGTCGCCACTGCCGAACTAACAACGGTCATGCGCCGCGCCTTCACTGTGACCTTCACCCCATCCATCGGCGTCCCGACGGAACGCCCGGAAAGCGACGCATGGCCGGTGCGGTCGTAGCAAATCCCTCCGGTCTCGGAAGCGCCATAGAAATTGTGAATCTTCTTCCCGAAGCGCTTGTAGAAAGCCTGCGCCACTGAGGGCGCAAGCGCGGCGCCAGCGGAGATCGCCGTACGCAAAGGCGCTATCATTCCCCCATCCGCAGGCAGCGCCGCCACCACACGAAAGAGCGCAGGCACGCCGGGAAAAACCGTAATGCGATGCCGGCCGATCCACTCGACGATCTGCCTGGGCACGTACTCGCTCGCGCACACGATCGCCGTGCCCTGCAGTAACAGCGGCATGACGAGATTCCCGAGCCCATACGAGTGGCCGAGCGGAATTACGCCAAGATTGATGTCGCGCGGCCGAATTTTCATGGTCGAGATGATGTGGCGGCCATCGGCCAGAAGGTGCCCGGTCCGACATGCAACCGCCTTAGGCAATGCGCCACTGCCGGAAGTAACCTTGATGCAGCACACGCTCCGATCCCGACGTCCTTTCTTGCGGAGCGCGTGCCATTTCCCGTCCAGAAAAAGTGCGCTCGCGCCAAACCGTTCCGACGCGTCGCGGCACCCCGCCTCAGGCAGGCCGCCATCGAGCGGTATGGCCGCGAGCTCCTTCCGTTGCAGTGCGAGAAAAAGCGCGAGCCACGCCGCACCGTTCGGCAACCGGAACGCGATGCGCTCACCCGTGTGGAATTCGCCCAGCTCTGCACCAACGCGCAACGCTTCTTCCGTCAGCGCATCCGCCGTCCACGACGCACCACTGGCCGCGTCGATCACCACAACCTTGCGCGGCTGATGGCGTCGCACGGTCAGCCACTGCTTCCAAAGCACGCCTTCGCTCGATTTAATCCTGCCCATAAGCCGTCCACCATGCCCGATTGCCCGCGAAAAAACTACTCTTCCGCGCGACGCCTGTTTATAAAGGCCGCTTCATGTCCGCGACATCCGGTTCGTCCCTGCGCTGGGCGGGCCTTGGCCTACTCGGGTTATACGTGCTGGCGGGCATCGTCTATAGCTGCCTGTTGCCGGCCGCGGGACGCTTCCCCGACGAGGTGGAATACCTCGCGTTGACCCGGAACCTCCTGCACGGGCCCGGCTTTTCCCTGGACGGCGTCCACCTCACCGCCTTTCGCCCGCCCGGCTACTCCTTTTTTCTCGAACTGACCGGGAACTCGGTTGTTGCCTCGCGCATACTCCAGTACGGGATGCTTGCAGGAATCATCCTGCTGCTCGCGCGCCTTTTTCCGCAGCGCGATCGCGACGCCGCCGTGCTGATCACGACCCTGGTCGTGGCCATCTATCCCCTCTTTTTCTACACGGGCTCGACGCTTTACCCGCAAACATTGGCAGGTTTTCTCTTCGTGCTCGTGCTGTCCCTGCTGCTGCGCGGCCCGCGGCAATGGCCGATGTACATTCTCATCGGCTTGATCTACGGCTACCTGATCCTGGTCGTGCCGACATTCCTGCTCACACTCTTTCTCCTGCTTGGCGCGGCATGGTGGTGGAACATCCTCCGCTGGCACCAGGGTGCTCTGCTGACGGTGTCCGCAGCTGCGATTGTTCTCCTCTGGACGGGCCGAAATTACGTCGAGTTCAAGCAGTTCGTCCCCATCGCTTCCTACTCCGGCGCGCAGCTTCTCATCGGCAACTGCGACAACACCATTCCGTACGGCGGCTCGGGCAACATCAGCACCACTCGCTATCACGAAGAGGCCAAAGCTCTCGGACTGGACGAATTCCAGGAGGACCATTACTACCAGCACGCCGCCATCGCATGGATCGAGGCGCATCCCGGCCACGCCTTCGTGCTCTACCTGGAGAAAGCCGCCAACTTTTTCAACGTCTATAACGAATACGCACCGGAAAGCCGAGCGGAAGTCACCCCGTGGCGGCAAGCCCTCCTCGGTCTCTGCTACGGATTGCTTCTGGCCCTTCTCATCTGGCGCCTGGCCGAGTGGAGGCGCTATCCGCTGAGCTCGATGGAGAAATTGTTCATCACCATCTTCGTCCTCAGCGCCTTCACCCAGGCCATTTTCTTTACCCGCATCCGGCTGCGGCTGCCGTACGACTATCTCATTGTCGCCATCATCGCCATGCACCTCGCGCGGCGGCTCGGACCGTGGTTTTCCCGGGAGCAGGCCGCCTAACCTAGTTTGGCATCTGGCATCGTCTACGGCTGCGAACGACTATCCGGGCCGGCTTGCCCAGCCCCTCCGCGAAATTAGCCCTGAGTCGCGACAAGCTTCTCGGAGAGATAGGTCACAATTCGCCGCAGCTTCTCGTCGCCCTTCATCCGCTCCTCGATCACGCGATTGGCGTGTAGCACCGTGCCGTGGTCGCGTCCGCCGAAGGCCTCGCCGATTTCATTCAGCGACGCCGACGTCAGACGCCGGCTCAGGAACATGGCCACCATGCGCGGCAGCGCTATGTTCGCCGGCCGACGCTTGCTCGTCATGTCGGCCAGGCGCAGGTCATACGTCTCGGCCACGCGGCGCTGGATCAAATCGATGCTTACGCTCTGCTGGCCTTCCTGCTGCAGCAGGTCGCGCAACAGCACCTCGGTCTGCGGCACGGTGATCGGCCGCCCATGCAACTGGGCGAAGGCCGCCACGCGGTTCAGCGCGCCCTCAAGGCGGCGGATGTTCGTCTTCACACGCTCGGCGATGAAGCCTAACACCGGGTCGGTCAGCTTCTCGGGCATTGCCGACATCTTGTGCTTCAGGATGGCCAGCCGCGTTTCCGCGTCCGGCATCTGCAGCTCGGCGGTCAGGCCCATCTCAAAACGCGAGGTCAGCCGCTTCTCAATCGCGATTTCCGTCGGCGGCGAGTCGCTCGTGAGCACGATCTGCTTGCTGCCGTCGCACAGCGCATTGAACGTATGGAAAAATTCCTCCTGCGAACGGTCCTTGCCCGCGAGGAACTGGATGTCGTCGATCAGCAGCACGTCGACCTGCCGGTAGCTCTTGCGGAATTTCGCCAGTTCGCCGTGCTGGATGGCGCTGATGTACTCGTTGGTGAACTGCTCGGAGGTGACGTAGAGCACGCGCAGGTGCTTCTTGTTCGCCAAAATCAGGTGCCCGATCGCCTGCATCAGGTGCGTCTTGCCCAATCCCACGCTGCCGTGCAGGAACAGCGGGTTGTAGGTCCGTGCCGGGGCAAGCGCTACCGCGTGCGCTGCGGCATGCGCGAACTGGTTGTTCACACCCACAACGAACGATTCAAAGTTGTAGCGCGGGTTCATCAGGCCGCGCGACTCGCCCGAGGAAGAGGGCGCATTGCGAATGATCTCACGCTTCACGCGCACCGGCTCGGCCTTCGGCTGAGCGTCGGGCGCGATCATGAGCCCCTTGCCTTTCGTCACCGGTTCGCCGCACGGCAGGAAAACGATGTTCACGTTTTCACCCAGCGAGCGCGAGGCCGTCGCCTTCAGTTGCGACAGATAATTTTCCTCGATCCAGTACTGATAGATGCTGTTGTCGGAGACCAATGTCAGCGTCTTGTTGGTGAAGTTATGAACACGCAACGGACGGAACCAACGCGTCACGGCGTCGGCCGAGACAACCTGTTGCAATTCGAGACAGATAGATTCCCAGATCTCCTTGAAATCAGACATGGCGGCAGGGTTACTCACAACTTGTTCAGAGGGTTCATTCGACACCAAAGGCATGGTCATTAGGTTCGCCTCTAGTGGGCGTTGTTGCCTAACCCGCTTAACTCAAGCGAATTAGATATGGTTGCTTGGGAGCCGAAAAACGAAAGTGTATCGAGATTATTCACGTCCCGTTGTGACTTATTCCCCGAGTCACTAAAACGACAAATCGAAAAATTATTCTTCATCAAGCTCCCCCCTGCGTTTGGCGCGACAGGAAGGGCAAACTAATCAGCGCGGGATGGCGCATCAAGAGAAATGGTCCGATTTTGGTGAAATATAATTTGGCAAAAGAATTGACGGCAAATGCGTCACAAATTCTACAGTAAATGAGACAAAAAGTTTTTGGTGACATCCTGAAATCCGCAAGAGAAATCGCCCGTTTTCAGTTTTGATTCTTCCCTCGTGGGCGAAAAAAAATGCCCAGCTCGTGCGCAGTTCTAGGATTGCCGCGCCAAAGCGTTCTTGCTTACATCGACGCCTGTCTCGCTTTTTTTCCATTCAACCTTTCACCGGTTTTTTCCATGTCCACCAATTCTGAGAACGGGGCCGCCGTCCCCGCCACCAACGCCAAGACTTCCAACATCGAGTCCATCCTCAAGGAAAAGCGCGTTTTCAAGCCCCTGCCCAAGTTCGCCAAGGAAGCGCGCATCGGCTCGATGAAGAAGTACGCGAAGATGCACAAGGCCTCGCTCAAGAACCCCGATAAATTCTGGGGCAAGTTCGCCGAGACCGAGCTCTCCTGGTTTCGCCCATGGAAGAAAGTCTGCGTCTGGAAACCGCCCTTCGCCGAGTGGTTCGTCGGCGGCAAGCTCAACGCCAGCACCAACTGCCTCGACCGCCATCTCGAGGGACCGCTGCGCAACAAGGCCGCCATCATCTTCGAGGGCGAGCCTGGCGACGTCCTCACCCTCACCTACCAGCAGCTTCATCGCGAGGTCTGCCTCATGGCCAACGTGCTCAAGAAGCACGGCGTCAAGACCGGCGACCGCGTCATGATTTATCTGCCGATGATCCCCGAGGCGGTCATCGCCATGCTCGCCTGCGCCCGCATCGGTGCGCCGCACAGTGTCGTCTTCAGCGGCTTCAGCGCCGAGGCCCTCAAGGAACGCACCAACGATTGCGGCGCGAAGATCATCATCACCTCTGACGGCGGCTATCGGCGCGGCTCGGCCTTGCCGATCAAGAAGAACGTCGACCTGGCCGTGCAGGGCACGCCCAAGGTCAAGAGCGTCCTCGTCGTCCAACGCACCAAGCAGGAAGTCACCATGACCGAGGGCCGCGACTTCTGGCTGCACGAGGAAATGCAGCACGTCAGCGCCAACTGCCCCGCCGAGGTCCTCGACAGCGAGCACCCGCTTTTCATCCTCTACACCAGCGGCAGCACCGGCAAACCCAAGGGCATCCTGCACGCCACCGCGGGCTACCTCCTTGGCTGCCACATGACCACCAAGTATCTCTTCGACCTCAAGCCTGAGGACGTCTACTTCTGCACCGCCGATGTCGGCTGGATCACCGGCCACAGCTACGTCTGCTACGGCGTGCTTTCCAACGGCGGCACCAGCTTCATCTACGAGGGCGCGCCGAACCATCCGGAGCCCGACCGCTTCTGGCGCATCATCGACAAGCACAAGGTCAACATCTTCTACACCGCGCCCACCGCCATCCGCTCCTTCATCAAGTGGGGCGATGACTGGCTCGCGCCCTACGATCTCTCTTCGCTGCGCCTGCTCGGCAGCGTCGGCGAACCGATCAATCCCGAGGCGTGGATGTGGTTCCACGACAAGGTCGGCGCCAAGCGCTGCCCCATCGTCGACACGTGGTGGCAGACTGAGACCGGCTGCCACATGATCGCGCCCTTCCCCGGTGCCACGCCGCTCAAGCCCGGCTCGGCCACGCTGCCGTTCTTCGGTGTCGACGCCGCCGTGGTCGATGACAACGGCAAGGACTGCCCGCCCAACGTCGGCGGCAAGCTCGTCATTCGCCGTCCCTGGCCCTCCATGCTGCGCACCATCTACGGCGACGCCGCTCGCTATCGCAAGACCTACTGGAGCGACGTCAAGGGCTGCTACTTCGCCGGCGATGGCGCCCGCCGCGACAAGGACGGCTACTTCTGGATCGTCGGCCGCATCGACGACGTGCTCAACGTCGCCGGCCATCGCCTCGGCACCTCTGAGGTCGAAAGCGCGCTCTCCAGCCACCATGACGTGGCCGAGGCCGCCGTCGTCGGCCGCCCCGATGAGCTCAAGGGCCAGGCCGTCGTGGCCTTCGTCACGCTCAAGACCGGCGTCATCCACGGCCCCGGCCTCAAGGACGCGCTCCGCGCCCACGTTGGCAAGGAAATCGGCCCCATCGCCAAGCCGGACGACATCCGCTTCACCGAAGCCCTCCCCAAGACGCGCAGCGGAAAAATCATGCGCCGCCTGCTGAAGGAAATCGCCGCCTCGCCCACCGGCGAAATCAAGGGCGACACGACAACGCTTGAGGATCTCGGCGTCCTCGCCAAGCTCCAGACCGAAGAATAACCACGGAGCGGCAGTCTCCGGCCTGCCCCTTCCTTCTCCAGCGAATGTCGCCATCCCTCCAAAGGGAAGGCTTGCATCTTCCCCACCGCCTCTTATATCGAGATAAGTCGTGCGCATTCTCCTATTACTTCTATCTCTCCTCTTTTTTTCGCTCCCCGCCCCCGCCGAAACCATCACCCCCTC
>FSYS01002987.1_pt1 | contig 14871 bp, 9 predicted proteins | sample 1638491 | NCBI WGS metagenome assembly FSYS01 (sample SAMEA3914788, study PRJEB12502) | metagenome | biome: forest; material: soil | place: Canada | collected 2011-07-03 | depth 0.1 m | reverse complement strand
TTGGAAGGTGATCTGGTTCTGGCTCATATCGTTAAGATTGATGCCGTTGATCTGGAAGTTGACGGAGTCTTCGCGATTGCCAGCGGTAATGAAGGAGTTGGCGCCAAGACCGCGGCTAGGTGAGGTGAGACTGCCCGACGTCGGAGCCACGACACCACCCGGGGTGAGCACCGTGAGGTCGAGGAAGTGCCGGCCATTGAGCGGAAGCTGTTGTACCGTTGTCCGGTCGATCACCTGGCCCACAGTCATCGTGGTCGCTTCAATCTGGGTGCCGGTGCTTTCAACCTGCACCGTCTCTCCGGCGGAGGAGAGCGCAAGATGCATGTTGAGCGATATCTTCTGGTCCACATCCAGCGTCACCTTGGGCACGCTGTAATCGCTGAATCCGTCCGCGGTCGCTTTGACCGAATAGTCTCCCGGCTGCAGCGAGGGCACAACGTATAAGCCATCCACGTCGGTATCGATGGCGCGATCTGTGCCGGTCGCAAGGCTGTGCACGACGACGTGAGCATGTGGGACGACGGCTCCACTCGGATCGGTGAGGGTACCCGAGAGCGTTGCGGTGGACTGCCCCCACGCGGCAAGCGTGCAAGTTCCAAACAGAATGGGGAGAGCGTAACGATAGCAGTGCTTCATGTGGAACCTCCGAAAGTGATACGGCGGTGCAGGCACGAGGAGCTATGTAGGATCGAAGCGGCTGTTAATCAGCTCGCCAGTGTTAGGGTTTGATGAAAATATACGGCATATCAGATATCACCGCCACTGTTTTTTTCAGTCTTTTCATCGCATCGTGACTGAATCGTCATGCAGTTCTTCGTCGCCGCCAACCAAATCCCCACGGACTATGTGCGGCGTCATAGAGAGTGCGTCTGCTATGTCGATACAAACAAGGTCTCAGCGACTTCTCGGGGCACGCGCGCGAGCGCGCAACCTCACCGTGCAGCGCGGCAATGGTGGCGTTATCACGATGCGTCCGTCTGCACCATCCTGCGTCGCACCAAAATTATGCGGGAACTGTAGGCGTTGACCATCCTGCCACGGGCCAACCTGCGGCCTTGTACCCGCTATCCAAACGACTACGTTTCTTTACCTTCCGGGGCGTTGATCTGCGCTTGGCTACAAGGCGCCTAGTCCCGCACGTGAGAGCTTTGGATGAATCTTGAATGGCTGCCTCCAATTCATGACTGGAACGGCGCGCTTGCAGAGGCACGCGCCCTGGCCCCTGCAGAAGCCGCGTCGCGCCTGATACGACTGGCCAATTGCCCCATCGACTTCGTGCAGACCGCAAAACTGGACCGCGTCCTCCAAGGATTGGGAGACGCTGCTGCATCCCAGCTCAAGCGCACAGCCCCGGTTAAATTAGCGATCCTCGGCTCCTCCACGCTGTCTCACCTCAGTGCGGGGATTCGCATCGGAGCCGCCCGGCGCGGCTTCCGCATCGAGATCTTCGAAGGCGCATACAGCATGTACCGACAGGAGGTCGCCGGTCTCTCGTCAGAACTGAACGCCTTCCAGCCTGACATCGTCCTGCTGGCCTTTGACGCGCACCATCTCCTATCTGGAGATGCACCCGGCGTGGAGCATGCGCTCGAAACCATGCAGTTCTGTTGGCGCATGATCAGACAGAACTTCCAAGCGCTCATCATCCAGCAGACCGTACTTCCGGTCCTTCAACCGCTAGTCGGCAACAACGAACACACGTATAAGCAGTCGCCGTTTACGATCCTCCAGAACATCAACCAGGAGCTGCGTTCCCGAGCCACCGACGAGGGCGTTCACCTGCTCTCCGTCGACGCGCTCGCGCAGGCAGATGGGGTCGCGCAGTGGTTTGAACCCGCGTTGTGGCATCGCTCCAAACAGGAGGTTCACCCACGCGTATCGCCCCTGTACGGCGATCATGTAGCGCGCATCATCGCGGCGACAAGAGGGTTATCGTCGAAGTGTCTCGTACTCGATCTCGACAATACGCTCTGGGGCGGCGTCATCGGCGATGACGGACTGCACGGCATCGTTCTTGGCCAAGGTCACGCGCTCGGTGAAGCCTTCGCATCTTTCCAGAAGCATGTGAAGGCGCTGGCCGGTCGCGGCATCATCCTCGCGGTCTGCTCGAAGAATGAGGATGTCAATGCGAGGTCCGCCTTCACCTCTCACCCCGAGATGGTGCTGTGTATCGCCGACATCGGCTGCTTCGTCGCCAACTGGCAGGATAAGGCCAGCAACCTACGCAGCATCGCGGCCACACTCAATATTGGCCTCGACTCCCTCGTATTCGTCGACGACAATCCCTTCGAACGCAATCTGATACGGCGGGAACTCCCCATGGTTGCGGTGCCGGAGATGCCGGAGGATCCGGCACTCTACGAGCGGACACTCGCTGCCGCTGGCTACTTCGAAACCCTTGGCATCACGCGCGAAGATAGCGAACGCACCAAGCTCTACGCCGATAACATCAATCGCGAGCGCGCGAAGGCGGAGACAACCGACATCGCATCTTACCTCCGCAGCCTCAACATGGTTCTGGAGAGTTCTCCATTTGACTTAGTGGGACTCACTCGAATTACTCAGCTGATCAACAAGAGCAATCAGTTCAACCTGACGACAAGACGTTACACCGAAGATGAGGTGGCACAACTCATCGGAGATCCCGCGGCTCTTACGCTGCAAATTCGACTTCGCGACACCTATGGAGATAACGGGATGATCGCTGTGGTCATCGGCAAGATAGCCGGCCCATGCACACTCGAGTTAGATACCTGGCTGATGAGCTGCCGCGTGCTGGGAAGGCAGGTCGAAGAGGCCACGCTGAATCTTATCGTGGAAGGTGCGCGCGCGTTGGGGATAGAAGACCTGCGAGGGGCATATCGGCCGACTGCCAAGAATGGAATCGTTCGCGACCACTACAAGCAGCTTGGATTTCGGCGGACATCGACTGCGGATGAGCCCGAAACTGCCTGGCTGTTACCGATCGACGGATATGTGCCCCGATCTGTCTTTATGAAAGTTGTAAGTACAAACGATGCACTGCAAGGAGTCCTTTGACAAACGAAGAGATTTACACACGACTGACTACTGTATTCCGTGACATCTTCGACGATGATTCGATCGTGCTCCATCCAGAGACAACCGCAAAAGATATCCCCGACTGGGACTCCTCCGCACACATCAACCTGATTGTGGCAACAGAACTCAAGTTTGGGATCAAGTTCAAAACCGCCGAGCTCGAGTCGCTGCGCAACGTAGGACATTTCGTGCAAGTCATCTCCGAGAAGGTCAAGTAACCATCTCTCTATAACTCTTATGACTCTAGAGCTACACGCAGTCGAGGCCGCGAGTTCCAAGGTGCAGGCAGGCGCAGACACTGCATTGCCTGCGCCCACCCAGCAGCATCGACGCCGCCCCTCGTGGCCGATGTTGTGGAGCATGGCGGCAATTCCGCTGATCGCATGTGCTCTGTCCTTTCCTATTATCAAAAGCAACTGGTTTCGCAAATCCGCAGACCCCACGTGGGTGCAGGCCAGCAGCATGCTGTATGTCGCCCATGATGCTCCGTGCCAAATTGTGCTCTACGGAGACTCGACCGCTATCACCGGCCTCGATCCCATAGCGATCCAGGCGCGAACCCGCCTTCGCACCTGCAATATCGCGCAGACCAAGGGAGCCTTGGTCGTCCTGGGAACGAGCGCTCTCGATATCTATCTCGCTCATAACCCGCGTCCCAAATACCTGCTCTTTCAGTTTTCTGCAGCTGACCTCTACTTACCCCAACATTGGTCGGATAGTTACACATATATGGAAGGTGCCATCGATCTTCTCCGTTTCTATCCAACCGCGGAATTTACGCGTCAACTCATTCGTCACCCGGAGTTATTTATTGGAGCGATGCACTACGCCTATATCAGTGGACCGGTGCACTACTGGCAAAACCGGCACCGCCAAAATGCTTTATTTGATCTCCACGCGTCGCTGCTCGACGTACATTTCATTCGCGACTACCCCTCATACGATAACTGCACAGAGGTCGTAGACGCCGACCCGGTTTTTCACTCGCCGGATCCGACCTTCATCCAAATGCTGCGGCAGCACTACGCGCATTACGCCGACCACATCCTGGTCGACGTTGCTCCCATCTCTGCGTGCGACCCGCATGCTGCGCACCTCGCGCATCATTTTCCCGGAGTCGACAACACCTTGCAGCAATATCCGGTCTCTCTTTTCAACGAGGGCTACACGCACTACACCAAGCTGGGATCCGCGATGTTGTCGCAGCAGATCGCCGCCCAGATCGGATCGCTTGAGTTGTCCACGCCGCCCTCCTCGGTGCAGCCGTCTGATCCTCCGGCCAACCTGAAGGATTAGCTCCCATGCTCTTTACCTCTGCCCCATTTCTTCTCTATTTCCTCCCGGTCGTCCTTTTGGGCTATCAGGTGCTTGGCACAATTAGCCGCCGCTGGATGTTGGGCTGGTTGGCGCTTGCGTCTCTCTTCTTCTACGCGTACTGGAACCCGCGCTTCTTACTTGTCCTGCTGATCTCCGTGCTCGTCAACTTTGCGGTCTCGCGGCTGATCGCGAGCGCATCAGAGCGCTTGAAGACCTTCTGGATGATCTTCGGGGTCACGCTCGACCTGCTCGCGCTTTGTTACTTCAAATACTTATTTCCATTTCTCAGGTTTACGCACGATATCGGCTGGAGTCACCACAACTGGACTGCCATCGTCCTGCCTCTCGGAATCTCTTTCTTTACCTTTACCCAAATTGCCTACCTGGTCGATCTGAGTCAGGGTGAGGCAGCGCCGCAAAATATCGTGGAATACACGCTGTTTGTCACCTTCTTCCCGCATCTGATCGCTGGCCCAATCCTCCACCACCAGGAGATGATGCCCCAGTTTGCCAGCGAAAAACGTTATCGGTTGAACGCAGAGGACATGACGATTGGACTGAGTTGGTTCATCCTCGGACTGGCCAAGAAGGCGATCATCGCAGATAAGCTTGCGATCATCGCCGATCCCGGATTTCGTCACTTCTCGTCGCTCACCGTGAGTGGCGCGTGGATTACCGTCCTCTGCTACTCCTTTCAGTTGTACTTCGATTTCTCCGGATACTCCGACATGGCGATCGGCCTTGCCCGGATGTTTTCCATCCGCTTCCCCTTCAACTTCAACTCCCCGTACAAGGCGCGCAACATCATCGATTTCTGGATGCGTTGGCACATGACGCTGACGCGCTACCTGACGCTCTACCTGTACAACCCGATCGCGCTCGCGGTAAGACGGCGCCGACTCGCGGCCGGACGCAAGGTATCGAACAAAGCGCAGAGGACCCTCGGCGGCTTCGCCGTCATGATTGCGTGGCCGACGATCCTGACCATGTTCCTGGCTGGAGTTTGGCATGGCGCGGGGCTGCAGTTCCTCATCTTTGGCCTTCTCCACGGCCTCTACCTCACGGTGAATCATGCTTGGCGCACCTTCCGGCATGGCCCGGAGACAGAATCCAAGCAGACCGTTCTTGGAATCTGTGCCTCGGTCCTGTTGACGTACGCGTGCGTTCTGGTGGGGCAGGTCTTCTTCCGCGCTGAGTCGACCTCCGCAGCGGCAACCCTTCTCGCTACCTTGGTCGGAGTGCATCATGCCAGCGAGGTCTATCACATCCCGTCGATCGCAGCCGCGGTCGTGCTGCTGCTTCCTGTGGTCTGGTTTCTGCCGAACACCCAGGAGATCCTCGGCCAAGTACCCGAATCCGATCTCCACAACCGATGGCTCGCGCTCTTCTCCTATCGCCCAACCTGGGCGTGGTCGGTTGGCATGGGACTCATGTTCGTGCTCGCCATTCTGTTCATCAGCAACTCCGCGACCTTCCTCTACTTCCAGTTTTGACCATGCTGGGCGCCCCTCCGCCCGACCTGCGCTTGCAGCCAGAAAGCGACGAGCGTAACCTCGGGCAGGAGGGGCTTGAGCAACGCATGACTAGGAAATACGGCCTTTCGGTCGCAATCGTCGCCTGCAACGAGGCCGAAAATCTTGCACGCACGCTCGCAAGCGTGACCTGGGTGGACGAGATCGTCCTCATCGATTCCGGCTCAACCGACGGAACCATCGAGATCGCCAAGCAGTATGGCGCCATCGTCTACAGCGAGCCGTGGAAGGGCTATGGGCCACAGGTCAACTCCGCGCTCGACAAGTGCACGCAGCCGTGGCTGCTTAATCTGGACGCCGACGAGGTCCTGACCCCTGAGCTGGCGGCGGAGATCCAGGCGCTGCTCAAGACAGAACCCGCGTTCAGCGGCTACACCGTGCCGCGGCTCAACCTGATCTTCGGCCGCTGGATGCGCCACGGCGGGCTCTATCCCGACCGCAAACTTCGTCTCTTTCGCCAGGAATTCGCGCGCCTCCGCGAGGACACCGAGCCCCATGCCACGCCGAAGACCGACGGCCCCACCGGCGCGCTCCGCGGAGACCTCCTCCACTACCAATACCCGACGCTTCCTCTCTATCAGGAGCACATGCGACGCTACAGCACGGCGAGCGTCCCCCTGATGCTGCGCCGCGGTAAGACGAGCAAGAACGCCCTCTCCTTTTTCCTTAACACCGTCCTCAATCCGGCGTTTACGTTCCTCTATAACTACGTCGTTCGCGGAGGGTTTCTGGATGGCCGCGAGGGTCTGCTCTTCCACATCAACCACTCGCGCTACGTCCGCTGGAAGTATGTGAAGGCCCGCGACGCCTATCGCCTCCAGTCCGGCCAGGCCAAGCAGGCAAAGTCCGAGGAGGCTGTGTAAGCCCGCGAAGCTCGCTACAATCAAAGCAGTATGTACGCGCGCCTCAAAACCTTCTTCTCAACTCCCGGCACTGGATTTCGAGCGCCGCGGCGGATCTTCTGGATCGGCCTGGTCGTCCGTCTGCTTTACATCACACTGGCCCACACCTATCGCGTGCGGGTGATCCTCGATCACTTCCAGTTTGGCTGGGAGGCCGGCCGCATCGCGCGCGCAGTCGCCACCGGCCACGGCTACGCCAACCCCTTCCTTGGCCCCAGCGGCCCCACCACCTGGATTCCGCCGCTCTTCCCGCTCATGCTCGCCGGCGTCTTCAAGGTGTTCGGCGTCTACACCGCAATCTCCGCCTGGATGATCCTGGCCATCGACAGCGTCTTTTCCGCCGCGACGGCGCTCGCCGTCTACGAGATCGCCGCCCGCTGCTACGGCACCCTCACCTCGAAGCGCCACGGAGCCTATCCCATCGCGCTCTGGTCCGCCTGGCTCTGGGCGCTCTATCCTGCCGCCATCCAATACTCCGTCCATTGGATCTGGGATATGTCGATCACTACCTTCCTCTTCGCCTGGTCGCTGGTGGTCGCGCTCCGGGTCCGCAGCGTCGGCGAATACCCTGCCCCCGAAGATCCCGCATCGCATCAGACCACGCGCCGCTGGGCGGTCTTTGGTCTGCTGTGGGGACTGATCGCCCTCGCGAATCCATCGCTCCTGATCTTCCTGCCCGCCTGCGGGGTCTGGATGGTGTGGGGGACGCTCCTCACGCTTCCCTCGCTGGCAAAGATCACCGCGAAGGCTATGCTCGCAGCCCTCCTCGTCGCCGCCTGCCTCGCGCCCTGGATCTGGCGCAACTGGCGCACCTTCCACGCCTTCATCCCCACCCGCGGCAACCTCGGCGCCGAGCTCTACCAGTCCACACTCGAGCAGAACAACGGCTTCCCCTGGGGTCCGACCCTCCCGCTCGCCGTCGATGCGCCCGAGTTCGTTCGCTATAAGACCATCGGCGAGGTCGCCTACGTCAAGGAGAAGAACGAAGCCGCTAAAGTTCAAATTCGCCAGCACCCGCGCCGCATCTTCGACTGGACGCTGAAGCGCGTCTACTTCTTCTGGGCCAGCGTCCCGCACCCCTTTGAAAAGCATCCCTCCGTCGAGGTCGTGCGCGAGATGGACTTCAGCATCCTCAGCATCACCGGGATCCTTGGCCTCCTCCTGTCGCTGCAGCGCCGCATCCCCGGGGGCTGGCTCTTCGCCTTCGCCTTTCTGCTGATCCCGCTCATCTATTACTTCGTGACGGTCCAGGCGCGCTTCCGCCATCCCATCGAGCCGCTGATTACCATTTTCAGCGTCTTCCTCTTCCGTTCGGCGGAGCGCCGCAAGACCGCAACCAACGCATCCGAAGCAGCCCTTGCCTCCCAGACGGCCCGGGTCTAACGGCCACCAACGGAACTGAGCGCAACCCCAGTTCGGCTCCCGGCGGGACCATCCCTGGCACCGGGGCACCGGCTATCGAACGCATCCCGGCGGCCAAGGCGCACAAAACGCGTAAAAATCGGCAGTGCTTTCAGCCCATGCATCTCTTTAGGCGGCTTCGTCCGAATATTCCGCAACCCCCGCCATCTATTCGCGTCTTTATAAGTGGGGGATCTGTTGCCGAGTATTGAAGAAATGAAGCCATTGACCACCATTCTCGGACTTCGCCCTCTCCAGCGCCGGCCTGAACTGGATGCACTGCGCGGGCTCTTCCTGGTTTGGATGACCCTCACCCATCTGCCCACCCACTTTAGCGACCTCGTCAACCAGCCCTTTGGTTTCATCTCCTCCGCCGAAGGATTCGTCTTCCTCTCCGCGCTGCTCGTCGCCCGCCTCTACATCCGGCAGGCAGCGGAGGATCATGTCGCCCTGCGCACCAAGCTCTTCAAGCGAACCTTGCGCATTTACGGGTATCACCTGATTCTGCTTGCACTTGCCTTCACCGTAGCCGCCGCCTTCGCAGTCACGACCCATCGCCTGGCGATCACCAACCTGCTCAACTTCTACCTCGCCCATCCGTTTACGGCGATCGTCGGTTCGGTGCTGCTGATCTACTGCCCGCCCCTGCTCGACATCCTGCCCATGTACGTGAGCTTCCTGCTGATCACCCCGTACCTGCTCGCGATCGCCGCCCGTCGGGGATGGAGGGGCATCCTGATCGGCAGCGGCGTTATCTGGATGCTGGCCCAGTTCGGGCTTCGCTCCTGGGTCCACGGCCTGGTCGTCCACGCTACAGGCCTTAAGATCCCCTTGCAGGAGACTGGTGCCTTCAACCTCTTCGCCTGGCAGGCGATCTGGATCTCCGGCATGGCCATCGGCGCGGCCTCCGCGGAGGGAAGTCATCCCTTCCGACGCCTGCCCCGCTTCAGCTATCCGCTCGGTGCGGCCATCTGCCTGTTTTTCATCGGCGTACGCCACGACTGGCTGGGGGCTCACCTCAGCCAGGAGGCGCTCGGCCTGCTACTCGACAAGTGGCAGATCGGCCCGCTGCGCATGCTCAATCTCATCGCCTTCGGCTGCGTTCTCTACTGGTCCCGCAGGCTGCTTACCCGGCTCGTCCTCATCGAGCCGCTCGTCACCCTGGGCAAGGCCTCGCTTGAGGTCTTCTGCGCCCATATCGTCTTTGTCTTCGTGGGTTTGGCGCTGCTCTACGGGGATATCAGTCAGTTGCATGGCATCTATGCCGGAGTCTTCGTCTTCTTCACCTTCAGCGGCCTGATGCTCGTCGCTCTCCACGAAGGGCGGCGAAAGCGACAGAGCAAGGCCGCCCCTAGGCCGCCGATCGAAGCCGAGCAGCCAAGTCTTTACGTCTAGATCCCTCCCGGTGCTTCTTCCACTCGGCTTGCCACAACTTTCCCGTGCACCGGCACATCCTACTCAGTCGGCATGCCGAAATCGGCCGTCCGCGCAACATCCGCTGTTGCTGAGACTTGGAGGCGAATATCCCCACCGCGACGACTAGCACCCACTACGACGTACTCATTCTCGGCTCCGGTCAGGCGGGTAACCCGCTTGCCGTTGCCCTCGCTGCTCGCGGCAAACGGACCGCCCTGGTCGAGCGCGAGGCGGTCGGCGGAACCTGCATCAACTACGGCTGCACCCCGACCAAGACGATGGTCGCCAGCGCCGAGATCGCCTACCTCGCCGGCCGCGGCCGGGAGTTCGGCGTGGACATCGGCTCCATCCGGGTCGACATGGCCGCCGTACGCGAGCGCAAACGCAATATAGTCAAGACCTGGCGCGAAGGCAGCGAGAAGCGCCTCGCCAAGGGCGTCGACCTCATCCGCGGCGAAGGCTCCTTCCTCCCACCCAAGACTCCGGGCGTGAAGTCGATCCTCATCCGCCTCAACGAAGACGGCGAGTTCCGTCTCACCGCCGACATTGTCGTCATCGACACCGGCCTCACCGTCAATCCGCCGCCCCTCCCCGGACTCGACACCGTTCCCTTTCTCGACAACGTCTCCATCATGGAGTTGGACCAGGTCCCGGAGCATCTCCTCATCCTCGGCGGCGGCTACATCGGCCTCGAGTTCGGACAGATGTTTCGCCGCTTCGGCAGCCGCGTCACCATCATTCAGAATGGCCCCCAACTTCTCGGCCCGGAGGACGAAGACATCGGCCAGGAGGTCGCCAAGATCCTTCGCGAAGACGGCATCGAGGTTCTGCTTTCGACCCATGCGAACTCCGCCTCCTCCAGCGCGGGGAAGGTCCAGCTGACCGTAACCTCGCAGGGCGCCGGGCGGACCTTGGAAGGAGCCCACCTGCTGGTGGCGACCGGACGCAAACCCAACACCGCCCGCCTCAACCTGCAGGCCGCCGGCATCGCGACCGACGCCCACGGCTTCATCCCCGTCGACGACACGCTCGAGACCAACGTCCCGGGCATCTACGCCACCGGCGACGTCAACGGTGGGCCCGCCTTCACCCACATCTCCTACGACGACTTCCGCATCCTGAACGCAAATCTGTGCGGCGACGGGAGCGCCCGCCGTACGACCAAAGGCCGCCTGCTTCCCTACTGCGTCTTCGTCGATCCCCAGCTCGGCCGCGTGGGCCTAAGCGAGAAGCAGGCCGCCCAACAAGGCATCAAGGTCCGCGTCGCCCGCCTCCCCATGACCTCCGTCGCCCGCTCGCTCGAGACCGGCCAGACCCGCGGCTTCATGAAGGCCCTCGTCGACCCCGTAACCGAGCAGATTCTTGGCGCGGCCGTCCTCGGCCAGGACGGTGGCGAGATCATGTCCATGTTCCAGATCGCCATGATGGGCAAGCTCAAATACACCGAACTGCAAAACGCCGTCCTCGCCCACCCGACGCTCGCCGAATCCCTCAACAACCTCTTCTCCACCTTCGACGGCGAGTGATCTCCGCGGCTCCGCCTCACGCCAAGAGGTGCTGCAAAGAAAAGCGCCGGACGTCCCCATTAGCCACACCTTTTGTGGCTTTCTGGAGGCATCCGGCGTGTCTAAAACCAGCGAAACTCGCTACTTTCTAGTCGTCGTCATCGTCGTCGTGCTTGGCCTTCTTCGACTTCTGGGTGAGCATCGCCGGCACCGGCTTATCCCCCATCGCGTCCCTCCAAAGAATCACGTTCAACGTCCGCGCATCCGCATGATCCGCGTGCTGGAAGTCCATCTTCATGGACGCAGCGGCTCCCGGAGCGATCTTCGTATTCGCCGTGTAGAGAAGGCCATTGTCGCGATTACGATAGTCCGCCGAGAACGGAGGTTGATCGCCCGGGCCGGCAAATAAGGTATTGATCAACGAGCTGAAGGCGTCGTTGTTGTTCATGGGCGGAAGATCGAGCAGCGTCTCCATGGTGCGAATGACGGAGACCGTCGAGTAGAAGCGGCTGTCGACAAAGGGCTTTCCATCCGCGGTGTGTGGGGCGTACTTGCTGATGACCAGCGCGGTGGAGCGATGCGCGTCGACGTGATCGCCACCATTCTGGGCGTCGTCCTCAAGGATGAAGAAGGCGGTGTCGTCCCAGAAGGGCGAGTGCGAGATGTCGTCGACCGCGCGAGCGACGGCCAGGTCGTTGTCCGCGACCGAGGACTTCGGCGTCGGTCCGCCGGGCGTGGTGCCGGCGGTGTGGTCGTTCGGCAGACGCAGCATCACGAAGTCAGGCATCGTGTCGTTTCCCTGCTCCTTGTCGGCGATCCACTTGTTGAGATGCTGCTCGAAGATGGCGACACGAATCTGGTCGGGGATACGGAGGTTGAAGTCAGGAGCCTCGGGCGCGAAGTGACCGACGAGCTCCGGCTTGGTGGCAATGTTCTTGGCGATCCTCGGAATCGCCCACGGCCACTTATTCACCCCGCCACCCCAGTTTTCGGGAAGCCGATCGCCGGGCTTGATCTCCGGATCGGCGCACGATCCGCCGGGGAGCATCGGGCCATCCTGCGACCGCGGCTTGGCCTTGGGGGCTGCACCGATCTCATTGCAGAAGGTCGAGGAGATGTACTCCCCGAAGTGATACAGCGTCTTTCCGTGGGCAGCGATGTTGGTCCAGAGATAGCCGCTGGCCGGCTCGTTGACGTCCGGGATGTTCTGGAGCAGCGGGTAGCCTTCGCTGACCACGCCTTCGAAATCGTAGCCGCGCTGTCCGCCACGGTAGTTCTGCTCCCAGCCCTTCTCGAGGTAGTCGGTGCCGATGGCGGCGTTCGACCAGACGTGGCCGTCACCGGAGACCTCACCGGAATCGAGGAAGTTGTCGAGAACGCCAAACTGGAGGGCGAGCGCGTGCTGGTTTGGCGTGATGTCCTCACCGTACATGGTGAGGGACGGATCGCCGTTGCCCACTGGCTTGCCGTCCTTAGTTAGGTCGCCGAGGATCTGATCGTAGGTGCGGTTTTCCTTGATGATGTAGATCACATGCTTGATCGGATTTTTGCCCGACGCAAACTGGATCTTCTCGTCGCCAGCCTTGATGCGATTCGAGGCGATGACCTCCGCCGTCAGCTGGGGCAGTTCGGTGTCGATCTGGGCAGGATCAAGCGTCGCGAGGGAACCGTGCAGCAGCGTGGCGATATAGGTAGTCGCGCTCTTCATCCGAGGGCTCTGCGCAGTCGCCGCGGTGGGACGCTGGTGGAAGTTATTCGGACCGGTGCCGACCCCCTTCGCGGTCGCGACGTAGAGCTTGCCGCCGGTGAAGGCCAAATCCATCGGCATCCACTCGGTTGGGACAAAGCCGTTGGGCTCGACCATGCCCTTGGTGGCGACGTGGTGGGTGAGCTTGGCGGGATCGAGGACGGCGATGGCGTCGGTGGCAGAGTTGGCTACGTAGAGACGGCGGCCATCAGGAGACATGGCGAGAGCCTCGGGCTCGGCGCCGAAGTAGCTCTGTCCGGGAAGCCGGGTGTCGAAGTAACCCTTGACCGAGAAGCGACCGGGGGCTACGTCGATTGCGGCGACAGCATCACGGTTGGCGAGCGCGACGTAGAGGGTGCGGCCATCGGGCGAGAGCTCAAAGGCGCAGGGATGCGTACCGGGGGCGATGGGACTGGCCGGCTTGAGCAGCGCGAGCTTGCGACCAACGGTGTTCGTCTTCAGGTTGAGTTCGACGATCTCGGAGGAGTTCCAGAGAGCGACGAAGGCACGGGTGCGGTCCTTCGACACGAAGAGCGCGATCGGATACGTGGACGGTACGGCATCCGTCTCGGAGAGGTCGAAGCGATGCAGGATGGAACCGGTCGCGGGGTCGATCAGCAGTACATCGTCGGAGAGATTGCCGGCCACCAGAAGCTTCTCTGAGCCGTTCTCATCGACCGTAGCGATGGCCGCGGGAAAGGGCAGTCCCTTGTCGCCGTCCACATCACCGACGAGGTGGGTGTGGCGGCCGGGAGCGAGTTGCTGCAGCGGCAGCGGGATGAGACCGGCATTGCCGGCTGCACGGGAGATCTTCCCGGTGGCAGCGTCAAAGTCGTAGACGATGACGGCGTTGCCGGTGGTTCCGGGAGCGCCGCCCGTAGGATTGGTCAACGAACCCATGCTGGCATAGAGATGCTTGCCATCGTGCGAGAAGGCGAGGCCAGAGTAGAGAGTCTGCTTGGCGCTCCCGGCGAGGGTGCGGTCGTCCGGGAAGTCCTGCAGCGCGCCGGTGCGCGTGTCCAGCACGGCAAGGGACTGCATGTACCCGGACTCGAAGGTCCCGTAGCCGGCGTTGATGGTGACGACAAAGCGGGCGTCCGGCGAAACCCCCATCGAGATCGGCAGGCTGTTCAGGCGCTGCGGATGGCCCGGGACGGGATCGAAGAGCAACTTGCTGGTCGGGAGATCGATCGTCTTGCGACCTGCCTCCGCGGGTGACTGGGAGTAGCCTTGCGGCGTAAACGCCAATCCTGCGAGAACTAAGGTCGAGAAAAGCGCGCAAGCGGCGCCCGAACGAAAGTCGTGCCGTGAGAGCCGAGCACGGCGGAGCGGATCACCTTGGCGAGGAACACGTTGAGCCATTCGACGACAGTATCAAAGGAACACGAACAGGGCATTACAAAACTCTTACAACCGCTCGCTCACGATCCTGATAGCGTTGTGGATGAAAGACCAAGGACGCAGAAAACACGATGACACCAGCAACGTTTACTTCCAAAGAATCCACCGCTGCAGCACAGCAGCCAGCCACACAATCGCGAGTCAAGCCTGCTGTCGCGGACGTCGTGAAGAAGGTGAAGCAGGATCTTCGCATGGGCCGCGAGCATCAGGAAGGCCGCATCAATTGGATCACATCGATTGCGATGGGTCTATTCCACGTGGGTGCCATCGCTTCCCTGTTCTTCTTCAGCTGGAAGAATCTCCTGGTTTTCTGCGTGATGTACTTCTTCGCCATCAATGTCGGCATCGGCATGTCGTATCACCGTCTGCTGACTCATCGCGGGTTCAAGACTCCAAAGTGGGTCGAGTACTTCATCACGATGTGCGGTACGCTGGCGCTTGAGGGCGGACCGATCTTCTGGGTGGCGACCCACCGCGTCCACCACCAGAACTCGGACCAGGAAGGTGACCCGCACACCCCGCATGATGGTACCTGGTGGGCACACGCGGGCTGGATTCTCTCGGGCCGCGCGATGCACTCCGAGACCGCG
>FSYS01003073.1_pt1 | contig 15115 bp, 11 predicted proteins | sample 1638491 | NCBI WGS metagenome assembly FSYS01 (sample SAMEA3914788, study PRJEB12502) | metagenome | biome: forest; material: soil | place: Canada | collected 2011-07-03 | depth 0.1 m | reverse complement strand
GCGATCGAGGGACCGGTGACGCGGCTGACGAAGTTTGGAGCGTTTGTGGAGCTCGCGGAGGGCGTGGAGGGGCTGGTCCATGTGAGCGAGATTTCGGCGGAGAGGCGGATTAATCATCCGCAGGATGTGCTGCGGGTGGGCGAGCGGGTGAAGGCGCAGGTGCTGGGGGTCGATACGGAGAAGCGGCAGATTCGGCTGAGCATGAAACAGCTGGTGCCGACCGGGTTGGGCGAATATTTGGAGGAGCATCAGGAGGGCGATACGGTTTCTGGGCGGGTGGTGGAGCAGGCTGAGGGGTTGGTTGTCGTGGAGTTGGGAGAAGGGATTCGGGCTCGGTGTGCGATCGCGGCGAGCGCGGCGGTGGAGGAGAGCGCTGGGAGTGGCGGGGTGGATCTGTCGCAGCTGGGGTCGATGCTGAGTGCGCGGTGGAAGGGCGCGACGGCGGCGGTGCAGAAGCCGGAGCCGCTGGGGTTGGGGCAGATTCGCAGCTTCACGATTGTGAAGCTCGACCGCGAAACGGAGACGATTGAGCTGAAGCTGGCTTAAGTCTTCAGGGCGTTTGGTTTGCGACGACGTACGAGAGGGCTTGTGGGTTAGCAGGTTCTCCACAGGATGGTGGGCTGGATCACGAGATTCACACGGCTTTGAAGCTGCGTTCACATTCGCGCTGTATCTGTGAAGATGTTCCAAAACACATCTGGATTGAGGCGCCGAATGATTCGTCAGGTTTCTGCTATTTCATTGATTGCACTTCTTGTGCTGACCGGCTGCACGGGGTATACCCCGGCTGCACCGACCGTGGTTCCGCCGACAGTGCTTACTCCCGTAACCAGCTCCCAAGTCATCAAGCATGTCGTTGTGATCTTTAATGAAAACATCTCGTTCGACCACTACTTTGGAACCTATCCGAACGCGGCGAATCTCTCGACAGATGCGGTGAAGTTTACTCCGGCTGCCGGGACTCCCACCAATATCGCGAACTACACGACGAGCCCGGAACTTTTGACGGCGAATCCTAACCTCGGCGTGGGCAACGGCGCGGGCGCGACCAACCCATTCCGGCTGGATAGAAGCCAGGCTGCCACCGAAGATCAGGACCACAACTACAATCCGGAACAGCTCGCCTTCGACGATGGGAAGATGGATCTCTTCCCACTCTCTGTCGGTACTCCTGACAGCTCGGAGGGCGCGGGCATCGCTGCGGCCGGAGCTCTGGCCACCGTTACGGGTGCTCCCGCGATCGCCAATACCACGGGCCTGACCATGGGCTACTTCGACGGCAACACCGTGACCGCGATGTGGAACTATGCACAGCACTATGCTCTGAATGACCACTCGTTCGGCACCACGTTTGGTCCCTCCACGCCGGGCGCGATCAACCTCGCCTCCGGCCAGACCAATGGCGCGGTGAACACCATCGGCGCTGCCTCGGCGGTGGTCGCTGACGGGAACGGCGGTCTGACGGATATCAATGACGCGGATCCCACCGGCGACATCTGCTCCAGCACGAGCGAGAGCATCACGATGGCGAACAGCGGAAAGAACATCGGCGATCTATTGAACACCGCCGGTGTGACATGGGGCTGGTTCCAGGGTGGATTCAATCTAAGCATCACGAATCCTAATGGCACCACCGGATGCGGCCGTAACACCAAATCTGCCGTCACTGGACAGACCGAGGTCGATTACATTCAGCACCACAACCCCTTCCAGTACTACCCCACCACCCAGAACCTGATGCACAATCGTCCGACATCCGTCGCTGCCATTGGTACGACGGATGCAGCCAACCACCAGTACGACACCACCGACTTTACGGCCGCGCTGGCCGCCGGCAACCTGCCCTCGGTCAGCTTCCTGAAGGCACCCGGGTACCAGGACGGACACGCTGGTTACTCGGATCCCATCGATGAGCAGGCGTTCGTTGTCAGCATGGTGAACGCAATCGAGCAGTCATCCTTCTGGTCGAGCACGGCCGTCATCATTGCTTACGATGACTCGGACGGCTGGTATGATCACCTGACCGACATCGTCAACGGCTCCAACACCGCGTCGGATGCAGCCATCTGCAATACCGTCAGTGGCGGTGCCACGCTTCCTGGGCCGAACTCCGGGACGACTCCTGTGCTGGGACGTTGCGGACACGGACCTCGTCTGCCGCTGCTGGTGATCTCACCGTGGGCGAATAAGAACTACGTCGACAATACTCCCACCGATCAGACCTCGATCATCCGTTTCATCGAAGACACGTTCCTCTCGAGCAAGCGGATCGGCACCGGTTCGTACGATTCAAGCGCCGGGACGCTGAATAACATGTTCAACTTCACCAACAACGTGGTGCCCAACCCCAACGTGGTCCTGTTGAATCCATCGACAGGTGTCGTGACAACCGGCAATTAGGCCGATTCACGGGGCTTTCACAAACCAGCTTTACCCTCAAAGCACGCACCCACTGCGGGTGCGTGCTTTTTTGTTTACACGATTCATCGACGCACCTACGGAGACCTGATCGCTTGTACCGTTCTCGCCGCAGATTTCTTCAGCAGGCGTCCGCCTTTGGGCTGGCCTGGAGTTCACGCCACTCGCTGGCCGGTCAAATGATGCAACACGGGGCTATGTCCATGCCGTCGACATCCGCGCGGGTGGCCGAAGAGCCGCTTCCCAGGATGCTGCACTCGCTTGAGCTTGCGCCCTTCGTCGACGAGCTGCCGCTGCCGCAACGCGTGACTGCTGGGCAGGACCATCGCCTGCGGGTGGTGATGCGGGAGATTCATGCGAAGGTTCACCGGGACGTTCCGCCGACGCGGATGTGGAGCTACGGACCGGCGGCGCTCGCTCCTCTGATCGAAGCTCGCAGCCTTCAACCGCTGCGCGTCGAGTGGGTCAATTCCCTGCCGCACAAACATTTTCTTCCGGTCGATTTCTCGCTGCATGGCTGCGGGCGTGATGTACCCGAAGTGCGGGCGGTCGTACACATGCATGGCGCGTCTGTGCCTACCAAAGACGATGGCTACCCTGACGATTGGTTCGTTCCCGGCAAAAGTTCTACGTGCCACTATCCGCTGGAGCAGGAGGCGGCCATGCTTTGGTATCACGATCACGCGATGGGGCTCAATCGTCTGAATATTTACGCGGGGCTGGTCGGCATGATGGTGGTGCGCGATAAGCATGAAGATGCACTAGACCTTCCCGGTGGCAAGTATGAGATTCCGCTGACGTTTTATGACCGCAACTTTAGCGCCGACGGTCAATTGTTTTATCCCACCTCTGGCGATCCCGAGCATCCGTGGGTGTCTGAGTTCGCCGGCGATGCGATCCTGCTCAACGGCAAGATTCGTCCTTACCTCGAGGTCGAACCGCGACTCTATCGGTTCCGCGTGCTGAATGCAGCCAACAGCCGCTTCTTCGCGCTCTCGCTCTCGCACGGCAAGGCTTTCCACCAGATCGGGACGGACCAGGGGCTGCTTGGCGCTCCCGTCGAACTGAAGAGCCTCAACCTCGCGCCGGCGGAGCGCGCTGTCCTGCTGGTTGATTTCTCTCATGCAGCCGGCGAAGAACTTTACCTCGTCCACGGCGGCGCGTTTGAGGTTCTCCAATTTCGTGTGGCCAACAAGGTGGGTGCGTCCTCTGCTACATATTCTCCGCGGCAGGAAGTGAAAGAGGCTGCGCGTTCTGCGAGCGTCCCAGCCACGCTTCGCCCGGTCGCGCGCATCCCTGAGTCGGATGCCGTGCGCACGCGCACGATTACTCTCAACGATTATCTCAACGGGGTTGGCAACTCGATGCTGATGTTGCTCAACCATCAACACTGGCATGAGCCGGTCACGGAACAGCCTTGGCTGAACTCGACCGAGATATGGGAGTTCGTCAACCTCACCGAAGACACCCACCCCATGCATCTTCACCTGGTGCGCTTTCAGGTGCTCGATCGCAGGCTCTTCGATGTGTTCGCGTACCGCAACGGAAAGGGGCTGCGCTATCTCGACGCGGCGCTAAAGCCCGAGCCGAATGAGCTGGGCTGGAAGGACACCGTGCAGTGTCCGCCGGGAATGATTACCCGCATCATTACTCGCTTTGAGGGGTACACGGGGAAGTATCTTTACCACTGCCACATTCTTGAACACGAGTCCAATGACATGATGCGACCGTTCGAGGTGATTGCTTGAACCGGTGACCGGCGCGAGCAATACCCAGCTAATTTAATGGGTGGGCGTGCCATGAGAAACCGTTGAGGCTTAGAATTCATCCAAACGAATGTAACCCTAGAAGGAGGTCTCTATGCCTAAGGATGAAACGGATACGATCCATACTGCACAGGTTCGCGGAGACGTGACACGCCGGTCCTTCCTTTCGCAGATGGGCGCTGTGGGTGTTGCTGCGACGGCGGCTCCGCTGGCAGCCAAGGCCGCGCAGAGCGTAGAGCCCGATGCGAAACCCGGTGGGGCAGCGGAGAAGATTGAGAATGCGATTCCGGTTACGCTCAACGTCAACGGCACGCCGCATCGGATTGAGGTCGACCCGCGCACGACTTTGCTGGATGGGCTGCGCGAGACGCTCTCGTTGACCGGCACCAAGAAGGGCTGCGACCATGGCCAGTGTGGCGCATGCACGGTGCACGTGAATGGACGCCGGATTAACTCCTGCCTGACACTGGCGGTGATGCATGAAGGCGACACGATTACGACGATTGAGGGGCTGGGCGATCCGGGGGATCTTCATCCGATGCAGGCGGCATTCGTGGAGCATGACGGCTATCAATGCGGATACTGTACCTCGGGACAAATCATGTCCGCGGTCGCATTGCTGAAAGAACCGTGCGGACCCAAGGACGTGGACGTGAAGGAATTGATGAGCGGCAATATCTGCCGTTGCGGAGCTTATCCCAACATCGTCGCGGCAATTCAACAGGTTCGCCAGAGGGCGTAACGTCTCAGATTGGGAGGAAGCTTTATGGAAACTTTCAGCTATCTTCGCGCCACCGATGCTGCGCAGGCGACGAATGCGGCCGCGCGGGAGGATGTGAGATTTATCGCCGGGGGAACGACGTTGCTCGACCTCATGAAGCTGGATGTCGAGCGCCCGACGCGGTTGGTTGATATTAACCGGATTGGGTTGGACACAATTGAGAAGCTGCCGAATGGGGGGCTTCGGGTTGGAGCGCTGGTTCGCAACTCCGATCTTGCGCATCATCCGATGGTGCAGACGGAGTATTCGGTGCTCTCGCAGGCGTTGCTGGCGGGAGCTTCGGCGCAGTTGCGGAATATGGCCACCACTGGCGGCAATCTTCTGCAGCGGACACGCTGTATGTACTTTCGCAATACGGCGATGGCCTGCAACAAGCGCGCGCCGGGTTCGGGCTGTTCGGCCATCGAAGGCGACAACCGCTCGTTGGCGATCCTGGGGACGAGCAAAGATTGCATTGCCACCAATCCTTCCGACATGAATGTCGCGCTGACGGCACTTGAGGCGGTGGTGACGATTCAAGGGGCTAAGGGCACGCGCGACGTGCCCATCGGCGAGTTCTTTCTGTTGCCGGGAAGCACGCCGCATATCGAGACTGTAGTGGCTCCGGGGGAGTTGATTACGCAGGTTACGCTGCCGGTTGCGCGAAGTGCGTCGAAGCAGGTTTATCTGAAGCTTCGCGATCGCGCGTCGTATGAGTTTGCGCTGGCTTCGGCGGCGATTGTTGCGGAGGTGTCGGGGGGTCAGGTCTCGTTCGTTCGGGTTGCGCTGGGCGGGGTGGGGACTAAGCCGTGGCGATCGCATGAGGCCGAGGCGGCGTTGCTGCATCATCCGGCGGATGCTGCGACATTCCATCGCGCAGCCGCTGCTGCGCTGCGTGAGGCTCGACCGCAATCGGAAAACGGCTTCAAGGTTGAACTGGCCAAGCGCTGCATTACGCACGCTCTCACACTTGCAACGCAGTCTGCGTAAGGAGATTGTAAGGAGATATTTATGGCGACACAATCTACACTTCCTCCCCGCACCAATGGCTCGCTGCCGCGCGTCGATGGACCGCTTAAGGTGACCGGAACAGCGAAATATTCCTCGGACTACAACCTTCCGGGCATGCTGTACGCCGTGCCGGTCTGCGCGACGATTGCCAGCGGGAAGATCACGAAGCTGGACGCTGCTAAGGCGCAGGCGATGCCGGGGGTTAAGGCTATCTACCATAGCGAAAATATTGGCAAGCTTTTTCGCGCGGGTCCGGCCAATGGCTTTTCTGGAATACTCGACGAAAAGCGGCCGCCGTTCGAGGACAACGTTGTTCGCTACTATGGGCAGTATGTGGCGGCGGTGGTTGCGCTCACGTTCGAGCAGGCGGTATCTGCGGCGAATGCTGTCGGCGTAACGTATGAGGCCGCGCCGTTCAATGTATCGACGCACTTCACGGAGGCAGAGGCGACGGAGAAGCCCAACGTCGATTCGCATCGCGGCGACCCCGATACAGCGTTTGCGAAGGCGCCGGTGACGATCGATCACACGTATGCTACTCCCACCGAAACCCACAATCCTATCGAGTTGCATGCTTCTGTGGCGGACTTCGATGGCCAGAACTTTACGCTCTATGAGACGACCCAGGCAGTGTGCAACTCGCAGGATGTGTTGGCGCAGATGCTGGGAGTTCCTATCGAGAATGTGCGGGTGATCTCGCGATTTTTGGGGTCGGGATTCGGAGGCAAGCTGTGGCCGTGGCCACATGCGCTGATCGCCGCGCAGGCTTCCCGCAATCTCGGGCGACCGGTGAAGCTCGTGGTGAGCCGTGACATGATGTTTCAGAATGTGGGTCATCGTCCGCGGACGCAACAACGGGTGCGGCTGGGAGCTACTCCGGATGGAAAGCTGGTGGCGCTAATCCATGAGTCGCTCAACCACACGTCGATACTCGACGATTATTCCGAAGGTTGCAGCGAGGCTACGCCGTATAGCTATAGCGTAGCGAATCTTCGCGCCACGTCGGGCTTGGTGCGGAGGAACGTGGGTACGCCGACTTCGATGCGCGGACCAGGGGCCGTTCCCGGTCTGTTCGCAACGGAGTCCGCGATGGATGAGCTGGCCATTGCGCTGAAGATGGATCCGATCCAGCTACGGCTTCTCAATGAGCCTGCAAAGGACGAAGGACTAAATCTTCCCTTCTCGTCGCGCCACTTTGTGGAGTGCCTGCATGTGGGCGCGGAGAAGTTTGGGTGGGCGCGCTATACTCCGGCGGTGGGGTCGATGAAAGGCGCGGGCGAACAGGCGGGGTTGACGCTTGGGTGGGGGGTTGCGGGATGCTCGTGGATTGCGGAGCGCTGCGATACCAGTGCGACGGTGGAGCTGCTTTCGAATGGGAATGCGCGCGTATCCTGCGCTACGCAGGATATTGGTACGGGCACGTATACCGTGCTTTCGAATATCGTCGCCGAGCGGACGGGGCTGGCGAATGATCGGATCGAAGTCGTGCTCGGAGATACGAAGTTGCCGGCGGGTCCGATCTCGGGAGGATCGTGGGCGACGGCGAGTGTGATTCCTGCGGTACTCGATGCAATCGACAAGGCGGAAAAGACGCTGTTCGCCATTGCTGTATCCAGCCCTGCCTCTGCGTTTACGGACAAGGAGCCGGGCGATCTTGCGTTCAGTGAAGGACGGGTGCATCTGAAATCGAGCGATGCGAAGAGCGGCGTCGCGTTCGGCGACATTCTCACGAAGGCAAATATTCGGAGTGCAACGGGCCAGGGTAAGTCGGCTGGAACTTTTGGCGCGCCAAACCGCAAGTTCTCGCAGCATTCGTTTGGCGCGCAGTTTGCAGAGGTGACGTGGCAGCCTGAGACGGCGCGGCTGCGTGTGTCGCGTGTAGTGACCGTGATCGATGGCGGCCGTATCCTGAACCCTAAGCCGGCGCGGAATCAGATTGAAGGCGCGGTGGTGATGGGGGTCGGGATGGCGCTGTTTGAGGCGACGCGCTATGACTCGCGATTCGGCGCGCCGATCAACAATAATCTGGCCGACTATATTGTGACGACCAATGCGGATGCTCCTGATATCGATGTTACGTTTTTGGATTATCCGGATCTGGTGCTGAATCCGCTGGGCGCTCGAGGGGTGGGCGAGATTGGCCTGGCGGGGATTGCCGCGGCGATTACGAATGCCGTGCATCATGCGACGGGCGTGCGAGTGCGCGAACTACCGGTGCGGATCGAAGATCTGCTTGCGTGAAGTGAGGGCGCGCGGTTGGGCACTTACTGCGTGAACAGACTGAGAGGAATTGACTCGCCCATCGCCTTATAGCCAGCGGGCGATGGATGCAGATGGTCGCCGCTATCGTAGGCGGGCAGCATACGGTCGGGGTGAAGAGGATCGCGCGCGATTTGATCGAAGTCGATGATGGCGTCGAAGTGCCCGGAGGCTCGAATCCAGGCGTTGATTGCCTGGCGATCGGCTTCGCTCAGAGGGCCGGGGTGGTAATAGTCTGAGCCGACGTAGGGCGTGATCGTCGCTCCGAAGACGCGGAGACCGTGGGTGTGCGCGCGGACGATGATCTGTTGGTAGGCGGCGAGAATTCGCTGCACCAAAGCCGCATGTTTTTCCGCGGGGACTTCTGCGTCTCTGGTGAGGCCGCCGAGATCGTTCACTCCTTCAAGCAGGATGACCCAGCGCACGCCGGCCGGGGCGAGGACGTCGCGGTCGAAACGGGCGAGAGCGTTGGGGCCGAGGCCGTCGGTGAGCAGATGATTGCCGCCGATGCCCTGGTTGGAGACGCCGATGGTGTGGGTGCTCGGTGACTGCTGAAGACGGGCTGCGAGTATGTCGGTCCAGCGATCATTTCCGTTGGTTGTCGCTGCATGGCCGTCGGTGATGGAGTCGCCGAGTGCGACGATGGATGCGGCGCCCGGGGGTGCTTCCACGTCGATTTCGGAGAGCTGGAACCAGTGATCGACCTTGTTGGGGTTGGGCAAGGTGGGCGCGGATACTGCGTCGCCATGGACGTACCAGGAAGTGGCTCGGGACCCGGGATGACTGGTTTCCCGCGAGGGAGCGGCGGCAAGATGGAAGGATACGGCGAGATCGGAGAGGGCGGGGAGCGCGAAGGTAAGCGGGTCAGAGATAAACTCTGCGCCGGCAGGGATGGTTACGTCGGTGGCACCCGCGAAGGTTAGGGCGCGGTCGCTCTGCGGATCGATGGCGGAGGAGCCGGGCGCGAGTGGTCTTGCGATGTGGACTGACGTGAGGTGCAGTGGATCGGTGCCGAAGACGTTGGAGAGATGGACACGCAGGTACGTGCCTCCGGTCGACAGGTGGACAATTTGGCGCAGGGTCGCGTCGCTTAAATCCGCGGGGGGCAAGGCGTTTTGTGGTTCGGGTATTTGCTGCGATGCTCCCCAGGTGGCAATCCAGAGGTGCGGGGCGGCCTGGGTCTGCGCGCACAGACCAGATGCAAGGGAGAAGGCTGCGAATGCGGCTGCTATCAGCGTGCAGTATCTATGGGTGAGGGACATAGTGGGTGATTTAGTATTGCTCAACAACTATATATGCCTGGCGTGATGAGGGGTGAGCTTGGTGATTGTGCGGCGCCTTCTCGGTGAACTGTGGCGCATGCGGTGGGCTGCCGGCCATTCGAATGATTCATCTTACGTTGAGGATCGAAGGAGGTGTGTGTTCTTGCGGTTGTGCGAGAACTTCGGCCAGATGCATGGGACGGGCGTGGTGATTTTGCGTGATCTGTTCGCAACAGCTGAAGCCATCGCTGACGATGATGGATTGATCTGCCGCACCGCGGATAGCGGGGAGAAGAACACGTTCGGCGAGCTTCTGGGACAGATCGAACTTGTCTTTTTCAAAGCCGAAGGGGCCGGCCATGCCGCAACAGCCTGAGTCGAGTAGTTCGACATTGGCGCCGGTGGCGCGGAGGATCGTCATCTCGTCGTGCATGCCCATGGTGGAGTGGTGATGGCAGTGGCCGTGGACGATGATGTTCTTTGTGATTTGAGGCGGGCGATAGTTTGGAGCGTGCTTGACGAGGAATTCACTGAGCAGGAGAGTCTGGCTGCTGAGCTTCGTGGAGCGAGGATCGTTGGGGAGGAGATTGGGGAGCTCGTCGCGAAAGACGGAGGCGCAGCTGGGTTCGAGGACCACGATGGGTGTTCCGGTGGCAAGCTGCGGAGCTAATGCGTAGAGGACCTTCAGGAGATATTTTTTTGCTGTGTCGAGCATGCCGAAGTCGTAGAGTGGTCGGCCACAGCATAGGTGCTGCTTCGGTAGCGTGACGTTAAATCCTGCGGAGAGGAGAACGTCATAGGCGGCGCTCATGGTGTTGGGATGGAAATAATTATTGAAGGTGTCGGCCCAGAGAAAGGCGTCGGTAGTTCCCTGCTGCTGCGTTTTGCGGCGTGTCGCTGTAAACGGTTTGGCAAAGCGGGGGAAGGTGCGTTTGCTGTGAATGTGCAAAATGGACTTGATGGCGCTGCCAATCAGAGGTGCGTCGTTAATCGCATTCACGATGCCAGGAGCGATCGAAGCCAGACGCGCCCAACCATCGATGCGACCGAAGGCGTAGTGCGCGAGGGGACGGCGCTGGCGTTCGTAGTAGTGAGCGAGGAATTCCGCCTTGTAGGTCGCCAGGTCAACGCTTACGGGACATTCGCTCTTGCAGGCCTTACAGGCGAGGCAGAGGTCGAGGGATTCTTTGACCTGATCATTCTTCCATTGGTTGGGGAGGACTTCGCCCTGCATCAGCTCCCATAGCAGGTGGGCTCGGCCACGGGTGGAGTGCAGCTCTTCGCCGGTCGCCATGAAGCTGGGGCACATGGTTCCGGCATCCTGTTTGCGGCAGGCTCCTACTCCAACGCAGCGCAACGTGGCAGAGGCGAAGGAGCCGTTGTTTTCAGCGAAGGCGAAGTGGGTCTTGGGTTGCCATGGGGCGTAGTCGGCACCGAGGCGCAGGTCTTCGTGCGGCTGGTGCGCGTCGATGAGCTTGCCGGGATTCATTTGGTTGTTGGGATCCCAGATGCTTTTGAAGTCGCGGAAGGCTTCTATCAATTCGGGACCGAACATCTTAGGGAGGAGAGCGCCGCGGGCTTGTCCATCGCCGTGCTCGCCGGAGAGCGAACCGCCGTGGGCGAGAGCGATGTCGGCTGCGCGATCAATGAATTGTCGAAAGGCGAGGACGCCGGCTTCGCTCTCCAGATCGAAGTTGTGGCGCATATGAACGCAGCCTTGGCCGAAGTGACCGTACATGGGGCTGTGATAGCCGAACTCCTGCATGAGGGAGTAGAGGGCGCGCAGGTAGGAGCCGAGCTGCGCGGGGTCGACGGCGGCATCTTCCCAGCCTTCCCAGCCGGTGCCGCGACCGGGAACGAAGGCGGTGGCGCCGAGGCCGGACTCGCGAATGTGCCAGACGCGGGCTGCCTCCGCGGAGGTGTAGATGCGCGCGGTGGAGGATGGAGCGATGGTGCTGAGAGCGGCTGCGAGGGAGTGAGCCTGCTGGTCGGATGCGGCCTGGGTGGCGGCGCCGAATTCGACGATGAGGAAGCCTCGGCCGGAGGGAAGGAGCTCGAGATCGGCTACGGACTTCTGCTTGCGGCGCATGGCGTCGAGGAGAAGACCGTCCATGCCTTCGAGGCCGATGGGATGATGGGCGAGGATCTGCGGGACGTGGTCGGCGGCGAGGAAGATGTCTTCAAACCCGATGCCCATGAGGGTTCGGTACTGCGGGCTTTGGACGAGCTGGAGCGTGGCTCCGAGGATGACGGCGCAGGTTCCTTCGCTGCCTACCAAGGCGCGCGCAACGTTGAATCCATTCTCAGGAAGAAGCTCGTCCAGATTGAAGCCGGAGACGCGGCGCGGGATGCGCGGAAATCGCTCTCGCACCAGATTCGCGTAGGTGTCTCGGATGCGTTTGAGGCCGGCGTAGATCTCACCGATGCGGCCACCGGCGGCGATGAGGTTGGCCAGCTCGGCGTCGCTGGTTTTGCCGACGCGGAGGCGGGTGCCGTCGTAGAGAAGGAGATCGAGGGAGTCGATGTTATCGACGGTCTTGCCTCCCATCAGGGCGTGGACACCGCAGGAGTTGTTGCCGATCATTCCACCGATGGTGCAGCGGCTGTGGGTGGCAGGATCGGGCGCGAAGGTGAGCTCGAATTTTTCTGCGGCTTCGCGTACTCGGTCGAGCACAACGCCAGGCTGGACATGAACGGTCTTTGCCACGGGGTCGATAGGCGCCATGCCGTTCATGTACTTTGAAAAGTCCAGAATGACTGCCGCATTGCAGGCCTGGCCGGCGAGGCTGGTTCCGGCTCCGCGCGAGAGCAGGGGCGCGCCGAAGCTGCGACAGACTTCTACTGTCGCCAGGACATCGTCCTCGTCGCGAGGGATCACCAGACCGATGGGGATATGGCGGTAGTTCGAGGCGTCGGTTGCGTATAACGCTTTGGTTGCAGGATCGAAGCGGACTTCACCACGCACGCGATTGCGGAGTTGCTCTTCGAGCGCTGCGGCATCTGGAAACTGCTCGTGTGAGCGGGAATGAGAGCTCGGCAAGAGCACAAACGGCGAACTGGACATACCTCAGCTTAAATCCAAGGCGATGTTCGCTGCTGGATCGCCGTGCTCACTGCTGAATATCGAGGCCAATCCTTTGTTTCGTGGTCATCCCCATGGCAGCGACGAGCACGCGTAGCGACCTGGCGGTTCTTCCCTGCTTGCCAATGATCTTTCCGATATCCGTGGGATCGACCGAAATGCGGAGACAGCTTCCCTCATCAAGGGCCACGTTTTCTACTCGGACGCCCTCCGGATGATCGACCATGAGCTTGATCAGGGCTGTAACGACTTCCGTTATGTCTTTTGAATGTTCCATGACTGAAACCCCGATCCTGCACGTAATTTAAGGCCGCACCCACGATCTTTATTCCGACCTTTGCTACCCGTGGCATCAAGGGGCACCGCTTGGAGAGCGTTTGCACCAAGTCGTCTTAGGAAGCGAAGGGCGAGGTTCCGTGGCTGGGAAGTGGCGCCGCGCTGGAGGTGGCGCCGACGGAACTTCCTGCGTCGTGCTGGAAGCCTGGATGGACAGGGACCTTATTCCTGCTAATTTTGTCAATTATATGTCAGTCTTGTTGCTTATTCACAACTTCGCAATCAAGACACTAGGAATAATGCTGAATGTACGGCCATTCTGGAACTTTCTCCTACGGGGCTATTCCAGTAGCTCCATCTATCTGTGTTTCTCTTACACAACAGTTTCAACAAATCAGTCAGAAGGACTGACTTAAGGCCCTAGTCTCCGCCACAGCGCTACCCAGCGCTCAAGGAGACATTCATGTTCAGCAACTACAAGCGGAATCTTGGCCTGGCACTTACTCTGGCAGCACTCGCAGTATCCTACGGAAGCGCGATAGCACAATCTACCTCACCTACCGCACCGGGCGTTGTGACGGGAACCAATCCTGAGCCACAGGTGGTGACGGGAACCAACCCAGAGCCGCAGGTGCTTGTAATAATTCTTCTATCGATGATTACTTCGGCATAAGATGGTTGCAATCGGCATCATTGAGCGGCCGCCCGAGGAGACTTTGGACGATGCATGTAACCGGGACGATGGTTCTGTTCTGGGCGGCCGGCTTAACTATGCACTGCTTACTGCTTGTGGTCCTTCTGACGCGGCATCGTGTAACGATATTTCCCTTCTTCACTACGCTCATAGCGATGAATATCGTGAATGCAGTTGCACTCTATGAGATTGCAATTCATGCTTCAAAGCATGCCTACTTTGTGGCTTATTTTGCATTCGCGATCGTCGATTTTCTCTTACAACTGTCGGTAACCTATGAATTGGCCTCTCACATTTTTCGCCCGACGGGTAGTTGGGCACCGGATGTACGGAATGGCTTTTTGATCCTGGTCGTTGGCTCTGTAGCGGTGGCATTCGCATTGGCCTGCCTGCCTTCGCCCCCGGAGAGGCTGTTGCTGGGGAGGCTACTCGACCGGGGCAATTTATTTTCTTCCGCGCTTCAATGTGAGTTATTCGTTGGAATGATCGCCTTCTCGGCAACGGCGAATCTTCCCTGGAAGACGCATGTCGCGAGGATCGCGCAGGGGTTAGGTTTGTATTCGCTGGTCGGAATTTTGACCGAAGCCGGGCATAACGTACTACCTCGCAACACAACGTTGTACGAGACACTTAGTTATGTCCGAATGGCGACATACTTAATTTGCGGGTCTTATTGGATCGTCATGCTGTGGATGAATGCGCCGGCGTTGCAGGAACTTCCTGAAGAGATGCGGCATCAGCTCTTTACTTTACAAAGAGGATTGGCATACGATCTTCGCAAGCTCCGGGCTCTCAAACGATGATTATGATTCGCAGCATCGATTTTTTGGGTTTCGTCGCCATTTTCCTAATTTTGATCCTAGGATTTGCGACGTACTTCTATGCGCGATATAACCGCCGAGAGAAGTACCCCTATGGGAAGTGGGAAGATCTGCTCAAGCGATTGGGGCCTTTAGACTATGACAATCTTGCGTTGATTGCGCGGGAGTTTGCGTTTGAATCCGATCGTCAGGCTTATGACGAAGAGGATATGGACGCGGAGAAGATCTGGAAGCTGCTGGGTGGGATGCGTGGGCTCGAGGTAATGGAGAAGAATTGCGAGGTTCTGGTCGACCTGGTCTTCTATGTACAGCAATGGTATCCGGAGGCGCTGCTCATCGCCGAGCAGCTTCGACTGAATGCACGTGAGGTGGAGTGGCATATCGGACGTCTCAGGGCGACGGTAAAGACGGGGAATCGAAAGACAGCGGCGAGCGAGTATGTCCGCCAGGCGGCGGCTATCTATTTCCAAATGACGCTAGAGGTTCTTTCTCTATATGAACAGGCCAACATCCCAGGCTTCGCCGATTTGCAGCGAGTTCTCTAGGGATATGGTCGCATGGCTCTGGGCCATGAATCGGGTCAGGCGATGCGGCGGGTGAAGACTGCGGCGACCGTTCCGATGACCTCAACTTGCTTTCTATACTTCCAGCGCCTTTCCTCATCGTCTTCCGTCTGCGGCGAAAGAGCGTGCGGCACTAGCTTTAGGTACTCTCCATTTTTGTCCAGTTCGCAGAAGCCGCAATAGTAGCAGGCCCGGGTGAGGAG
>FSYS01002814.1_pt1 | contig 15219 bp, 14 predicted proteins | sample 1638491 | NCBI WGS metagenome assembly FSYS01 (sample SAMEA3914788, study PRJEB12502) | metagenome | biome: forest; material: soil | place: Canada | collected 2011-07-03 | depth 0.1 m | reverse complement strand
GTGCCGAGCGCGGGGCAGTACCAGACCGGCGCATTCGACACGTAGGCCAGCCCGCGCTTGTAGAGCTGCATGAAGATCCACTGCGTCCACTTGTAGTAGTGCGGATCGGTAGTGTTGACTTCGCGCGACCAGTCGTAGGAAAAGCCGATCGAGTCGATCTGGCGGCGGAAGGTGGCGATGTTCTTGGCGGTTGTCTCGCGCGGATGCGTGCCGGTCTGCACGGCGTATTGCTCCGCCGGCAGGCCGAAGGCGTCCCAGCCCATCGGATGCAGGACGTTGAAGCCTTTCATGCGCTTGTAGCGCGCCGTGATGTCGGTCGCGATCCAGCCCTCGGGGTGGCCGACATGCAAGCCCGCACCGGAGGGGTACGGGAACATGTCGAGCACGTAGAACTTCGGTTTCTCGCTGCCCGGTTCGCCGGGATTGGCGGCGCGAAAGGTGCTGTTGTCCAGCCAATGGCGCTGCCAAAGAGGTTCGTACGTGGCGAAGGGAAATTGTTTGCGGACTTGCATGGGAGCGAAAAAGGTAAGAGGAAACCGGTGAAGGTGAAAGACAGGAATTGCGGGAGCGGGCTTGTTCGCTACTCTCCGAGCTTTGCTTTATGACGAAGAACCTTTGTATCGCCACACGTAATGCGCACAAGGTGCAGGAGATTGAGCCGGTGCTCGCACCGTACTGGACAGTGAAGTGCACTGCTAATTATTCCGAGATGACCGACATCGACATCGAGGAGACGGGCGACACGTTCCTGGCCAATGCGACGCTGAAGGCCGTGGCCACGTCACAGGTGGTGCCGGACTACGTGCTGGCCGATGACTCGGGCCTGGAATGCGACGCGCTGGACGGCGCGCCGGGCGTGTTCTCCGCGCGGTACGGCGGCATTCCCTCCTCGACCGAACGCAACAACGCGAAGCTGTTGCAGGAACTGGAGCGCGCCGGGGCGACGACGCCGCAACAACGCGCGGCGAGGTTTCGCTGCGTGCTCGTTCTGGCGAAGGATGGCAACGTGGTGGCGAGCTTTGAGGGAACATGCGAGGGCACGATCGGACTCGAGGCCAAGGGCACGAATGGCTTTGGATACGATCCGCTCTTCATCCCGCAGGGCTACGCTAGGACGTTCGGGCAGCTTTCGGAGAAAACGAAGATGGGGCTGAGCCATCGCGGGCAGGCGCTGAAGCGCTTCTTCGAGTGGTGCAAGGCGAATCCGATTGAGTAAGCAGATCGGGTATTTCAAACCTGATCTAAATCAACGGATTGCAGCAGAATGTACTCAAATTTGTCAGATTTCCTCATGCTACGCCGATAGAAAGAGGCATGGGAATCCGATATTATACTGCGACGCGCAATATACGGTTCAAGAGCCTGTCTTCTAGGCACATCCACACGCACTCATTGAGCGGCCAAACCTTGGTGGAGTATGCGCTGATTCTCGCGTTCATCTCCGTGGTGGCCATCGTGTCGCTCATCAGCATGGGTGGCCAGGTTTCCACGGTCTACACCGGCGTCAACAAGCAGCTTACCACGGCTGAGCTGGGGGGCTCGGCGCCCGCACGCAGCCATTGATCGCGAATCTCTAGCGTGCCGAGCGAAAGATGCAGCGGCGCGCCAGAGCCACGAAACTCAAGCCCGCGAAAACCAGCCAGACGACTGATGGCTCCGGAGCCGATACTACTTGCCAGGTTCCGATAACGCCATCGGAAGAGCCCTCAAATCCGGCGAGAATCTGCCCGGAGGAATTTACGGACGGGAAACTGGCGAGATTGATCGTCATTGTCCCCGTGAAGGCCGCGTCCCCAGCCGTGAATGTGAGATTGTCGGATGGCCCCTGCGTGGACAGGTTCAAGTCGACAGGTGTGCCGGTCGCGAAGTCAACTGAGTATTGCTGGAGAGTCAGTCCATCGCCCGCCGCCTCGGCTGGAGTCGTTAGGCTCGACGACGTCGCGTTATGAAAACTGACGTCGAGGTCTGTGCTGGAGAAGAAGTTCTCCAGATCGACGCCATCAAAGATGGGCGTGGACGCTGTCGTCTGCGAGGGATCCGAGAAAACCGGCGCCGAACCTGTCGCTGTTATCGTCGCCACGTCGCCGTTGATCTGAACGTCGAGAAGGATTTGGGCCTTGGCGGCGCTGACGGACATGGCAAGAAGTGCGGCGGCTCCGAAACAGACCAGGTGGTTTTTGAGGTTGGTAAGGGAAGAGTTCATGGAGGCAGAAGCGCGGGGTGGAGAAAAATCAATCTCGATCCATTGTTCGAGCGATTTCAACATCCGTATAAATGAATTCACAACGCCTCGTCAATAACCTTCAGTGTAACAAATGTGTTGCTTAAAAAGTCCACGGGATTTTTCGGCTCTGAAATGCTTCGCGAAAAGCACGAGAAAACATCTTTGGACGTAAAAAATGGCGCGCGCTTTTTAAGCGAGCGCCTTTTTCTGCAACACGGCGAGCTTCTTGATGCCCTTGGTCGCGAGCGCGAGCAGGGCGGAGAGTTCGCGCGGTGAGAATGTGCTCTCTTCGCCGCTGGCCTGGACCTCGACGAATTGGCCCTTGGCGGTCATGACCACGTTCATGTCGGTCGCGGCGTCCTTGTCCTCGACGTAATCGAGGTCGAGCACGGGCTGGCCGTTGACGACGCCCACGCTTATCGCCGCGAACGGCGCCTTGATCGGCGACTTGCCCGCGGCCTGGAGGAAGCCGCCTTCGCGCAGCTTGCGCACGGCCAGCTCCAGCGCGACGTAGACGCCAGTGATCGCCGTGGTGCGCGTGCCGCCGTCGGCGGTGAGGACGTCGCAGTCGACGCAGAGCGTGCGCGGCCCGAGCGCCTCGAGGTCGACGACGGCGCGGATGCTGCGGCCGATCAGCCGCTGGATTTCCGTGCTGCGTCCGTCGATGCGGCCCTTGGTGATGTCGCGCGCCTTCCGGTCGAGCGTCGAGTAGGGCAGCATCGAGTACTCGGCGGTGATCCAGCCGCCGGTGACCTTCTGGTCCTTCATCCAGCGCGGCACGTTCTCCTCGACCGTCACGGCGCAGATGACCTGCGTGCGCCCGCAGGAGGCGAGCACCGACCCGGCGGCGTGGGGCGCGATGCCGGGCAAGAAGGTGATGGGGCGAAGTTGGTCGGGCTTGCGGCCGTCATGGCGGCGGGAGGGTTTCATGGTGCCCGGCAAGAGAGCATAAAGGCGGCGGGGCGGGAACCCCAAAGTGCGGACGGGGTGGTAGCTTATTTCTCTTGGGGAGCCTCTACTTTTAGGAGATATAGAATTGGCAGGTGATGCAGGTGAGGAATGATTACGCTCCTGTAATCCTCGGAAACGGAGTGTGCATCACCTCGCAGAATCAGTATAAGCGTCGCCAGGAATCAATTCCTGACGGGTGCCTTCAAACTGGGAGCGGGCAACTATGCTGTATGAAGCGGATATCCAAGCCATCGTGCGGCTGCTGGGAGAGGTGTCCGTTGCTCACGGGGATTTAGCGCAAAAACGGCAGCTCCTGTTGATCGAGCTGTGCGAGCTGATCGACGCAGATACCTGGGCGTGGTCGCTCTGTCAACGCGCGGACAAGAGGCGCGCCGCCATCTGCCTCGACCGCACTGCAGGCTGCCGACGCTCGACGAACAGCGCCCCGGCGTTGCTCGCGCGCGTGGACTGCACGAGCCAGGCGCGACTCACGGTGCAGCAGATTTCCGACGACGTGGTGAGCTCGATCACGATGGGCCGCCAAATGGGCCGGCCGCCGTTTGCGCCGCGCGAGATCAAGATGGCGAAGATCGTCCTTTCGGAAATTCCCTGGCTGCACGAAAAACATGCGCCGGCCGGATCGAAGCGCCTCGGCGCCGCGCTCTCGCCTCGGGAACGCGCCACCCTTGTTCACCTGATCGACGGACTGAGTCGCGAGGCCATCGCGGAGCGGCTGCAGCTCTCGCCGCACACCGTCCACGGCTACATCAAGGAGATCTACAAGTATTACCGGGTCAACTCGCGCGCCGGGTTGATGAAGCATTTCACGCTCGGCTGGCAGCAGGCAACCTGACCTATGAAAACCGAAACCGTTCTCAGCGACGCCGACGTGCGGGCGATGGTACGGCTGCTGGGCGAAAATTGCGCTGTGGAAGGGACCATCAGCGACAAACGACGTCACTTGATGAACGGCCTGTGCCGGCTGGTGGACGGAGACTGCTGGGTATGGGGCATGGCGGCGGAGCTCAACCCGGAACGGCTGCCGGTCTATATCTGCTTCATCCATGGCGGTTTTTCCGAGGACAGATTTGCCCGCTTCCTCGCGGTGCAGACCCATCCCGACATGATCTGGGCCACGGCGTCCCTGTGCCGCGAACTGGAGGAACAGAAAAAGCACCTGACCCGCTGCGCGCAGCAGGTGTTCTCCTTCCCGAAATTCCTGAAATCCGCCGGGGGACAGCTTTGGCGCGACTGCGGAATTTATCCCGGACTCATCTCCTTTTATCCCTTGCCCGAGGGGGTGCACTCTGGCATCGCGGTCTATCGTCAATGCGACCGGCCGAAGTTCTCGGAGCGCGAAAGAAAAATCGCCCACATTATCATGGCACAGGTGCCGTGGCTTCACGTCAATCAATCCCTGGAAACGGTGCTGACCAACGTCCCCCGCCTGCCCGTGCGTCAGCGGCTGGCGCTGGAACTTTTGCTCCAGGGCCACAGCCGCAAAACGATCGCGGAGGACATGGGCATTTCCATCAACACGGTCGCGGGCTACGTGCGCGACATCTATCGCTTCTTCAACGTCACCTCGCAGGCGCAACTGGTGCGGCGCTTCTTCCGCGGCGATGGCGGAGATACGGTTTGAACCATGAGCCAAACCACGCTTCTCGATGAGACCGACGTGCGCGCGATGGTGCGCCTGTTGGGCGAGAATTGTGCCGTGCGCGGAACACTCACCGACAAGCGACGGCATTTGATGGCGGGCCTCTGCGGATTGGTCAAGGCGGATGCCTGGGCCTGGGGGCAAGCGGCGGAAATGGAACCGAACAAGCTGCCGGTCTACGTCGGGCTTCTCTATGGCGGCTTTTCGGAAGATGCGTTCGCCCGTTTCCTCAAGGTGCAGACCCATGCCGACATGGCCTGGATGACCGCCCCAATCTGCCGGGATATTCAGGAAACCCAAAAGCACCTGACCCGCACGCTGGAGAAGATCGTCTCCCCCTCCCGTTTTGCGGCGTGCGAGGTGAACGCGCTCTGGCGCGATTCAGGCGTCTTTCCGCGTATCGTCACTTTCTATCCATTGCCCGACGGCATCATCTCAGCCATGGGCCTGTACCGCCGCTGCGACCGCGGGCCCTGCACCGAACGCGAGGCGAAAATGGTGCATATCGTGACATCAGAGGTGCCGTGGCTGCATGCCCATGAATCGCCCGAGGCGGTATTGACGAATGTGCCGAAGCTGCCGGTGCGTCAGCGGCTTGCCCTGGAACTTTTGCTCCAGGGCCACAGCCGCAAAACAATCGCTGAGGACATGGACGTTTCCATCAATACGGTGGCGGGCTATGCGCGCGATCTCTACCGCTTTTTCAACGTCAACTCGCAGTCGCAACTGGTCCGGCGCTTCTTCCGCGGCGATGGCGGGGATGCGGCCTGATTTCCTCCTCTTTGGTCCCTTCCCACGGCTGAGAATAAGGACGACCCCCTAAACTGGGGGCTATCGGCGTTCGGACGCGTCGCTACAACGAATCCCCGGGGCAGGTAAAGCAAAAGACGGCCCAAACCTAAAAGGGGGTTCGAGCCAACAGCCATGCAGCATTCAGGAGGGAGAACGTGGAATGAAAGCATCCGGGACCGCATCCAAACTATTCGGCGTTCTGTTTGCCGGCGCACTCACTTTGCTGCCGACGCTCGTTTCCGCACAAAACGATTTTTGGACGGGAGCGGCCGGAAGCAGCCTCACCGGCTGGCAATTCAACAACTGGGGTTCAGGTCAGCCGACGTCGACCAGTGATGTCCTCTTTAATGCGAACGTACACGTGGCCACCATTACGACGGAGGAAAACTATACAATCCAATCCATCACGTTCACCGGCAACCTGGGCATGACTTTTGACATGCAAAATGGCAATGGAGGGGGCCTGGGAACAGTCCTTACGCTGAACGGAGCAGGTCTCAGCAACCAGTCCAGCACCAGCTCATATGTGGAAAACATGGGTGGCGCCGCCTATGGAACATTCGGGGGCGGTATAGATTATTCCTCCGGCAGCCAGTTGGTTTTCAATAACTCCGCCTCCTCGGGGAATGTGGCCATCACCAACGACGCGGGGTACAACCTGGGTGATGGCTATGGTTATGGAGCCAACATCACGTACAACAACACCGCGACTGCGGGCACGAGCGTCATAACCAACAGTGGTTCGGTCAATGATTACAACATCAGTGCCAGTATCGATTTTAATAATAGCAGTTCGGCCAGCTCGGCCACGATCAAGAACAATGGCGGGAATGGCTATGGGAGCGGGGGCAGCGTAACCTCCTTCTCCAACTCGTCCACCGCCGGCAGCGCGACGATTTATAATTACAGCGGAATCTATGGGCCGTCCTATATTCAAAACTTTGGCGATATTTATGGCACCGGCGCCGGCGGCATTACCTACTTCAATAATACGTCGAGCGCAGGCAGTGCGTACATCGAGACGGATGGAAACGGAGCGGTTTACTTTAAAGATACGTCGAGCGGCGGGACCGCGCAGATCAATAACAATGGCGTGATGGACATTAGCTATGACACGGCCGCAGGCGGTGTCGGGGTTGGTTCCATCGCTGGAAGCGGTGTTTTCGAGCTGGGCGGCGACGTCCTGACGGTTGGGAGCTTGAACACCAGTACCTACGTGTGGGGCCCGATGGTGGACGGTGGCTCCGCCGGCGGCACGGGCGGTAGCCTGGTCAAGGTCGGCTCGGGCACTTTGACCCTGGAAGGAGATAACAGCTACACGGGCGGAACGACGATCGACAATGGTGAAATCTATGCTGACTACGCATATACCTTGGGAACCGGCACGGTGACGGTTTCCGGCGGGACGTTGACACTGCCGAGCTACGTCACGCTGACGAATACGCTGGGGCCGCTGACGGGCGGCGGCGTGGTATCGGGAGGCACGATCACCAACACGAGCCAGTACAACATGCAGAGTGGTTCGGTCAGCACGGTACTGGCCGGCACCGCCGGGCTGGCCAAGACGACCAGCGGGACGGTGACGCTGACAGGGGACGACACGTACACGGGGACGACGTATCTCGCGGCAGGCACGCTGGCGGTTTCCGGGCAAAACGCGGAGATCAATTCCGGCGCGGTTTTCCTGGGTGACGCCAGCAGCGTCGGTACCGTCGGCACGTTGCAAATTTCCGGCGGGGGTCAGGTGAACGACTCGGAAGGCTTCATTGGTTCCTTTGGAAGTTCCGGCCTCGTCACGGTCACGGATGTCGGCGCGAGCGGCCATGTGTCTTCGTGGAGTAACAGCAGCGATCTTTTTATCGGCTATAACGCGGGAACGGGAACGCTGAATGTTTTGAACGGCGGCAGCGTTTCGAGCACCGCCGACACCTATATTGGCTATAATACCTCGGGCGGTGCGATTGTATCCGGCGTCAATGCGAACGGGACCGCGTCCACGTTGAAGGTCGCCGGCTCGCTCTATGTGGGCTACGGCGGAGCTGAGAATGCCACGGGCGAACTGGACATCGAAAACGGAGCCGTGGTGAACGTCGGCAGCGGCGCCGGCACGGTCACCCTGGCAAGCTATGCGGGTACCCCCGGCACGCTGGACATCGGCGACGGCGGCGCCGCGGGCACGCTGCAGGCGGCTGCCGTTACCGGAGGGTTAGGCACGGCCCAAGTCATCTTTGGTGAGACGGACAGTTCCTACAAGTTCGCCCCCCAGTTGACCGGCTCTTTGAGCGTCGCGCAAAGCGGCACGGGAACGACGGTCCTGACCGGAAGTAATACTTACACGGGCGGGACATCCGTGACTCACGGCGGGTTGCTTATGGGCAACGGCGCGAATGGCTCAGCGACGGGAAGCGGGACGCTGACGGTTGCCTCGGGCGCGACGATCGGCGGAGCGGGAACGAGCAATTCGGCGAAGTTCAGCATCAGCGGCAGTGTCCTCGTCGGCAACGGCACGGATGTGACGAGCCAGACAACGATCACCGCCGAGTCAGCTTCCACGCTGAGCGGCGGGAACCTGACTTTTAATCTTGGGGTGGGAGCAACCCAAGGCGAAAGCAATACGCTGAACCTGGGCGCGACGCCGGTCACTTTCAATAATGTGACGCTGACCTTGAACATCGTGGGTGCGGGGATCATTCAGGCTGATACCAGCTACCTTCTCATCACTACCGACAGCCTCATCGACCCGGCGGCGGATGGGCTGACCGTTGGCGCGAACGGCCAGATCACAGGCGGCCTGACGATTGCCACCACTTCGGTGTTCGGCAATTCGACCAACGGCTATTCGAGCGGATTCTATAATGGCTCTCACCTTTACGTGAGCGGCGACAATATTTATATCGAAGTTGCTCCGGAGCCCTCAACGTGGGCGATGCTGCTGGGCGGAGCGGGGCTGCTGTTCTTTTGGCAGAAACGGGCGAGGCGGGCGCGGTATTAACCTGGGCGGAAATCTATATTCGTGTGGAGAAATCATATGAAAACAAGACACTTTGGAATGACGGGGCTTGCTGTTTGCACTTTGATTTTGGCCTTTTCCGTTCCATCCAAGGGCCAAATCCTGATCCCGGACAGCGGCTTTGAATCTCCTGTGGTGGGTATTTCAAACGCTTTTTTTGAATACGAGCCGACCTCGGCGGCATGGACCTTTGTGGGAACACAATCCACGGGCTTTTCCCCCGGGTCGGGTATCGCCGCGAATGGCAGCAATTTCACGAGCGGTATTCCGTCGGCTCCGCAGGGATCGCAGGTCGCATTTGTCCAGGGGGCGGGATCTTTTTCGCAGGCCCTGAGCGGCTTTACGGCGGGGGACACCTACACGCTCACCTTTCAAGCCGCACAGCGTGCCGAAGTTGATCCTGATCCCGCCATTGCCTTCACCTCTCCCGGAGCGGACTGGAACGTCCTGGGTCAAACCTGGAACGTTACGATCGACGGTTCGACGGTTCAAAGCTTCGCCCCGGGTGAATCGGCCACGAGCTACCAGGAATATTCAACGACTTTTGTGGCAACCGGATCGAGTGAGACGCTTGCTTTTGTGGGCACGAATCTCAACGGTGGCGACAACACTATTTTCATCGATAATGTCGCAATAAACCAATCGAGCGCCGCTCCGGAGCCCTCGACTTGGGCGTTGCTGCTGGGTGGGGTGGGGCTGCTTTTCTTTTGTCGCAACCGTGCGCGGAGGGGTGGCCCCTTCCGTGGCCAGCCAGCGGGGTGCTGAACGGAGGGCATGACGAGCGGAAACGGAAGCTGGAGCGGGGTGGTGCTGGCTGCGACGGTTTTCACGCCCGGGGTGGTGGCTTTTTTTCTTCTGGTTTTTGTCCGTTCGTGGGTGCGTCGCGAGCAGTACCGGCAGAGGCAGAGACAGAAACGGAAGATGAAGGGGTAAGACAGGGAGTCCCGACGTCGCGAAATGAAATTTTGGGTTAGATAGCAAGGGGCCCTCCCGGGCGAAAGCTCGGGAGGGCGTGGCCCGTGTCCTTTGGAACGGGCCTCAACTACCGGCCGGAGCCTAGGCCAAGTCTTCGGATTGGTCAGAACTGCTGCGCGGACTTTTGCGAGAGGTACCTGACCGTTTTTTGCCCTTGGGCTCGGGCTTTTTTTCGGGGGGCTCTTCGTCCTCGTGGGCAGCTTTCTTCTCCCGGGCGTCGGCGTCGAGATCGATCTTGCTGAGGATTTCCATGATGCGATCGCCGCGCTCAACGGCGTGGTCGAAGCGGAAGATGAGTTGCGGGGTGAACTTGAGGCCGAGGCGGCGGCCGATGCTGCTTTGCCAGGCTTTGCGGTTGCGGGCGAGGACGTCGAGCGCCGCCTGCTGCTCGAGATCGGGATGCAGTGTGCTGATGTAGACGAAGGCCTGGCGCATGTCCGGCGGCAGCTCGACGGAGGAAATCGTGATGAGCAGGCCCTCGAGGTCGAGGGACTGGCTCATGCACTTGGCAAGTTCCTTGCGGAGCACTTCGGCCACGCGGACGGTACGACGGGTTGGCATAGGGGTTTGTTCAACACATTCGACGAAACCGGGGGAGGATGCAACCTTACGAGAACGTCAGCGGGCCGACTTTTACTTGCGCGGCGCAAAAACGCACCCATAAATGAGAGGGTTCATGAAGATGTTTTTTCGGCGGGCCGCGATGTTGGCGTGCGGCACGATGGCCCTGGCAGGGTGTGGCAACAAGGAAACGAAATCCGCGCTGGAGAAATCGGCGGAGCTGGAGAAGCAGCAGCAGTTCGCCGATGCCAATAATGTGCTGGTCGACGCACTGCAATCGCGAGAGACGAAGATCAAGGCCGATGCGGGGAACCCGACGGATCCGGCCGGGCTCGATGCGCTGAAGAAGCAGGTGCAGTCCGACGGGGAAATCCTGAAGCTGGAGCGCGCGTGGGTGGGGCTTTACCTGCAGTGGAACCGCACGGACATGGCGGCATCGGTTTACGGGGACATTCTCTCGGGCGATGCGGATGACACGAGCATGACCGATTTCCTGCACAACCCGGACAAGGACATTCGCAAGCGGGCGGTGGAGGTGCTGGGCCTGGCGGCTGACCCGAAGTCGCCGAATCTCGACCGGACGATCAGCACGCTGATCGGCGCGATGAAGGACAGTGACCCGACGGTGCGCGCGGCGGCGATCGATGCGTTGGGCGCGACGAAGGATGCGCGCGTTTTTCAGCCGGTGGCGGATGCGCTGAAGGACAGCGATTGGAATGTACGTTTTGAGGTGGTGGATGCGCTGAGCCAAATCCATGACGAGCGGGTGATTGCGCCGCTGCTGGATGCGGCTGGCGACGCGGACAAGACGGTGCGTGCCTCCGCGCACGATAACCTCGAGGGTATCGCGAGTGCGCAGGGAACTTTTGCGAAGCCCGATGACTTTGCGTCGCGGCTGAATGACCCGAACGCAGACATTGAGATGACGGCGGCGGAGTGCCTGGGCCTGATGCGCGACGCGCGCGCGGTGCCGGTGCTGATGAAGTTGATTACGTCGAAGGACCCGGAGGTGAAGTTGAATGCGGTGAAGGGCCTGGGCGAGGCGGGCGACCGTTCCGCTCTACCAATGCTGCGTCAGTTGCTGAATGATCCTGATCTGAACATGCGCGGATGGAGCATTATTGGCCTGGGGAAATTGAAGGATGAGGATTCGTTGATGGACCTGGAGCACATCTCGACGGATGAGTCGCAGCCGACGACGATTCGCGATGCGGCGTCGGCGTCGGTGGAGGAGATTCGGAGTTCGCTGCCGCAGATGGTGACGCCGTAGTGCGACCTAGTTGATAGCCCGCGCCCGCCGAGCGCGAGCGTGTGCTCGCAACCCGCAACGCAGATGCGAATACCAACGAGTCCGTCGCCCGGCGGCTACCTTCGCTTACTTGTGCTCGCCGGCTTCCTGGCTGGCGCTGATGATGCCGTCGAGCACGCGACGGAATTCTTCCAGGCCTGGCGCGGGAATCACGATCGAGTCGCGCCGGCCGTTGGCATCTTCGGTGATGCGGAGGAAACGGCCTCGCGGGTTTTCGCGTAGGTCGAAGATAAAACTCTTCCGCTCGACCGCAATGTTTTCACTTTTCAAAACAACATCCATCCCTTGAACCTCGGTTTAAATACTGTATCACTCATGACGCCGGTCGCTGGGCCGGAGTCACAGAATTAGTAATTTGTAATCTTTCTTTTTTTCTCCATGAAAACTCAATCACTCGGGACAACGGAAATTCAAGTCACGCGTCTCTGCTACGGCGCGATGCGTCTCGGCCAAGGCTGGGATCGCACGAAGGTGACGGCGGAACAAATCGAGGCGGGCATCAAGTCGTTGGAGGCGGCGGTGGACTCGGGCTGCAATTTCGTCGATCACGCCGACATTTATTGCGAGGGGATGTGCGAGGAAATTTATGGGCGCGCGTTGAAGCGGCACCCGGAGTGGCGCGATAAAATCGTTGTCGCCACCAAGTGCGGCATTCGCTTCGAGGACGAGCCGCAGGGCACGCCGCATCGCTACGATTTCAGCAAGGAGCATATTCTTTGGTCGGTGGATGAATCGCTGAAGCGGCTGAACGTGGACCGCATCGACCTCTATCAGCTCCACCGGCCGGACTGGCTGGCGGACCCGGAGGAGATCGCGGCGGCTATGGTGGAGATCCACAAGGCGGGCAAGGTGCGTTACTTTGGCGTGAGCAATTTTCGGCCGACGCTGGTGGCGGCGGTGCAGAGTGCGCTCCCCTTCCCGCTGGTCTCGAACCAGGTGGAGATTCATTTTCTGCGGCTGGATAATTTCGAGGATGGCACGCTGGACCAGTGCCTGGAGAAGAAGATGACGCCGCTGGCGTGGAGTCCGCTGGCCGGTGGACGGCTGGGTGCGGCGCTGGATGATTCGCGCCCGTTGCCGGAGGCCGAGCGCGATGTCGCCGCGGTGGCGCGGCTGAAGCCGCTGCTGCGGGATGTTGCCAATGCCTACAATGTGACGCCGCTGGCGATTTTGCTGGCGTGGCAGATGCGGCATCCGAGCAAGATCATTCCGATTTTTGGATCGGTGCGGCCGGAGTTGATCAAGGAAGCGGCGAAGGCGGCGGAGATCGAGCTGGACCGGGATAACTGGTATCGCATTCTTCGGGCTGCTCGCGGGAAGAAGCTGGCGTAGGGAATTTTCATGTCGCTTGTGGACTTCTTGAGGCGACGAAAGAAATTTGTGGATACCGTCGTCTTCGATGATGTTGGCGTCACTCGAACCCGGACGGACGGCGTTACTGAGTCGATTCGTTGGGAAGACGTGGCGGAAGTGGGGATTGTAACCACGGACGAAGGACCATTCGCCGAAGACGTTTTTATTCTGCTTTTGTCCGCGGACAAAAAGCAAGGATGTTGCATTCCCCAGGGCGCGTCAGGCTCTCAAGAGCTTCTTGGTCGGCTGCAGAAACTGCCGGGCTTTGACAACAAGGCCTTGATCGGCGCAATGGGTTCAACCGCAAATGCCAACTTCACGTGTTGGAAAAAAGGCTGACTCGACGCGGGCGCGTCAAATCCCGGGAAGAGGTCGTAGCCGCCGCCGTTAGGCGGTGGATGCTTTGTTGCTCATTCTGGTTTTCTTCACCCATGCGCACTCACGCACGGCTACGATAACGCTTCCCCCTTTCTACGACTGAGGTGGGGCTGGGTTTATTCCCGGGAATTAGCGGACGGGGCGTTTTTAGGTTCGACCTGCATGGCGGGTTACCAGCATGCGCCGCGCCCCGCGCACGGAGTGCATGAGCTACTGAGGCTGAGGCGGGCCTTGGACCCAGGGGCGGAGGAGGATTTTGTCGCTGGCGAAATGGATGTCGACGGAGCCGGTTTGGTTGAGGGGCCAGATGCGGCAGGAGTCGGGAACGGGGAGCGGATCGGTGATGTTGAGGCGTGGGGCGTGGGGCGGGATTTGGAGCCAGTCGCGCACCTGGAGCGAGGTGAGCCACGTTTCGTCGGGCGGCGTTTCGGTGCCCATGACGAGGACGTCGGCGTGGAGTCCGGGATGGGCGGCGAGGAGCGCGCGCTGGGTGGCGGCGTCGATGCGACCGGCCCAGAGGAGCGTGCGCTCGCCGACATGGAAGAGCATGACGAGACCGCGGTCGTCGGCGTGCGTCTCGGGGCTGTCGGCTGCGGGGTGGAGGATTTCGGCGCGGATGTTGGGGCCGAGATCGATTGACTTCCCCTCGCCCCATGCGACTGGTGCGAGGCCGGAAAGTGATGTGATTTCGGAGACTTCTTTTTCCATGGGCGATTGCGTGCGCAGGACGGGCACGATGAGTTGGCGCGGGCGGAAGTCGCGCACGATGGCCTCGGCGCCGCTGTTGTCCGGTCCGCTGACTTGCGCGAGCACGAGGCCCTCGAGCCGGTTGATGCCGTAGAATTGGAGGAAGTGCCACGTGGCGGAGGGCGAGGCGGATTCGCGGCCGGTGTTGACGAGCCAGGTGCCGTCGCCGGCGCGGATGAGGAGGCAGGCGCTGTCACGCAGCGGCGCGACGACGAGGGAGGGCCGCGGCGATTGGAGCGCAGCGATGTCGGGGACGTTGATCATCGCGCCGGGTTGATACGCGAGCAGCGCGACGAACCAGATGAGGATTTTCGCGAGGAGCCAGTTGGCGTTGTTGAGCAGCGCGGTGAGCGGCGTGCAGATGAGGGAGACGGCGATGCTCATGGTGCCGATGGTGGTGATCAAGCCGGCCATCGGCACGACGATGAGGTTGGCGAAGATGGAGATGGGCGTGACCTGATGGAAATCGACGGCGGTGATCGGTTCGCACACGATGACGGCGGCGAGGCCGCTGCTGAAGAGGAGGATGAGTCCGTGCCAGAATTTCCATTCGCGGCGCTGCCAATCGGTGAGGAGCGAGCGAGGCAGGAAGGGATCGGGCGAAAACGGAATCATGAAGAAGCGAAGCAGCGGCGGCGCGACGAGAATGAGCGAGAGCACGAGCGCGAAGGAAAGCTGCGCGCCGGGATCGAGCAGGACTTGCGGGTTCCAGATGAGCATGGCGAGGAAGGCGAGCGACCAGCAGCCGAGGGCGTTGAGCGGGCGGCCGAGCCGCCATGCCGCGAGGACGGCGAGCGCCATGACCGTCGCGCGCACGGCGCTGGCGGGCGAGCCGGTGAGCAGGCAGTAGAGCAGGACGATGGGCGCGATGATCCAGGCCCAGCGCCAGCGCACGAGGCCGACGAGTTGCAGCAGCACGAGCGCGACGACAAGCATCTCGGCGATGTTCTGGCCGCTGACGGCGAAGACGTGGATGGTGCCGGTGCGGCGGAAGTCCTGCTCGATGTCCTGCGGGATTTGCTGGCGATAGCCGATGAGCATGCCGGCGAGGAAATCGGCGGTGCGCGGGTCGTCCTCGAGTCCGATCTGGAGGCGGCCGTAGGCCCAGTCGCGCGCGGCATAGGAGAGGCGCTGGAGCCAGTCGCTGTCGCCGGCGGCGATGCGGCGCCAATTGCCCGGCGCGATGGCGGTCTCGTAGAAAATGCCCTGGCGCGCGTCCATGTCGCGGGAGTTGAATTCGCCCGGGACAAGCGCGGGCG
>FSYS01003167.1_pt1 | contig 15537 bp, 13 predicted proteins | sample 1638491 | NCBI WGS metagenome assembly FSYS01 (sample SAMEA3914788, study PRJEB12502) | metagenome | biome: forest; material: soil | place: Canada | collected 2011-07-03 | depth 0.1 m | reverse complement strand
TCCTGTGCGGCAACCAGCCTCGAGTTCTTCAGCTTCGGTGAGAGTTTATTCGGCAAGATGAAAAACTATTATGCACTCCGCGGCGGCGCTTCGGAACCGACCGGCACCGCTGGCGCGGCAGCTCGCGGCTCGCGGCCTTCCGAGATCGGACGAACGTCATGCATTCCGGCGCGTCCGGCAACCACAGTCGAGATCGCGTGCTTGAAGATCAACTGCTCCTGCGCGTTGTTTTCCAGCAACACCGAATACTTGTCGAAGGAGCGGATTTTCCCTGTCAACTTGACGCCGCTGACCAGGTAAATCGTAATGGGGCTTTTGTCCTTGCGGACCGTATTCAGGAAAGTATCCTGAATATTCTGTGCCGGCTTTGATTCCATGGGGGCCGATCTCCTGTCGCATCTAATAAAGCAGCATTGAAGGCGAACCGACCTGTGGCCCGCCCCAGACGAACAACACCTGCAAAATTGCAGCAATCCACCCTAACAAGCTTCAACTGTGGACACAAGCTCACTGCAACCGAAAAGCGTTGACTGACGGTTAGACGGGCGGGCCCGGATATTAGACGACACCCGGCTGAAATTTATCGCATGCCGACCGATTTCCGGTCTCATCTTCGCTCGTACCGGCAGATTCCAGCCATCCGGTCGCGATACGATTAACCTCGATGCCTCAGAACTCGCTCCAACCCGTTCCACTGCTTGATTTGTCCCGCGAATTTTCGCTCATCCGCAACGAAGTCATGGCCGCCATCGAGCGTGTCTGCGCCTCGCAGCGTTTCGTCCTCGGCCCCGAGGTTACGCAATTTGAGCACTCTGCCGCTGCGGCCTGCGGCGTTCCCTACGCAATTGGTTGCGCAAGCGGCACGGACGCATTGTGGCTTGCGCTCGCCGCGCTCAACATCGGCCCAGGCGACTTCGTGATCACCACCCCGTTCAGCTTCTTCGCCACGGTGAGCTCGATTCTCCGCGTGGGCGCGACGCCGCTGCTGGCCGATATCGACGCAAAAACCTTCAATCTGTCCCCGGAGTCCGTTGGCACGCTCGCGGACAGCCACGGCGACATCGCCGCCGTTATGCCCGTGCATCTCTACGGCCAGTGCGCCGACATGGACGCTTTCTCGACCCTCGCCCATCAGCACGGTTTCAAGCTCGTTGAAGACGCCGCACAGGCCTTTGGCGCCCGGTTCAACGATGTTCCCGCAGGTGCGCTCAGCGACGCGGCGGCATTCAGCTTTTATCCCACCAAGAATCTCTCCGCCTTCGGCGACGCGGGCCTGCTCACGACCCAGGTCGCCGCACTCGACGACCATGCCCGCATCCTGCGAGCGCATGGGATGCGGCAGCGATATTTTCATGAGGAAGTTGGCTGGAACTCGCGTCTGGATACGATCCAGGCGGCTGTTCTTGAGGTCAAACTCCGCCGCGTTCCCGCCGGCAGCCAGCGCCGACGCGAGTTGGCGGCTCTCTACGACCGCCTTTTCACCGCCGCAAATCTGACCGGTTCAACCACCGCGGAGGGTATCGTTCTTCCTTATACGGATCCACGCGCGGAGCATGTGTTTCATCAATACGTGATCCGTGCACCGCGGCGGGATGAGCTGCGCCAGTTCCTCAGTGACCACAAGATTGGCAGCGAAATCTACTATCCGCTGCCGCTGCATCTGCAGGAAAGCCTGAAGTCCCTTGGCTACAAGCAGGGAGATTTTCCCGTTTCGGAACTCGCAGCGGAAGAGGTGCTCGCATTGCCCATCTACCCGGAACTCCGGGAAGACGAAGTGGAGACCGTGGTCGAGGCTGTGCGGCAGTTTTACGCCTGATCCTGGCAGCTAGAGCATTTCTTCTATAGATGTAGCGCAACACTGTGCAGCGCGGTTCTTTTTTGTTGTCATTGCGGTTCTTTTTTTGTTGTCATCCCCGGTTCGTTTTTGTTGTCATTCCCAGTTCTTTTTTGTTGTCATTGCCAGTTCATTTTTGTTGTCATTCCCGAAGGGAATCCGCGTTCGTCCGGCACAGCTACATCTTCAGGAGAACACCCCTAGAGCCAAACTGAGGTTGCTGCACCCGAACGAAAACAAGCAACAGCAAGTGCAGACACAGATTCCCTTCGGGAATGACAACAAACGGCAATGACAACAAACGGCAATGACAACAAAAAGGTGGGGATAGCTATCTCAATACTGCTCTAGACCGAACTTCCCGACATCCCCGAGGAACTTCACCTACTTCTTCCCCTTTTTACCTTTGCCCTTCTTGTCGGTCTCAGGGGTCGGATGCAGCTCCTCCGGAGCCGGCGTTCCCGGCGCCAGAATCCTGCGGCAGATGTTTCCCTCAAGCCGGTAGGTCTTGGTGACCATGTTTCCCGGCTTCAGCGCGCCGGTTTCCGGGTCGGCCTCCGGCAGCGTGGCATCCCCGGCAAGGATCTTGTAGCTGAAGGTCGGCAGGGGTACCGCCGCCTCGGCCGCGTGGCCATACGGATCGGGCTTCGAAGAGACCGTTACCGGCAGATACCCCGCCACGTTGTGCTCGCGGAATGCCGTCTCGTAGCGGTGTTTCTTGACGTTCCAGGTGAAGACCCGAACCTGATCGAAATCGTAGGGCAGACCGGCTTTGTAGGGGCTCAGGACGGTAACGTACTCAGGAATGCTGGTGACGACGACGCCGTTGCTCAGAATCCCGGAATCCGGATCGTCCACCTTGGCGAGCTCGTAGGCGCCTACGATCCGCTGGCCTTCGGCGTAGCGGGTCAGGGCGTCGGGCGCGTCTACGTCGATGAGGTGCGAATAAATCCAGCCGGTATCGCCCTTGGCGTCCCGCACCAGCCACCAATCTTCCATCACGGGAGCGTCAGCGACGCTTTCAGGCTTCCCTGCCTGCACGGCTGCAGTCTTCGCCACGGCGGAGCCCGGCGGCACAGGCTTGGCGACCATCGCGCGGGAAAGGAGGTTGAGTTTGTCCCCCTCCGCCAGACGGAAGAACTTGTCCGTCTCCCGGCCCGGAGCGATGTGCAGATAAACCTCGTCCCGCGCGGTCGCCTGAGCCACCGTCGGATCAACCAGATGCTTTACGCGCAGTTCGTCGAACTTGTCTGCCAGCACCTGGTCCGCGGTAAGCTTCTCCTCGATCCAGCCAACCTCGCCGCGCGGCGTGCGGACCTTTACAAAGCGGCGCGCACGTTCCAGAACCACCAGCTTTTCGCCGTTGCTGACCTCGCCGGTACGGTTTGACACCGCCGCAACGCGGTCGCGCAGGAACGTCTGCCGCGCCGTGACATAGACATATTTATCAGCCGGCTTGGAACGCAGATGGGAGCACCCGCTCACACCGAAACACGTAACCGCAGCCGCGGCCCCCACAACGCAAACCCGCGACAAACGGCGGGCAGGCAAGCTCATCCATCGAAAATCGTTCAATTGCATACCTGTGGCGATGCCTCTTCTATGCTGCCGCGTTGTTCGCTGCCGGAAGATTCGCAACTCCAAGACTATCGTGCCTGTGTCGCTAATGCGTAAGCGCCATCACCGTGGGAATGATCGTCGTTGTTCCCGTGCCGGCCGAACCGGACGAGCTGACCGGCGTCAGGGCTCCCGCGGACCCGATGGAGAATAACTGAATCCCACTGGTCGAGTTATATCCTGCGGCCACCAGATAGGCTCCCGTCTTATCCACGCCTATGGCGGAAACACGCGTCGGCCCCGTATTCGGCGATCCCGAGACCTGAGCCATTGGATTCGATGTGCTGGCCGTGAAGCCGGAAATGATCGGCGTTGTCGACGTAGACGTCGCGTTCTCACTACCCGCATATACGTATGCTGTCCCAGCCAACGCTACCGAGTTAGGCCCGCTGGTGCCAGTGGCACTGGTGGAAACCTGGGTGGGAAGGCCGGCCGACGTGACCGAGTACCTGTATAGGTTGTTGGTTGCCCCGACGTACAGGTTATTGTTTGTATCGATCGCCACTGCGTAATCGCCGGAAGTGCTGGAAGCCGCCTCAATCTGGCTGGCATAGGTCGCCGCTCCGGTAGAGGTGTTGAACGAAAAAATCTCGGTGCCTGCGGTGCCGAGCCCAACAGCAATAAACGCCCCGGACGGAGCGACCTCGATGCTCGACGACAGAATCGCCCCGCCAAAGCTGTTCGTAATTTGGTAGTTGGCCACAGGCGAAATGATCCCGGTAGAGCTTGGAATCGAGTATTCCTCAATGGTCAGATCGTTGGTATTGAGTGAAAACAGCCACTGCCCATCGGGTGAAATCGCAATAGCGCCGCAGTTCTCCTCTTCCAACGTCGTCCCGCTCGAGCCTCCGGTGTTCAAAATCGTCAGCGCGCCGTCGGTCCCGATCGAGTAACCCATGATGGCGACGCCGCTGCTGATGTACATATAGGTGTCGCTGGGCGTAATCGCCATGGCCACGGGTACGAACCCCAGCGAATAGGGGGAACCGCTGGTGGGCGTCAGTGCTCCAGAGGAAATGTCAAAGCCATTAATATCGGTCGAGCCGGAAGCGCTGTTCGAGATATACACATAGTCGCTGCCGCTACCGGTGCCCGTCCCCGTACCCGTGCCCGTGCTCGAAGCAGGACAATCGGACTTGCCTTCGCACTGGAAAAACGCACCGCAGCCGGTAAGCGCCAGAAGCAGCGCCAGCGCCGCCCCGCTAGCCAACATTTGTACCTGATCGACCCGAGACCTCAACGCCACGCCTGCCATCTCCACTTCCGCGCGCCCGCCGGGGGCACACGAGCACTCATTTTATTGTCGCACTGCCCTGCAACGATGAAACCTGCATGATCCGTAGGACGAAGCTGCGGGCCAATCGTTGCGTTCTGAATTATGGATTTCTGCGGCTGCCTTACGAAAGGCAAAAGCACTCACGCAAAGGACGCGACGGGAACCAGGTTTCGCAAAGGGAAGTTGCGAGGCGCATCTCGTTCACAATGCCGTATCATCTACTCCTGTATGCCCAGTTTTCAGGACAGTATTTTTCTGTTCATCCTCGCCCTTCTTCTCGTAGGCCCGAAGAAGCTGCCGGTGCTTGCCCGCGAGCTCGGCAAGTGGGTGGGCGAGTTCCGGCGCGCGTCCAACGAGTTCAAGATGCAGATGGAAGAGGAGTTGCGGCTCTCCGAGCAGGCCGACCGGCAGAAGCAGATCGCAGCCATGGAGGCTGCCGCGCCGGTTGCACCTTCGGTAGCCGAGCCCGAGCAACTTCCCGCCCCCGAGGCCGAAAGCAATTCGTTCGACGGGCCCTTTGAAGCTACCCCGGAACCGCTGCCCATCGCGACCTCCGGCGACCTCAGCATCATGCCCCCGGCTACCGGGTTGCCAACACCGCGGGGCACCACAGAAAATGCGCTGGGCGGCCTGATCGAGTCCATCCCTGAAGTGCCGGAAGCGGCGCAACCGCTGTCCGAGATCGAAGAACACGCACGGGAGAATGCTCTGCATGGCGACTGATCTAGTAGACCGCGCCCGCGCCGCCGTCACAGACCGCGTAGAACTCCCCGGCATGAGCCTGATGGAGCACCTGGAGGAGCTGCGCAGCCGCCTCTTCTGGTCGTGCGGGTTTCTGCTGCTCGGCTTCATCGTGGCCTATGCCTTCCACGTGAAGCTTTACGATCTCGTCCAGAAGCCTGTGACCGACCTCGGGCTGCAGCTCAACTTCACGCATCCCACCGACGGGCTCAATCTTTATCTCAAGACTTCCTTCGTCGGCGGTGCGATCCTGGCTTCGCCATTCATTCTGTATCAGGTCTGGCTATTCATCTCGCCGGGTATGTACGCCAATGAGAAAAAGTACGTCTGGCCGTTTATGGGCGCGACGATTTTTCTCTTCCTTGCCGGAGCATGGTTTGGATACCGTTGGGTGCTGCCGGGCGCGATCAAGGTGCTCGTACTGCAGTTTGGCAAAGCCTTTCATCCGATCCTGACCATCGAGGACTACACCGGCTTCTTTCTTGCCGTGATTCTCGGCCTTGGTATTACGTTCGAGCTGCCCGTCCTGATCTTTTTTCTGGCGCTCTTCGGTATCGTGGACGGCCGGTTTCTCTTGCGCCACTTCCGTTACGCGGTGCTGGCGATCTTCCTGATCGCGGCGATCATCTGCCCCACTCCCGACCCCATCGGCATGTGCCTGTTTGCGACGCCGATGCTGGTTCTTTACTTCCTCGGCGTTGCGGTAGCGTTCCTGGTGCACCCCAACCGCCGCAACAAGAAGGCAACGACCTAGCTCGAAGGAATTTATGAAATCGTTGATCGCCGCCGTCCTGCTTACGCTCTCTTGCTGCGCTCACGCGCAAACTCATACGGTGTCGGGCGTGGAAGTGCTCAAGCTGACGCAGCAGTACGTCGACGTCGCGCCGAAGCGTTATGTGGGATCGCCCGGCCACCTCGCCGCCGAGCAGTTCATCAAGTCTCACTTTGCCCCCGAGATTGCCAGGGGCAACTTCATCGACGACCAGTTCACCGCGAAAACGCCCGTCGGCATGCTGACCATGCACAACCTGCTCGTGAAGTTTCCGGGCAAGAAGGACGGCATCATCGTCCTCGCCAGCCACTACGAGACGAATTACTGGCTGAAGGACATCAACTTCATCGGCGCTAACGACGGCGCGTGCACCACCGCGCTGCTCATCGCGCTCGGCGAGTATTACCGCACGCATCCGCCGCAGGGCTACTCCGTCTGGCTACTCTTCACCGACGGCGAAGAGTCGATCAACTCCGAGTGGACCGGCTCCGACTCGCTTTATGGCACGCGGCATCTGGCTGCAAAGTGGTCCGCCGACGGCACGATCTCGCACATCAAGGCCTTCGTGCTGGCCGACATGATCGGGGCAAAAGACCTGAACGTCGATAAGGATGCCAACTCGACGCCGTGGCTGCTCGATATGCTGGCCCACGCCGGTAAGGATACAAACCACTCCAGCTACATCTTCAAGAATCCCACCGCGGTCGACGACGACCACATCCCGTTCCAACAGCGCGGCGTGCCGGTTCTCGATGTCATCGACCTCGATTACGGGCCACCCACCCGCGAGCATCCGGAAGGCGGCTACCACCACACCGCGCAGGACACCATGGACAAGCTGAGCGCGCAAAGCCTGCAGGTCTCAGCCGATCTATTCCTCGAAATGGTCAAACTCATCGACCAGCGCTAGTTGCTCCATTTTGGATACCGCAATATCCTGCGCAATTTTCGGAGACGAAGCCGCCGCATCCGCAACGAAGAATGACCAGCGGCGAGGCCCAACAGCTTCGCCGCTTTTTAGCATCGCCCCCCCGCGTAACCCCAACCGCCGCACACGGCCAACCGCTTCCGATATAGCCTTGCAATAGAAGCCGTGACGCCCCTCTCCTACTGGATCTACTTCCACCTCGCTCTGGTCGCGCTGCTCGCGGTCGAGTACGCACTGCATCTCGCCGTCCCCGACACGCGCCGCAAGGCGATCTACGCCACGATCCTCTGGACCAGCGTCGCGCTCACGCTGGGGGCCGTCCTGGTGCGCCATTACGGACGCAGCGGTTCCCTCCAATACCTCGCAGGCTATGCCATCGAGCAAGCACTCTCGATCGACAATCTCTTCGTCTTCCTGCTGCTCTTCCGCCTCTTCCGCATCCCTGCGGGCCGGCAGCCGCGGGTGCTTTTCTGGGGAGTCGCCGGAGCCATCCTGATGCGCGGCTCGTTTATTGCGGGCGGCCTTGGCCTGCTCGCACGTTTTCATGGGGTCGAATATCTTTTTGCCGCGATTCTTCTGGTCGCAGCCGTTCGGCTGTTCAAACCTGACAACCCCGAGGCCGCCCAGGAGACCCCGCGATGGATTCTCTGGCTTACGAAACTTGAGCCCATCAGCCAGCGCCAGGATCATTTTTTCGTGAAAGAAAATGGCCGCCGCATGGCGACGATCCTGCTTCTCGCGCTCGTGGCCGTCGAGCTGACGGATGTCATTTTCGCTCTCGATTCGATTCCCGCGGTGCTCAGCATTACGCGAATCCCATTCCTCGCATACACCTCAAACATCATGGCGGTGATGGGGTTACGGTCGCTGTATGTGCTGCTCGCGGCAATGCTTAACAAGCTTCGCTACATCCACTTCGGGCTCGCGGTGCTGCTCGTTTTTGCGTCGCTCAAGATGCTCATGGCCGACTGGATCAACATCGGGCCTCTGTTGTCGCTGGGCATCATCGCCGCGATCCTCGCCATTACGATTGGAGCTTCGCTCCTCGCAAAACCCCAAACCCGGCCCGTCTAACGGGGCGCGAACGCGATATCCTCAATGGGTGAGCAGCACCACCACAATCTCCGTCCGCACGAACTCCGCAGTCTACGACGTCGTCATCGGCGCAAATCTTTTGCCCTCGCTCGGCACCCACATCGACACCCTGCTTTCCGGTGGTCTCACTACCGGAAAGCAGAAGGCCTTCGTCGTCACATCGCCTGAAATCTGGTCGCTCCACGGCAAAACATTTTCGTCGAGCTTCCCCACCCCGCCCGCGGTGCTGTACGTCCCCTCCGGCGAGCAGCACAAGCGGCTTGCCACGCTGGAACGGCTCGCAGAACAACTGGCCGAAGGCGGAGCCGATCGCGACTCGCTGCTCATCGCTTTCTCCGGCGGCGTGCTTGGAGACATGACCGGCTTCCTCGCCGCTGCTTATATGCGCGGCATCCGCTACGTACAGGTTCCAACCACGCTGCTCGCGCAGGTCGACAGCGCCGTGGGCGGCAAGACTGGCCTCAACCTGGTTGCGGGCAAAAATCTCTTAGGAGCCTTTCACCAGCCGCTTGCTGTTTATGCCGACGTCGCCGTTCTCACCACGCTGCCTGCAGCGCAGCTTCGTGCGGGATTGCAGGAGTCCGTCAAGGGAGGCATCATCCGCGACCGCGCCTTGTTCGAGTATCTCGACGAACATCATGAGGCCATCCTCAATGGCGATCTGGACGCCCTCACCCATGTGGTTGCCGCCAGCGTTGAGGTAAAAGCCAAGGTTGTCGCGGCCGATGAGAAGGAGTCCGGCGAGCGCATGTTGCTCAACCTGGGCCATACGCTCGGCCATGCCATCGAAGCAGCCACCAGCTACAGCCAGCTTCTTCACGGAGAGGCAGTTGCCTGGGGCATGCTGGCGGCTATCGAGATCGCCCGCAAACGCAGCCTCGTCTCTGCCTATGAAGCCGAAACGATGGCCCGCGTGATCCGCATCTACGGCCCGCTCCAACCCTTTACCGCCGAGGTCGCGGACCTCGTTGCTCTCACGGCCAAAGACAAGAAGAATCGCAGCGGCGCACGTTCGTTCGTGCTTCCAGTCGGCATCGGCGACGCCATCGTCGTGCGCGACGTCACCGAAACCGAACTCACTGAAGCCGCTGAAGCTACGTTCCCTCTTCGCGACGTCGAGGTCCACACATAATGCACCCGCTTATCACCATCGAACCCGCACTTGGCGCCCGGCCCGCCGCGGAAACTGAAGAGTCCACAGCGGCCACCCATGTCCGTGAGATGTTCGACTCCATCGCCCCCAGCTACGACCTGCTCAACCACCTGCTCTCCATGGGGCTGGACCGCCATTGGTGGCACCGCACAGCCCGTGCCTTCGCCGGCACACTCTCGCATCCGAAAGCCCGCATCCTCGACATCTGCTGCGGCACCGGCGACCTGACCTCCGCCATGCACAAGCTTCGCAACGCACACGAAGCCACCATTTGCAGCCCCTGCGCCGCTGCCGCTGCCCCGGCCGGAGAAGTCGAGCCCATCATCGGGCTCGACTTCTCCGCCGAGATGCTCCATCGCGCGCGCATCAAGTACGCCGCGACCAATATTCGCTGGGTCCAGGCCGACGCGATGCATCTTCCCTATCCAGACGCCAGCTTCGACCTCGTCACCTCGGCCTTCGGCTTCCGCAACCTTACCAACTACCCCGCCGGGCTTGCGGAAATCCATCGCGTCCTGCGTCCCGGGGGCCAGATCGGCATCCTTGAGTGCAACAACCCGGACGGGCCTTCCGGCATGCTCTACAACCTCTACTTCAAGCACATCCTGCCGCTCATCGGCGGCGTCATCTCGGGTGACCGCGCGGCCTACAAGTACCTTCCGGCTTCGGTTGGCCGCTTTCCGCGCCCACCGAAGATGCTCGCGCTGCTCCGCGAAGCCGGGTTCGCGTACGAAAGCTGGGACGGCTATCTGTTCCGCGCCGCCGGTCTTTATCGCGCTACAAAAATCTAGCTATACCCACCTGTAACCGAAATTGGAAAGCTCGATTTCTCGCCAGAAACGGTATAGCCGTTTGCTGCTGGCGGCATGGCGAAGCCCGGACTGTTATTGCTGAATGATGAAATTTGTCGCTGGATCAGAAACTTGATTCAGATGCCGCATGTCGATACGTGCTCGACCTCTTGTTTCCGCAACGTGGCGATCTTATCCTGTCTCGCAGCCCTGTTGCTGAGAAGTTTCCTGTGATAGAGTTTCGACATTCCTTAGATTTATGGGCCCATCGTAGTCGGGCTTCCTTTCGTCAGGCGCCACAAGCAGCGGCCTCCTGAAGCAATGCCATTTTTCCAATTCGCTGATACCCCGGAGCAGTTATGCGTTCAGTGAGTCCGCCTCCGTCGTTCTTTCGCAGGACCTCAATCGCTGTCCTCGGATGGATTGCCTTTGCAGCATCCCTTTCGCTGGAGACCGGCTGCCTGCACAAAATAATCGTGCCAGCCGCGCCAGCGGGTTTGAGTTGTCTCGCCAACCCGCCTGATATTTTCTCCGGCGACCCGATCACTCTCTCGGCTGTGCAGAGCAATCTTGATCCCACCAGACCTTTGCTCTACTCGTGGAGCGGACCTGGTCTTCGCTTTAGCAACAGCAGAGCTGCGACGACTCTCCTCAGCACTACGAACCTCGGTCCTGGTACATACACGGCCACACTCCATGCCACCCAGGAGGGCGCGCGATCGCAGTCAACCGGTTGTTCCGTCCAGTTTGCGATACGGAGTTTCGAACCCCCTACTGTTGGCTGCTCGGCCAATCCGTCGACAGTAGTGCCCGGCGAATCTTCCACGATCACAGCAACTGGCATAAGTCCCCAGAATCGCCCGTTGAAGTACAGCTATAGCGCGACGGCCGGATCAATTAGCGGCAGCACGGCAAATGCCACCCTATCGACTATCGGCGCCGCACCAAGGCCTATCACTGTGACCTGCAATGTGGTGGATGACAATGGCCAGTCAGCTTCACAGATGACAACGGTCAACCTGGCAGTTCCAGCTGCGCCACCACCCCCGGAACCTGTAGTAGCGGGTCTGGAGGAGACAACCACGGCGGCGCATAGCGTAATTCGAGAATCGATACGGCATGTGCCACCAAACGGCACAGCCTTTCACCCGTCACCGGAAGGCGCACCTCGGACGTCTGCCCCGGAGTTGGGGGTGCTTTCTCATGACGCGCCACCTGTCATGACGCTTAATGTGCCTGTTACCGTAGACGCTGCGATCAGCCGTGCAACAACTCCGACCGCCCCCCTGCCTGTCATTACGTCTCAAAACGCACCGGCGATAGGACTTATTGGCAGTGCTCCGGTCAACAACACAATCCCGATAGCCGACCAAATGATCGTCACCTTACGGTCTGCCGATCCTGCTGCCTTCAAGATAGATCCCATCGGACAGTCCGACACCGAGGGCCGCGAGGTTTCGCCTGGAGGCCACGCGGAGTGGCATTGGACCGTAACCCCGCTAAAGGCGTCCGCCAACCCAAACGATAAAAAGATGCTCATCCTTCATTCGGTATTTGTCACTCCCTCCGCCGATGGAGCCGCCATTCCAAGCGATCAAGGAAGTTCCTCTATCCCAATCGCGATTGTCGTAGCTCCCTGGTATGTTCGTTCGAGTTCTTTCGTCACCACAACCGTGCAGCAGCATTGGATTGGAATTCTTGGCTGGTTCGCGCCCTCATCCTTTGCCGCCGCGCTGGCTCTGTGGAAGGCAAAAAAACGCAATCCGTAAGGCGACTCCCTGCTCGACGCCACGCACAGACCACCAGTCCATCCACTCAGCCGAACGTGAAGTAAAACGTCGCGCCCTTTTCGACAGCGCCTTCAGCCCGGATTGTGCCTCCCTGCCGCGCGAGAATGCGCTGCACTGTAGCCAACCCGATACCTGTCCCCGAAAATTCGCTCTTGCCGTGCAGCCGTTGAAACGGCTCAAAGAGCCGGTCCATCCTATCGGGATTGAACCCCGCACCATCGTCTCGCACAAAGTAGACGAGCTTGCCGGCATCCTGCTTCGCGCCAAACTCAATGCACGCCTGCTCATGGTGCGAGCTGTACTTCCACGAATTGCGCAGCAGGTTATCGAGCACGATGCGCATCAAACCCTCGTCGGCAGGCACCTCCGGCGTGTCCTCGATGATGAACTCGACCTTGCGCTTCGGGTTCGACGCCGTCAGCTCTGCCGCTATCTCACGCGCAATCGCGCTCAGGTTCACCGGGGCCTGCTTCAGCGGCGCAGTCGACGCGCGCGCGAAGTTCAGCAGGTTGTCGATCAGCACACTCATGTTGACCGTCGAGGTCGTGAGCTGCTCCAGCATCACGTGCGCCTTGAGTTCGTCGGCGTTGTCCCATGCCTGCGAAAGCAGGAACGCAATGCCCGTAATCGCATCGAGCGGCCCACGAAGATCATGCGCGACCGTGTAAGAGAAAGCCTCGAGCTCTCGGTTGGCCATCCGCAACTCCGCGGTCCGCTCCTCCACGCGCGCTTCCAGTTCGGCGCGAGCTTCGCCCAACGCCGCATCGCGTTCCTGGATCTGCGTCAGCATCGTGTTGAACGCGTCGACCAGCACGCCGATCTCGCTTCCGTCGGCAGGAATCGCCGCGCGCACCGAGTAGTCCTTGTCGCGCGAAACCGTGAGCGCCGTATCGGCCAGCCCGATGATCGGCTCCGCGACCAACCGCCGCGAAGTGGAGCTGATCGCCAACGCCGCGGCCATGCAGAACAGCAGGATGATGAAAGCGATCAGCACGTAATGCCGCGCACGATGCCCAATCTCGCTTAGGTGCGCGGAGATCGTAACGATCCCCACGGTCTTGCCCTGGAACACAACACGGTGCGCTATGACCACCCGCACGCCCGACGACCAGGCATGGTCGGTCTCGCGCCCGGCCAGCACATGAGAACTCACATCACTCGGATTGAGCTCTCCAAAGCGCGCAAATACCGTTCCATCGGTGCCCGTAAGCACCGCACCCTGCACATCGGGCGACTCTTCCAGGCTGAGGAGCGTCGTCTCGGCGCTCTCCGGGTCGTTGAACATCACTGCAGAGACGCTGTTCGTGCCGACAACCTGCGCTTCGGCTTCGATGTTCTGGATCAATGCCTGTTGAAACGAGAACAGGTCATAAGAAAAGAAGGCCAGCGCCGCGATGAGAAGCACCGAGCCGCTCACCAGCAGGTTCATGCGCGTCAGCCGCGCGGCCAGAGACTCATTCTGACGGAGCTTCATCGGCCACCTCCGTTCGAGCCCTTGCCAGTCACGTTCACCGCAACCTTCAGCAGCTCCGAGCTAAGCCCGATGCCGTTGCGCGTCGCAGGCCGCAGATCCACCGAAAAACGCACCCGTTTGGCGATCACCAGAAACTGAATCATGCCGCCGCGATCCAGAAATCCGGGCACGTCGCTCACCGTCAGCACAGGCTTGCCGTCGGTCGCAGCCAGCAGCTCATCGAGATGGTCTTTCGCGGCGTCCTCAATAAAAACGATCTCGCATCCGGCCTCGTCTTCAGGCGTCTGAACCTCTCGCACGGCCAGCGGACGCGCGTTGATCCGTTCGCCCTTCACGAGCCGCGTCAGCGTGTCCGTATACGCCTTGGGCCCAGCCACACAGATCGTCAGCGTGTCATGCTCCGACCCTTCGGGCCAGCGGACGAATTTTGCAAAGTCAAACAGATAGACGGCCTGCACCTCGACCAGCAAAGGCCCAGGCGTCTGCGCAAACATATCGCGCGCGACCGATGCGGCCATCATAAGCATTGCCGACAACAGTACGAGCGCGGCGGATCTCCTGCCTCGCGTCACGCATTTTATCGTTTGATATCGGCACATCAACGATCACCACGCCCAGGCGAGGCCACCAAAGACCTCGCGCTTGATGCCCACGACGTTGCTGTTGTCACCCACCATCTCGTCATGCCGCGCCTGCACAAGGTTTCGCCCGTTCACCGCGGCATCCAGATGCCCTTTGATGAGGTAAGAAACTCGCGCATCCGCCGTCTGATAGCTCGGGATGACATCCGCTGGCAGGGCGCTGACGAAGCGATAATCGGGGACGATCTCGAAGCCGTGCGCCACGGTAAAAATTCCCTGCACCGAAGCCTCGCGGTGCGGGCTCGAGCCCTCGATGCCCGTGGCATACGACGCCTGGTCGTACCCCACCTTCGAGTGCAGCGCCACATGCACATGCGAAAAATTCCCGCGCATTTCAAACCACGAAACCGGCTTCCAATCCGGCGCGATCTCGAGCCCGTCAGAAACACCGCGCAACCCATTGGCGAACTGGATGTTGATCTGTGTATACGGATACGGCGTCGTCGGAAACGTGAACAATGGCGCGGGCCCGCCGTAGCTTTCAATGTTGTCGTACTGATTATGGAACGCCGCAACGTCGACGTAAATCTTCTTCCACAATAGCTGACGGAAACCCACGCTCGAGCCGATCAACACCTCGGGAGCGAAGTTCGGATTGCCTTCCACGTTGAGAAAAATCGGCCCCAACGGTCCCGATGTCGTCACATCACCCAGCAGGCTCAGGTCGCGATCCACCCGCCCGGGCGTGCGCAACGCACGCGCCACCGACGCCCACAGCGTCGTCGTGCTCCGCGGATGCCACAGGATCTGCGCCGTCGGCTGAACACCCCAGCCGCTGTACATGTCGTCCGCAAACTTCGAGCCCAGCGTCAGCGTCAGGCGATCCGGAATGATCCTGAAGCTGTCCTGCAGAAACAGGCTGTACACATAGTTATTGATCTTGTTGGGAGCGAAGTTCACCGTCGCCTGCGTCTGCACCAGGTGGCTGGGGCTTTCGCGCAGCCCCGCGCCGACTACGATGTCCTGTCGCGGCAGGTTCGCAATGTGATCGATCACGTCCACATCGATCGTGTTGCGCGTCTCCGTAAACTGCGATGTTGCCCGGTTGGTGCGGTCGAAGTACCCCTCAACATAGAACCCCGAATCGCCCGCCAGCTTGCGATCCCAGCGCACCACCACATCGCCGCCAGTCGCCACCTGCTGCCCATCAACGACAATCTGCGACGGCGGATAGAACTCTCCAATCGTGTTCTGGTCGCCATTCTTACCGCCATAAGCCATCGCCGACATCGTCAGGCTATCGCGCGAAGTAGGCTGCCAGTCCGCGCGAAACCCGCCCCGCTCCTGATGCCATGCGTCATATTGATCTGTGCCCGGGTTCGCTTCCGGCCCGCGCGTAAAGCCCTTCGCAAACAGTCGTAACTGCAAATTCGGCAGCGGATGCAGCCCCACTCGAACAGAGCCGACGAATCGATCGACAGGCCC
>FSYS01001798.1_pt1 | contig 15585 bp, 17 predicted proteins | sample 1638491 | NCBI WGS metagenome assembly FSYS01 (sample SAMEA3914788, study PRJEB12502) | metagenome | biome: forest; material: soil | place: Canada | collected 2011-07-03 | depth 0.1 m | reverse complement strand
CGCGCAGGAATAGCTCTTGCGGCCAGCATTCGGGTAAAACATATCCTTGCGAGAACAAGATGGGCAAAGTGCGCCCTCGGGATGACGCTTGCGGTAGATAAATTCGAGGCAATCCGCATCCGTCTTGAATTGCTTACCGAAGTCTTTGACCGTGTATTTCATGGATGGAGCATAGCGTAACGCTTACATGAGGTCAAGGGATACTTACTCCCTTCTGTAACCACCCCTTTCGCTTTCACTGAAACCGTTCAGCCCTTCCGCGCGCCATTAACAGTATGAAGCCACTGCTGATTCTCGGTTTCGCCCTCATACTTGGGTTTCTCGCGCCGCTGGCCCAGGCTGCTCCGCCGCCGGTCACCCCGGAGCCTACCCATTTCGATGCGCCACCCCCGCCCCCCGGCGATGATCGGCGCGCCGATCCGGCTCCGCCTCCAAGCGGTAACCACGACCCGGACCGCGGCCCACATTCCGATCCGGACAAGACGGGCAGGGATCACGATCGGTCCGCGCCCGCACCTGCTCAAGACGATGACACACCGGCTGCCACGGACGCCACCGATCAGGACAGTGCGCCGGCGTATGACGAGGGTGCAGTCCTCCAGTCCGATGATTCCGCCCCGCAACCGGCTCCGCCACCCGCCCATTACACCATGGACGATCTCGCGAACGCCGCGTCCTCCCTCGACGCGCCCTACGATGCGACCCATTTCTCCATGGATGACATCGGCGGCCTATAGTAACCGTCCGAAGTCAGCCATTAAGCTACTCTAATCCCCGCTCCTCAAGATCGTCTTCATCAAATCCGATGTGATGGCCGAGCTCGTGGATGTAAGTGATGCGAACCTCGCTGGCAAAGTCCTCGCCCTCCTCGTCGCAGAAGGCCGCGATGGCACCCAGATACAGCGTGATCGGCCCATTGGCCTCGGAGATCTCGCCGGACTCGAAGTTACCGTAGAGGCCCATAATCTCTGGATCCTCCGCGAACTCCTCCTCGAACAGCACGGGCACCTGTCGCGCCTCCGCGGCGACCTCCGGCGGCATCTCCGCGATAGTCTCCTCAACCACCTTCTGCGCGATGCCCAGCAGCCGGTCCCAATGTGCGGGCTTCATTAGCGGGCGAGGGCGGCCGCCTTGCCGCGTTTGGTGTGGACCTGCAGCAGCGCCACATCGGTCGGGTTAATGCCAGAAATACGCGCCGCCTGGCCAAACGTGCGCGGCCGGACTTTGTTCAGCTTGGCCCGCGCCTCAGCCTTAAGACCGGGTATGGTGTCGAAGTCGATCCAGTCCGGAATCGTCCGCTCCTCATCGCCACGATTACGCTCGATATGCGCTTGCTCGCGCTTCAGGTAACCCTCGTACTTGATCTCCGTCTCCAGTTGCGACGCGATCTCCGGATCAACCGCCGCGAACGGCGAGGGGAGATCGCCCCACGTAACGTCCGGCCGTTTCAAGAGATGTGCATAAGCCAGATTATTGCGTTTGAGCGTCTGCAGGAGCGTCCGTGTCTCTGCCAGCCCAGTTTCCTTGGCGCGGAACTTCGCGACCCGCTCCGGCGAAGCGAGGCCAATCTCCGCCCCAATCGCCGTCAGTCGCAGGTCCGCATTATCATGCCGCAGCGATAGCCGATGCTCCGCCCGCGACGTGAACATCCGGTACGGCTCCTCCGTCCCCTTGGTCACCAGGTCATCGATCAGCACACCGATGTACGCCTGGTCTCGCCGCAGGATTAGCGGCTCTCTGCCTTGAACCTTCCGCGCCGCGTTGACCCCCGCGATCAGTCCCTGCCCGGCCGCTTCCTCGTATCCCGACGTCCCGTTAAGCTGCCCCGCAAAATAAAGCCCTTCCACCCGCTTCGTCTCCAGCGATGGCTGGAGCTGCGTCGGCGGGCTGAAATCGTATTCGACCGCATACCCTGCCCGCATGATCTCCGCATTCTCCAGCCCCGGCACCGAGCGGATAAACGCGAGCTGCACCTCAAACGGCAAACTGGTCGAGCACCCATTGATATAGTACTCGTCCGTATGCCGCCCCTCCGGCTCAAGGAAAAGCTGATGCCGATCCTTGTCCGCGAACCGCACTACCTTGTCCTCCAGGGAAGGGCAGTACCGCGGCCCGACCCCCTCGATCCGTCCGCAATAAAGCGGCGACTTATCCAAATTCGACCGCACGATCTCATGCGTCTGCGCCGTCGTATAAGTAATCGCGCAGGCCAATTGTTCCACGTGGAACATCCCTTCCCGCCATTCGTTCAGCGTAAAGATGTCATCCCGGCCCTTTCGCAGAGTGTCCGCCATATAGCTGAACGGCCGCGGCGGCTGATCACCATGCTGCAGCTCCATTCGGCTAAAATCGATGCTCTTCTTCAGCAGGCGAGGGGGCGTGCCCGTCTTCAACCGCTTTAACTCAAACCCCAGCTTCAGTAGCGACGCCGAAAGCCCGCTCGCCGAATCCCCCATGCGCCCACCGGGCGTATTCCGAAGGCCCACGTGCATAAGTCCTTGCAGAAACGTACCGGTTGTTACTACAACTGACTTGCTTCGAAAATGCACGCCAAGCTGCGTTGTCACCCCCGTCACCCGCCCTCCCGACTCCACAATCTCCGCGATATGCCCCTGCTTCACGTCCAGCCGCTCCTGCCGCTCGCACGTCGCCTTCAGCCGAAACTGGTAAGCCTTCTTGTCGCATTGCGCCCGTGGCCCACGCACGCTCGGCCCCTTCGACGCGTTCAGCATGCGAAACTGGATCCCCGTCGCGTCGGTATTCAGCGCCATCTCGCCTCCCAGCGCATCGATCTCCCGCACGATCTGCCCCTTCGCCAGTCCCCCAATCGCCGGGTTGCACGACATCTGCCCGATCGTGTCCAGGTTCATCGTCAGCAGCAGCGTCTCGCACCCCATGCGCGCCGCCGCCAACGCCGCCTCGACCCCGGCATGGCCGGCGCCGATCACGATCACATCATACTCCTTCGGGTACTCAAACATGGGAGCCGCGAGAATACCCCACCTCGGCAGTACCGACAAGGCCGGCCCGCCGCCCGCGAGCCCGGAGTGTCAGAAATCCAATCATTCGTGTCCAATACTTAGGTACTGGTGTTATATTTCACGACTTCCCTTATGCGCACTTTCACCCGTTTTCTCCTAGCCGCACTTTTTTTTACGGCCGCCATGTTCCACTTCTTCAACGCACGCCTCTTTTTGCCCATCATGCCCCCGCAAATACCGGATCCTCTTGCCTGCATCTACCTCAGTGGCGTGGCGGAAATTGCCGGGGCCCTCGGCCTCCTTATCCCTCTGAAAGTAGTACAATCCCTTACCGGCTGGGGTCTCACTCTCCTCCTTATCGCGGTCTTTCCCGCTAATATATACATGGCCGCGCATCATGTGCAGGTCCATGGCATTCCCTCGCATGCGTGGATGGCATGGGCCCGACTCCCCCTCCAGCCCCTTTTGATCGTTCTGGTCCTATGGGTCACCGGAACTTGGTCTGAAATATGCAAGTGGAGAAAAAAGCAATTAATGCCTACTCCCCCTTGAACCGATAAAAAAAGCAACAGCAATGACCGCTCTTATGAACGCGCTCCAAATCTTCACCCATCGCCGTCCCGCTTCGGGAATCCACCTCCTCAGCGATCCCTTCCCGATCCGCCTCAACGCCAGCACGACGCTCTACGAACGCGCGGAACTCCTCTCCTTCCAGCGCACCTTCATGAGCTCCACGCGGCGTCTTCCGGCCACGGTGGACCTCAAGCGACGCTAGGCCCTGCGCCTCGCGTCCGGCCCATCGCCGGTCCGCTTCACCCGGGCAGGGGATGACGCTTCCGTTTTCCCAGTGTTGCCCGCGATGAAAAAAGTGGGAAGCTTGTGCGGTCGCACTCGCGCCGCGCATGAAGCATTACCTCGGCATCTGCCTCGTCCTCGTCACGCTCGCCGCCGTCGTTCTCTTCGCCATCCATCAATGCACCTCGGCGGTTGATCAAACCGTCACCCACGTCGCCGACGCCTTCGCCGACGTCCTGAAAATCCACCCGCAAGTCACCGTCAACGAGCGCGTCATCCTCGCGCAGACCTCGCCCATCGCCGAGCTCGCCGTCGTCACCAAGCCCGAGCTGGTCACCGTCGGTCTCGACGAAAATCTCCACGTCCTCTCCCTCCAAGTCCCGTACACCGAAAAGAAAATCACCGCCGAAGCCACCTTCCGCATCAAGGCCGGCTTCGACCTTCACGAGCCCTTCACCGTCGCCATCGATCCCGTCACCCACGCCGTCAAGGCCTCCATGCCGCACGCCAAAATTCTCTCCGTGGAACAAGTCGGCGACGTCGTCATCCATTCCGACGACGCGCTCCTCAACCGCACCTCCGACGAAGACCACGAGACCATCCAGAAAAACCTCCTCGCCGCCGCGCGCGACGCCGCTGAAACCTCCGGCCTCAAGGAAGACGCCGAGGCGCAAGTCACGCAACGGTTGAACGATTTACTCCAACGCAATGGGCAAACCTTGCTCATCGACTGGAAACACGAGGGGCAATTCAAACCCTAACCGTTCTATAATGTTGTTAACATGGCGTCCAATGTGCCGACGATATGACTAGGAAGTGCAGAAGTTTTTCGTCCATACTTAGCTATATCGCCTATGTTTTTCATTGACTTTTCAATAAATGTGTATAAACCCGGGGAAGGAACCCTAGTTTAAAGCGGTACACGAATTGCATACAGTTCTGCAGTGAACCTAAACCCCAGGGAAATCGCGCCATGACGAAACCAACCCGCTGCTACACTCCTTCACTGGAAACGGGCTCCTCGCTCACCGAAACCCGCTCCGTCCGCACCTCGCTCTACGATGCGAAGGACGCCTTCATCGAGCGCATCGCCCCCGTCGGTGTCGCCGCCTTTTACTTCGGCAGCTTCTCCCTCGCGCCCAAGGACGTTCCGCTCTCGCGCCAGGCCCTCTTCAAGCTTTCCTTCCTCAACCGCCACTTCCTCGCTCCCGGTGGATTGAAGATCGCCGTTAACCGCAACAACGCCGTGCTTTCCGGCACCATCAGCAGCCGCGCACTCATCCTGCTCGGCGAAATCCTCGCGCAGCAGATCGAGGGCATCGAGACCGTCCAGAAAGAGACCCAGCTCTCCCATGAACTCGACGGCACCGGCTCGCTCCAGGGCGACGTCGAGCGCGAGTCGGTCAAATACCTCTTCGCCACCGACCAGACCCTCCGCTCCGGCGTGCGCATTGACGCAGTCGACAGCATCCCTACCCTCGAGGGCGAAGTCAGCTCCGAGGCCCAGAAGAATTGGGCCGAGCAGCTCGCCCACTCCGTCGGCGGCGACATCCAGTCCCGCCTCCGCGTCAGCGCCACCACCACTTTCCCCACCACCCCGCTCACCGAGCCGCCCCACGTCGACGACGAGTCGCTCCAGGCCCTCATCCTTTTCCGCCTCCGCCTCGTGCGCGAGACCGAACACGTCCCCATCCGCGTCAAGGCCAACCGCGGCGTCGTCACCATTCAAGGCAAAGTCCGCACCGAAGCCCTCCGCCAGCGCGTCGAGAACATCGCCCGCTCCACCCTCGGCCTCCGCGAGCTCCGCAGCTCCCTCGCCATCGCCGCCTAGTTCGCGCGCGCCGCGTTCCGCGGTAGCCTGTAACCTCCGGGCAGGGGGCTCGTTCGTTTTCACGAACCTCACTCGCGGTTGCATCCACCCTGCCTTTTTGGAGGGACGGGCTCCCGCCCGTCCGTGAGCTCACGCCCCCACCATCGACGCCCCCATCGTCCTCCGCGCGCGCCAAAATGTGGCGTCAGCCACTTTTTTTAAATCCGTCATCCTGAGCGAAGGCGAGCAAAGATTCTCTTTCCCCACGGCACACCCGCCGAGCCGAAGTCGAAGGACCTCTAACTTTTTCCCGCTCAGCCGCCCCGCGCACACGAGCTCCGTGCCTTTCAGTCCCCCGTTGCGGTCATTGCGCCGTTGCGTGAAACTTACCCTCCGTCCTCATCTGTTCCCCGCTGCGGTCGTTGCGTCGCGCAACCTCAGCTCAACCCCTCCCTTGCCGCCTTAAGCACCTCCTCCAGCGCAATATTCGCCATCACCGGCTCACCACGCAAAACCCGCACACCCGCCCGCGGCGGCGCCCACACCGCCGGATCCGTCGGACTAAAAAGCGCCACGATCGGCAGCTCCTTCCGCGCCGCCGCCGCCAGATGCGTGATCCCCGAATCATGCCCGAGAAAAAGCTCCACCTCGCGCAACACCGCCGCCAAAATCGGCAGCGGCAGCAACCGCGCCCGCACATGCGGCACATCCTTCCACGCCGCCGCGATAAACTCCGCCGGCTCCGCATCCGCCTCGCCCTCGATCAGCACCAGCGTCACCCCGGGCACCTCGCGCGCCAGACGCCGCCCCAGCTCCGCCCACATTTCCTTCGGCCAATTCTTCGTCTCGCTCCCGCTGCCCGGGTGAATCGCCACCAACCGCCTGCCTGGCTTCATCCCTTCGAGAAAAGAGCGCGCCCCCGCCACGTCATCGGGTGAGGGGAACACCTCGCTCGCCACATCGTTGCCCAGCGCCAGCCCGAGCGGCTCGACCATCCCCGCGAAGTGCCGGGCTGCCGGCCGCCCAAAATCGTCCGGCACGCGCGGCGGATACGTCAGCACCTTCTCCGGATTGCACTTCTTCAGGTTCTGCTCGAACAGGCCATCGGGATCGTAAAAGTATGACAACACCAGGTTGAAATCGCCGATGTAATCCATCCACTCCGGGTCCAGCACCGCGCGCGGCGTGAAAAACGCGCTCAGCGGCCCATGATTCACCGACCGCGCCGCGTTCAGATAAAACCGGTTCACCGCGAATTCCGCCAATCGCGGATGCCCCAGGATTTCGATGTGCGCATCCGGCCAACGCTCCCGCACCAGCCGCAACGTCGGCAGCGTCAGGATCAAGTCCCCCAGCGCCCCGCCCCGTATGAATAAGATATTCATTTCACCAAGTTGATTAATTTTTGGTTATCTGAAGATGACACAACTAGACACTAACTCCCCACCCGTTTATTATAAACCTCTTATGCGCGCCTACGAAGTGGTCCTACGGAGTGGCGCGAAAACCGAGGTCATGGCGGAAGTCCTCCACGACGATCCGGCCCTCGACGAGAAGATCTACTTTTACCGCGACAAAGGCCTGAAGCAACTCGTTGCTTACTTCCTGCGTCACGAAGTCGCCGGCATCATCCTCGGCCCCGAAAACTCCAGCGCCGTCCCGCGCTATAAGTAGCGTCATCTCCTAGGAGGGACGGACTCCCCGTCAGCGGCCACACGGTTGATAATCCCGTCGCCATGCGCGTTGGCTCAAGAGTAATCTGAAAGTTGACAAATTACCTTACTCTAGGACAATGTCCTATAGTTCCGAATGGCCAAATCCATCACCTTTATCGAAACGGATGTGTTTACCAAACGCATCGTTAAGATGCTCGAGGACGAGACCTACGCGGCTCTACAAGCCGAGTTGGTAAAAGACCCGCCAAGGGGAAGGTCATTCAGGGAACCGGTGGTCTGCGCAAAATCCGCATGGCTGCACGGGGAAAAGGCAAGCGCGGTGGCGCGCGCGTAATCTACTATCTGGTTCTAATGGATGAGACCATCTGCATGATTTTCGTTTACGACAAAAGCGAAGCCGACGACCTAACCGCTGATCAAAAGAAAACGCTTAAAGCTCTCGCCGAGGGGATCGCCGAACAACATCGGAGAAAATGACATCATGAAAAAAGCACTCTTCAACGAACTCCAGAAAAGCATGGAACAGGCGCTGGCCCATTCCCAAGGCAAGATCACCTTGCGAACCAAGCAAGTCCCTGTCCCCAAAAAGGTCACGGCTCTCCACCCCCGGGAAATCCGCAAACTACGCGAGCGCTTGGGCACCAGTCAGGCTGTATTCGCACGTCTTTTGAATGTTTCCACCACCACGGAAATCAAATGGGAGACCGGACGGCGCAAACCTTCCGGTGCGGCGCTCCGCCTCTTGGACATTGCCAGCAAACGGCCGGAAATTCTGTACGCCATCTAGTCGACTTAGCCCTTCTGATCACTTCAGATGCAGTCGTAGCGTCCTTCGCATCTCCGCACAAAACTCTGCACACCCCTAAACCTCTCTCCCCCCACGCAAAATAGGTCGATCCTCACCCCCGTATACCGATATAATGATCGCGGGAAAATAATCACATGATGCTCATCACCGTACTTCTCGTTCTCGCGATCATCTTCGGCGTCGTCCTCATGATCGGCGGCTTTGGCGTCAGCATCTACAATCGCCTCGTCACCCTGCGCAACGACTACAAGAATCAATTCGCGCAAATCGACGTCCAGCTCAAGCGCCGGCACGACCTCATCCCGAATCTCGTCGAAACCGCCAAGGGCTACATGGCGCACGAGCGCGGCACGCTCGATGAAGTCATCGCCGCGCGCAACGGTGCCGTCGCCGCCCGCCAGCAAAGCTCCGGCGATCCCGCCGATCCCGAAGCAGTGAAAAAAGTCATGGCCGCCGAGGGCGCGCTCACGCAATCGCTCGGACGGCTCTTTGCCGTGGCCGAGGCCTATCCCGATTTAAAGGCCAATCAGAACATGCTCGCGCTCCAGGGCGAGCTGACCGACACCGAAAACCGAATCTCCCTGTCACGCGAGGCCTACAACGAATCGGTGCGGAACTACAACACGCAGCGTGAGGTCTTCCCCAACTCCGTGCTCGCCGGTATGTTCAATTTTTCCCCCGCGACGCTCTATGAGATCACCGATCCCGGCGATCGCGAAGTTCCCAAGGTCTCCTTCACCTAGGCGTCCGCCCGCGAGAAAACATCGGCATGGCTTCTCTCTTCCAGCGCAAACAGCCGGCGCCCCAGCCCACGTCGCCCTATGAGCTGATCGAGAAGGAAGTCGAGCATCTCAAGAAGAAGCGCGGCACCGCCCGCCAGGGCGACAAGCCCGCGCAGAAGATGTCGATCGCCATCCTGGTTTTCCTCGTCTGCGCGCTGGTCGGGCTCTACATCCTGGATCCGATCGAGCACGCCTGGTACAAGTACGAGGCCATCCGCGCCTACACCTACCTGCACGATTTCGGCGGTGGCGGGCAAGCCGATGAGGTCGCCGCGACGGGCATTCTCCAGCCGCAGGAAGTCGCGCTGCTCAACCGCGGCACGCTCACCTACAAGGATTATTTCAACTCGCCGCAGGACGCCGCCAAGACCGCGCGCAGCATCATCGCCTACATGGCGTCGGTGAAGCAGCTTCACGCCCGCGCCTACGAGGACCTCGACCCCGTGAACAAGCTGCGCTACGCGCTCTTCATCCGCGAGAACCTCTTCGTCCCCACCTCCTGGGACTCCCTCGATCCCGCCGTCACCGGCAACTGACCTAAATCACCACCCAATTCTAAATCTCCTATTTTTATAGGCTCCCCAGGAGATTTTAGGCCCCCAGGAATTCCCCGATGGCCGCGCATACCCACTCCAGTTGCTCCCGCGGCAGCTCCGGGTAAATCGGCAGGCTGATCACCTCGCCCGCCAGCCGGTGCGCCACCGGGAAGTCCTCCGGCTTGTACCCGAGGTGCGCGAAGCACACCTGCTCGTGCAGCGGCAGCGGGTAATAGATCTCCGTGCCAATGCCCTTCGACGTCAGGTGCGCCCGCAACGCCTCGCGCCGGCCCGCGCCCTTCACCCGCACCGTGTACTGGTTCCAGATGTGCCCGTTGTCCGGCAGCGCCACCGGCAGGATGAGCCGCGCGTCCACCTCCGCCGCGCCCGCACTCTTCACTCCGGCCAACGCCACCAGCCGCTCCGCATAGAGGGCCGCGTTCCGCCGCCGCGCCTCGGTGTAGCCGTTGAAGTGCGGCAGCTTCACCGCCAGCAGCGCCGCCTGCAGCGCATCGATGCGGAAGTTCCCGCCGATCACCGCATGATGGTACTTCGGCTCCATGCCATGCATGCGCAGGATCTTCGCCCGCTCGTACAGCGCCTTGTTGTTCGTAACCAGCGCGCCCGCGTCGCCGAACGCCCCGAGGTTCTTCGTCGGGAAAAAGCTGTAGGTGCCGAAGTCCCCGAGCGTGCCCGCCTGCGCACCGCGATACGTCGCGCCCATAGCCTGCGCCGCATCCTCGATCACGCGCAGATGGTTCCGCTGCGCCAACTCGCGCACCGCATCCATGTCCGCCGCCTGGCCGAAGAGATGCACCGGCATGATCGCCTTCGTCCGTGCCGTGATCTTTCGCGCCGCATCGTCCACGTCGAGGTTGAAGCACGTCGGCTCCGAGTCGACGAACACCGGCGTCGCTCCGACTCGCGACACGCACCCCGCCGTTCCGAAGAACGTGAACGTCGGGCAGATCACCTCGTCACCGGGCCCGATCCCCAACGCCATCAGCGCGAGCAGGATCGCGTCCGTACCCGAGCTCACGGCGAGCGCAAACTTCGCGCCGGTGAAATCGGCCAGGGCCTTCTCAAACTTCTCCACCTCTGGCCCTAGGATAAATTGACCCGACTGCAGCACTCGCTGGAAAGCCTCTCGCAGCTCCGGTTCCAGCGCCGCGTTCTGCGCCTTCAGACTGAAGAACCCGACGTTCATGCGCTAGTCTCCCTTGTCCTCGCGCACCAGCGTCGGCATCAGTGAAAAGGTTCTACTGCTGACTTCGGCCAGTCCGACCACCATCACAAAGTAAATGATCGCGATGATGAGCCGCTGCCGGGTCGTACAAGCCGTATCGGTCCTCGGCGCGCGCGCGCGCAGCAACAAGATGAACCGCGGCAGCGCAAAACACACCACGCAGAGCAGCACGAGATTGAAGACGTTTGTCAGCTCGAGCGCCGACGCGATCAGCCCGATCAGCCACGCCTGCGGCATGATCGCCGGCGCAATCCAGCCGCCTTCCAAATCGAGGATCGGGATCAGCGTGAACAGGGAGTAAAAGCAGCCGACGCACGCCATCCCGAGGAAGAACGGCATGCCCGCCTGCGCCGGCGACTGGTCCTGCAGCCGCGTGATCCAGTAAACGCCGACCAGAATAGCCGACAGGATCGTGCCCGTCACCGGTCCGGCCAGGCCGACCACCGCATCGCGCCAGACGTTGCGCGGGACCCGCTCCAGCGACGCCGTGGCCGTCGCGCCAAAGCCGAAGACGCGCAGCCGCACCGGCACCTTCATCCACCAAAGGGCCACGATCGAGCCCACCTCATGAACGGCCAACTGCACCAGCACGCCCACAATCGAGGCCACACCGTACGCCGCCATGTCGTTTGGGCCAAGCACCTCGGCCCCGGCGGAAAGAAGTTTTGGATGCTTCCATGCCATGAAAATAAGCAGCCCGACAAGCAGGGCCATCCCCATCGCGAGTTGTTCGGCCCAAAGGCGGGCGGGCGAGGGGAGCTGCGGAGACGCTTCAGGTACTTCGGCCATAGATAAAACGAATGTAACGTGCTAGCGAGACCGAATCCAACTTAGAAAACACATTTGCCCGCGGGGAAGGGCCGTCCCATAGTACTCAAGCCCATGACCAACGAAGATCGCGACCAGCTTCTCTCGCTGCGCCGTCAGCACGCCGACCTCCAGCAGATGCTGGAGCGGCTCACGACGCAGCTCGTCGCGCTCGAGGTGCGCACGGGCATACATGCCCCGGAGCATTTCCTGCCGCCGGTGCCGCCGGAAGCATTCCTCCCGCCCGTGCCGATGCTGGCGGAGACCGTGGAACTGCCGCCGATCCCTTCGGACCTGGACGCGATTCCCGCCCTGCCGCCCGTACCCGGGGCCGCGCGCCACGAAGCCGATTCGACCTTCAGCCGCTGGCTTCTGCGCATCGGCATCGTCTGCGCCATGCTTTTCCTAGCCTTGCTGGCCGGGTCACTCGACACCTCATTCCATCTCGACCATCAGTTGGGCCTCCTCGGCCGCTTCGGTCTCATCGGGCTGGCGAGCACGGTCATCATCTTCATCGGCGGTCGCTTCGACCGCGGCACGGGCCATTCCTTCTTCGGGCGGCTCATGCTCGTCACCGGCCTGATCGGCCTCTTCGTCGCGTTCCACGAGGCCAGCGTCCTCGCGACCACTGCCAAGGTGCCCCACCCCATCATCGGCGGCGGGTTCCTCCTCATCTGGACCTTCTACGCCATCTTTGTCGCCGAGCGCCACCGCTCGCACCCGATAGGCATCGTCGCCATCGGCCTCGGTTACCTCAGCATGTCGCTCGTGCCGGAGGTCTGGTTCAGCATGGGCATGGACCTCTTCCTCACCGCGATCACAGCGGCGTTCCTGCTCTGGCGCGGCTGGACCATCCTCGCCACGATCGGCGCGATCGGCGCCTACATCGCGCTCTTCCACCGCCTCATCTTCGACTCCTACGGCGATCTCGTGCTCGACACCAGCCGCACGCTGCCATTCCTGCCCCCGGCCGTTTACCTCATCGGCACGTGGACCATCTTCACCGCGGCGATCATCCTCTGCACCTCCCATACCTTCCGCAGCGGCAAGCGGTTCTTCTTCGCCAGCCTCAACAACGCCGCGGCTGCCTTCCTCCTCGCCTTCACCGCCTACATCTCCGGCTATGGCCTCAAGGCCGTCGGGTGGACGCTCTTCGATACCGGCTTGGTTTTCCTCATCGCCTCCCGCTTCGCCGGGTTCGCCGAGCACGATCCGGTCGAGCTAATGGGCGCCTACGCCGCGCAGGGTCTCGCGCTTTTCACCGCCGGGTTGATCGTCACCTTCACCGGCGTCGTGCGCGCCTTCCTGCTCCTGCTGGAAACGCTCCTGCTCGGCATCGCGGGAGCCTTCGCCGGCGACCGCGTCCTCATCACGGCCACCTACGCCGCCGGCTTTTTCGCCACCATCTTCTCGATCTGGCAGATCGCCATCTATGCGCATCACCCCTGGCTCTTCGGCCTCGGCGGCGCGCTCATCATGCTGATTAACGCGTGGTCCTCGCGCGGCGACGTGCGCTACAGCCGAGCCGCGCGCTCCAGCACCGTCTTCTCCACGACCTGCTACTGCCTGCTCGCGCTGGCCCTGATCTTCACCGGCTTCAGCACCATCTTCACCGACGCCTCGCTGCCCATGGCCCTGGCCATCTGCGCGCTCCTGCTGACCTTCGCCATCTACCAGTTCTCCGTCTTCGAGCTGCCCTCCCTCGCGCAGATCCTGATGCTCGCCGCGCTCCTCCTCGTTTTGTTCCCGGTCGAGACCGGCGAGGAGCTGCCCGGCTGGACCATCGCCACCGTCGCCGCGGCGACCCTCATCATGCTCACTTGGTGGGCCCGGCAGCGCCTCACCATTCCCGGCCCGTGGATCGGCCCCGTCACCTACCTCTACGCCTTCGCGCTCGTCTACATCGCCGTCCTGACCGTTCAGCCCTTCCTCAGCGCGCAAGACTGGATGGCCACCGAGAGCCTCCTCGCCATCCTCTTTCTCATCTACGGCGCCATGACGCGCGTTTGGCCGCTGGCCATCGCCGGACAGGCGCTCCTGCTCCTCGCGCTCTACCACGTCTTCTTCCCGCCGCAGACCAACGTCTACTCCTGGTCCCTCATCGCAGCCGCGACGCCCGTTATTGTCACGTTCATCTCCGGTCGCGTCGCGCATCGCTGGCTGCACCTCTTCCCCGAGTACTCCGGCGCCAAGCGCGACGCCGCGAGCTTCCTCGCCTACTTATATAAGCTGGTCGCGCTGCTCGGCCTCATCCGCCTCGTTTTCGCGTTCCTTCCCTCCAGCGAGTACATGGCCGCCTTCTTTTTCCTCGGCACCCTGCTCGTCGCCTTCAACGTCCATCACCGCGATTCCTTCGGCGTCCGCTGCGGCCTCCTGCTCAGCGCCCTCGGCATGTACTTCTGCATGGCGCACGAAGCTCCGCTGGCGACCACCCTGAACGCCTTCGCCATCGTCCTTTTCCTCGCCCAGTTACCCTTGCTGACTTCCACCCGTCCCTCCACCATCCATCCCTTCGAAAGCTGGACGCTCACGGTGGCCGGCGTTTTCACCGGATGGTACTTCATCTCCGTCTGGACTTGGCCGCATCCCCACGGCACCCACTCCCACCTCAGCGCCGCCTGGGCACTCTTCGCCTTCTTCCTTTTCATCCTTGGCCTCTTCAGCGGGCAGGGGAAGCTTCGCTGGTGCGGCCTCGCGGTGCTCTTCGCCACCATCCTCCGCGTCCTCTTCTTCGATCTCTGGACGCTGCCCATCGCCTTGCGCGTACTGACCCTTTTCTTCCTCGCGATCATCTCGCTCGGCATCATTCTCGGCTTCGTCCTCGGCAAAACTTTCGGCTCAGAAAATCCCGCCAGAAACTTGTGAATAAAGTCGAGGTTTGTGCCGATGACTCGAATAACTTCGACTTTGCCTAACCTGCTGGAGACTTCCCGGCTAGTTACTCACAGGCCACTTTTAGCGCAGATTCCTTGCGCCAAGCCACTTTCGGCGACTCTTGGATTTACTCACAGTAATAAGACGGAGAATACTCCCTTGTTTTTTTCCTCCAAACCTTCTTAATACCCTCCGGTATGAAATGCGTCATCGCGCGGGAAGCGCTCCTCTCCGGTCTCCAGATTGTCCAAAACGTCGTCAGCACACGCACCACGCTTCCCATCCTCGGCAATGCCCTGGTCCAGGCCGCCGATGGCAAGCTGATCATTTCCACCACGGATCTCGACACCGGCATCCGCGCCTCGGTTGATTGCGAAGTCATCAAGGGCGGCGCCACCACGCTCCCTGCGCGCCGGCTCTTCAGCATCATCCGCGAATTGCCCGCGGCGGAACTCGAGCTGGAAGTCGATTCCAAGCAGGTCGCCACGATCAAGTCCGGGGCTTCCTTCTTCCGCATCATGGGCCTGCCCGAGGAGGATTTCCCTCCGTTCCCCAAGGGCGATGGCGCGAAGACCTTCAAGCTCACGCAGGGCGTTTTCCGCGACATGCTCAAGCGTACGGCCTATGCGATTTCCACCGACGAAAGCCGCTACGTGCTCAACGGCGTGCTCCTCAGCTTCAAGGAAAACAAGCTCTCGCTCGTGGCCACGGACGGCCGCCGTCTCGCGCTCGTCGAGCAGGACATCGAGTTTCCCAAGGGCAGCGAGGTCGAGGCTATCCTGCCGACCAAGGCCGTGCAGGAATTATCGCGTGTCCTCGGCGATGACCAGCCCCTCAACATCAGCTTCGCGGAAAACCAGGTCTCGTTCGACCTCGGCAACACCTTCCTTTACTCCAAGCTCATCGAGGGCAACTACCCGAACTACAAGCAGGTCGTGCCCGCTGAGGCCAAGGAGCGCATCGTGCTCGAGCGCGAGATTTTCCACAACGCCGTCCGCCGCGTCGCGCTGCTCTCGAGCGAAAAGTCCAATTCGGTGAAGCTCATCTTCACCAAGAACAACCTCGAGATCACCGCCAACACGCCCGAAGTCGGCGAAGCCAAGGAATCGCTCGCCATCAACTACAAGGGCAAGGAATTCAACATAGCCTTCAATCCCGAGTTCCTCATGGACCCGCTGAAGAACATCGATTCCGACGAAATCTTCTTCGACTTCATCGACGAACTCAGCCCCGGCGTCATCAAGTACAAGCGTCCGTTCCTGTACGTGAT
>FSYS01000579.1_pt1 | contig 15585 bp, 9 predicted proteins | sample 1638491 | NCBI WGS metagenome assembly FSYS01 (sample SAMEA3914788, study PRJEB12502) | metagenome | biome: forest; material: soil | place: Canada | collected 2011-07-03 | depth 0.1 m | reverse complement strand
GCGCGACCCGGTGGATATGTTCGCCTTTCACCTCACTGTGCCGGCCGATGTCTCGCAGCTCAGCATCAAGATGGACTTCCTCGCCACCTCGCCCGCCAGTGGATACACCGCCGGCGCAAGCACGACGGCGAGCCTTGCGATGCTTAGCTGGAACACGCTGATCGTCACGCCGCAGGGAGCGGACCCCGCGCAGCTTTTGGTTGCGCCGTCGGTAAAAGTTCCTGCCGGATGGAAGTTCGCCACCGCACTCGAAGAGTCTTCGTACCCCGGTGCCCCTGTCGCCACATTCAAGCCGGTCACGATGGAGCAGCTCGTTGACTCGCCCGTTCTGACCGGACGCTACTTCCGCGAATATCCTCTCGCGCCTGAAGTGACACCGAAGCACTATCTCGATGTCGTCGCCGATGCTCCCGAAGACCTCGAACTTTCGCAGGAGCACATTGACGGCTTCTCCAAGCTGGTGCGTGAAACCGGTGCGCTGTATAAGTCGCGTCACTACGGCTCGTATCACTTTCTCGTAACGCTGTCGGACCAGGTCGCGCACTTCGGTCTGGAGCATCACCAGTCTTCCGACGATCGACTGCAGGAGCGCACGTTCGTGGACGATGGCATGTTTGTCTACAACGGCAACCTGCTGCCGCATGAGTTCACGCACTCGTGGAACGGCAAGTATCGCCGCCCGGAAGGCCTTGCCACCGGCGACTACGAGAAGCCGATGCACGGCAACATGCTGTGGACCTACGAAGGCCTCACCGAGTACTACGGCGATGTGCTGAGCGCGCGCAGCGGCATCTGGCAGCCTTCGGTCTATCTCGACCGCGTCGCGTGGGTGCTTGGGTATCTGAACGACGCTCGACCGGGCCGCACCTGGCGCAACCTGCAGGACACAGCCACGTCGGTGCAGCTTACGGACAACTATTCGCTCAACGGGCCGTACGACAACTGGCGGCGCAACACGGACTACTACGACGAAGGCGAACTGCTGTGGCTCGAAGTCGATCTCACGATTCGTTCGAAGTCGAACGGGAAAAAGTCGCTGGATGATTTCGCCGCATCGTTCTTCGGCCTCGGTGGCAACACGCCGCCCAGGGTTGTGCCGTACAGCTTCGACGATCTGGTGAAGGCGCTGAACGCTGTTGTGCCGAACGACTGGGCCGCGTTCCTGCGCAAACGCCTCGATGCCAACACGCTGCATGTGCCGGAGCTCGATGGCATCAACGCGCTGAGCGGCTACAAGCTCGCCTACACCAGCATGCCGAACTACTGGATGCAGCTTGCCGAAAACCAGGCCGGCACCATCGACACGCAATATTCGCTGGGCATGTACGTCGGCTACGACGGCCACGTGCAGGATGTCGTCCTCGGAGGCATCGCCGATAAGGCCGGGTTCGGTCCGGGCATGCGCATTGTGGCGGTGAACGGTCGCGGCTACGGTCCGCTGGTGTTGCGACAGGCGCTCAAAGACTCCGCCGTGAAGAACAGCGCGCCGATGCAGTTCATCATCGAAAACACCGGCTACTACAAGGTGATCGACGTCGACTATCACGGCGGCGAACGCTACCCCTCGCTTGAGCGTATCGACAACACGCCGGGCCGCATCGACGACATCAGTAAGCCACTGACGAAGTAAGCGCGTTTACGAAACGTCCAGCTCCCTTGCAACAACAGGATGCAGCGGATCGGTCGTGGCTTCTATCGGAAGCACGCCCTGCTCCTTCAGGTTCTTCTCGGCAACGGCAGCGGCAATCTCGGAGTTCACCTCCGCGCCGAAGAGCAGCATCAGCCCGGTGATGTAAAACCACGTCAGCAGAATGATGACCGCGCCCAGTGAGCCATAGGTCAGCGAAAAATTATTGAAGTAGTGCAGGTACAGGCGCAGGCCGAACGAAGCCAGCAGCCACCCTCCGATGCCCATCGTTCCACCCGGCGTCAGCCAGTGCCAGCGCTTGTTCTTCAGGTCGGGTGCGAAGTAGTACACCGCTGCAAACAGCAGCATCAGCACCGCCACCGCCATCACGCCGGAGATCGTGTGCAGTGTGCCGCCTGCAATCGCGCCGAGCCAATGGTGATCGATCGCGGCCCTGGCTTTGCGCGCAAGATAATCTCCGCCCAGCAGCACGGTGAGGTTGACCGTCACCAGCACGGACAGCAACATCGTCACCAGGATCGCCGAGCCACGCGCCTTCCAGTAGGGGCGCGTCTCCTTCACGCGATAGACGGTATTCATGCCGTCCTGGATCGCCGAAAATCCTACCGAAGCCGACCATACCGCGGCGACCAGGCCGAAGGTGACCTTGCCTGCGGTGGAGGCGGCCGTGGTCTGGTTAAACGTCTCGACGACCAGGTTGAACGCCGAAGCCGGAATCACCAGCGCCATGTAATCCAGCAGGTGAACATAAATTTGCGAGGCGCTCTTTGCGGCGAGGCCGAGGATGGCGCTCGCGCTCACCAACGTAGGGAAGAGCGCGAAGAGGAAGTAGTAGCCAAGCTCCGCCGCGCGCGAGAGCAGGTTGTCATCGAGGAACGACTGGAACGTCCGCTTCATCACGAACGAGAAAGGAATGCCTTCAAAGTCCCACAGATCGCGCAGCGGCGAGCGAGAGACGAAGTCCCATATCGACTGGCCGCGAGGGTCTATCCAACCGATAGTGTGGTCTTTTCGGCTGCGTCGAGGACGCGTAACGTTGACGGGTTCCAGGCCTTCCATGGGTGCGCTCTTGTAGCTCTGATGCAGGCAATCGAGCTGACGTCGAACGTCAGGATGGAATGCAGAACAGTGCGATATCGTGCAATGGAATCCAATGCAGTCGCTATTGCGTCCTATACATAGCCTTCCCGCGGCCATGCCGCACTGGAGTTCGCCCATGCTGTCGATCCATCGCAACACCGTTCTCGCCACGCTGCTTAGCCTGACCGCCATCGCCGGTTGCAATGGCCAGTCGAAGTCCCCCGTTCCCGCACCAAAGCTCGACGCTCCCCTGGCCGCGAAGCCGGGCAAGGCGACCGCGGTCTTTGCCGGCGGATGTTTCTGGGGCACGCAGGCGGTCTTCCAGCGGGTGAAAGGAGTGCTGCATACGACCGCAGGCTATGACGGCGGCGCGGCCAATACGGCCACCTACGACCAGGTGACCACCGAAACAACCAACCATGCTGAGTCGGTCGAGGTGGTCTATGACCCCTCCAGGCTGACCTACGGCACGCTGCTGCGCATCTTCTTCTCGGTCCACGACCCGACCACGCTCAACCGGCAGGGCAACGACGTCGGCACGTCCTACCGCTCGGCCATTTTCTATGACAACGACGAGCAGCGCCGCATCGCTTCGGCATACATCGAGCAGCTCAACGCCGCCCACGCGTTCCCGAACCCTGTAGTCACACAAGTGGCTGCAAATAAAGGCTTCTTCGACGCCGAAAGCTACCACCAGGACTATGCGCTGCATAATCCGAACAACCCCTACATCATGGTCTGCGACCGCCCCAAGATCGACACGCTGAAGGCCGAATTCCCCGACCTTTTCGTCGAGTACAAGGGCAGCTACAAGCGGTAAAACGCTCCGGTTCCACCCGCAGAGTCCTCTGCGGAGGAACCTGGAAAGTTAATAACCGGGGTGGTGATGGTATTTCCATCACCATTTTGGCACTTTCTCATAGGCAAAAATCCTCCGAACCAGCATCATGCCTATAGCAGCAATCAGTTGAAATAGGGTCCGCGCGTCTGAACCGCACAAACAGGGTGGTGCCATCACTCGTTTAAGAGCGGCATATTCACGTGGGTACAGCTGCATGTACTGGCTGGAGGTGCAATGTTCTTATCGGGTTACCAATCGCTGCGCGCACTGCGAGTTAGCGTGTGCCGTATCGTTTGTGTGCTGTTTTCGCTGCTTGTGGTGGTGCCGTTTGCGGCAGCGCAGGGGCTCGAACCCGGAGCACCGGCTGACATGGGCTCCTTTGCCGTGGGCCGCTCGTCGGCGAACGTCGCTTTCACCTTTACGCCGTCCGCCTCCACGACCATCGCCGGCATCACGGTCTACGCGGAAAGCAAGCGCAACGCCGACTTCGTGCTCACCTCCGGAGCGACACAAAACTGCACGGGGACCATCACGGCAGGGAACTCCTGCACGATCAATCTGACATTTTCGCCACAGGTGCTCGGCCTCCGTCGCGGCACCGTGGTGCTGGCCGACGGCTCCGGAAATACGCTCTTTACGCAGTACGTGTACGGTCTCGGTCTTGGCCCTCAGGTCTCTTTTTCGCCGGTCTCCGCCACCGTGCTTTCGAACCTCAGCTCCTTTTCCCCGAAGAGCTTCACGCCATCGAGCGCGGTCTATGACGGCGCGGGCAATCTCTACTTCTTCGACTACCAGAACGGCCGCCTGTTCCTGCTGGACAACACCAACCAGATCACGCAGATCGGCACCTTCGCCGGCAACGAACACTCGTCGCTGGCGTTGAACGGCCAGCGGACCCTCTACCTCACGCTGCCCACCGGTGTGGAAGCCCTCGCCACCAACGGCTCCGGCGCAACGCTTCTTCCCACGCCCGGCATCACCATCGCCTCGCCGGGCGGCATCGCCGTGGACGGTGGCGGCTACATCTACGTCACCGATTCGCAGAACGGCCGCATCGTCCGCATCGCTCCCGGCGGCGCATCGGCAACAGTCGTGCCGACCACGGGCCTCACGCTCTCCAGCCCCTACGGTCTCGCCGTCGATTACAACAACCTCTACGTCGCCGACTCCGGCAACGGTCGCATCGTCGCAATTTCTATCGCAACCGGCGCGGCCACCGCGTTGACCTCCACCAACGCCCTGAACCAGCCCTTTGGCATCGCGGTGGACGCGTCGGGCACGCTGATCGTCGCAAACGCGGGCGGCTCGAACCTCGTGCAGGTCAGCCCCACCGGCACCGTCACGCCGGTCGTCCCGAACTCCGGCGTTGCGATCGCCTCCGCGCCGCGCGGTGTCGCCGTGACTACCGACGGCGACTACGTTTCAGCGGACGCCTCGCTCGGCCTCGTGACCATCACGCGCGGCAGCGACGCGCAGCTCGTCTTCCCCACGCCGACCAAGGAAAACTCCGCGGACGGCACCGACGGATACGAGACGATGACGCTGCAGAACTCCGGCAACCAATCCATCACGTTCTCGGCGACGACGCCGATCATCAGCAACGCGGACTTCTACGTCGGCCCCACCAACACCTGCCCCGTCGATCAGGTCGGTTCGCTGCCGATCGCCTCCTCCTGCACCTATAGCTTCGGCTTCACGCCGTCCCTCGTGGGAACAGACCAGTCGATCATCAGCATTCGCGGCACCGCGGCCGGCACCGGCGCGTTCCTGGCAAACACGGACACCCTCATCGGCACGGGCATCTCCGCGGTGGACGCCTTCACCGTCACCACCACGCCCACCTCCACCACGCCGGGCGCCGCGGTCGGTTTCACCGTCACCGCCCTTCAGAACTCGGCCACGCTGACCACCTTCACCGGCACGGTTACCTTCGCGATGACGGACTCGTCGGGCACGTTCCTCGGCGGCAGCACGTACAACTTCACCTCGGCCGACGCCGGAACGCACACCTTCCCTGCCGCCCTTGGCGCGAAGTTCAACACGCCCGGCACGTACACCATCCGCGTGACCTACAACGCCGTCACCGGGGTCAGCAACCAGGTCGTCGTGCTCTACGCTTCGAGTACGGCGCTGACAAGCTCGTCGAACCCCACCATCCTCGGGGGACAGACCACGCTGACAGCGACTGTCACGCCCGTCGGCACCACGCTCGTTCCGACCACCACGGTCACCTTCTTTGACGGCACCACGAACGTCGGCACCTGCACGCTGGCCGCCGGCAAATGCACCCTCACACCAGCGCTGCCTGTTGGCTCGGGACAGTCACTCACAGCGGTCTATGGTGGAGACACGAACTTCGCCGCGTCCACCTCGAACACCATCCTCCAGACCGTCCCCGGCTTCAACGCGACCTTCACCCTGACCAGTTCGGCGAACCCTTCGCTCGTCAGCCAGCCTGTCACCTTCACCGCAACCGAAACCCCCACCGCAGGCCAGCCCGGAGCCACCGTGCCATCGGGCACGGTCACCATCACGAACGCTGGCAGCACGCTCTGCATCGTGACGCTGAACGCGGGCTCAGGCTCCTGCAATATGACCTACGCCGCCGCAGGCAGCTACGCGGTCAAAGCCTCCTACACCGGCGACTCGTACTATGCGGCGGCTACCGCCAACACCGTCACGCAAGTCGTCAACCAGTCGACGCCGAAGATCGCGCTGACCAGCTCCGCAAACCCCGGCACGCTCAACACGGCGCTCACCTACACCGCCACGATGACGCCGCCGACAGGTCTGACCACGGTCCCCACCGGTACCGTCACCTTCACCAGTAATGGAGCCACGCTCTGCGCCACGGTCGGCCTCACTTCGGGCAAGGCGACTTGCGCGCATACCTACACCGCCGCCGGCAGCTATCCCATCATCGCCACGTACAACGGCAACACGATCTACAACACCGTCGCGTCGACCACGCTGACCGAACAAATTCTGTTCAACTCCACAACGACGATGACCGCGTCGCCCAACCCCACTTCGATCGGCGCCACCGTCACCCTGAGCGCTACCGTCCTCGCAGCCGCAGGCCAAACCGGCGCAGGACAACCCGCCGGCACGGTCACCTTCAACAGCGGCGCCACGGCCATCGGCACCTGCACCCTCGTCGGCACCACCTGCTCCACGACGGCGAAGTTCACGGCCGCAGGAACCCCATCGCTCACCGCCGTGTATGGCGGCAGCGCGACCTTCAAGACCTCGACCTCCACCGCCGCAACGGAAACCATCGCGGCCTACACCGCGACCGTGCTTCTCACCAGTTCGGTAAACCCGTCCTCGCTTCATCAGCAGACAACGCTTACCGCCACCGTCGCTCCGGCTGCAGGACAAACCACACCGCCCGCCATCGCCGGCAGCGTCAGCTTCTACGACGGCACCACGCTGCTCGGCTCCTGCACAGTCGCTGGCGGAACGTGTACCAATGCGGTCAGCTTCACCACGACAGGTCCCCACTCGCTGACAGCCGTCTACTCCGGCAGCGCGAGCTACGGCGGTCTGACCTCCTCTATCTATACGCAAACGGTCACGAACCTCTTTTCATCGCAGATCGCCGTGAACGCTACGCCGACGACCGTCGCGCTCAATACACCGGTGACGTTCGCCGCCACCGTCATCGCCACTCCGGGCCAGGCCGGCGCGGGCACGCCTTCCGGCATGGTGAAGTTCAGCGACGGCGCCGCTCCGCTCGGCACCTGCAACCTCGTATCGGGCGCCTGCAGCATCTCGCCCAGCTTCACCACGGCGGGGGCGCACTCCATCACCGCGACCTACAACGGTGATCTCTCCTTCAATCCCTCCACGACGGCGACGGCCATCACGGAAACCGTCAACGGCCTCACGCCCGCGGTCGGCATGATTAGCTCGGTCAATCCATCCGCGGTGAACGCGCAAACGCTGCTCACCGCCTCCGTCGTTCCCGCCGCCGGACAGAACGCCACCACGGTGCCCACCGGCACGATCAACTTCGAAGACGGCAGCACGGTGATCGCAACCTGCACGCTGACCTCCGGCACCTGCTCCATGGCGGCGCGCTTCAGCACCGCTGGAACGCACTCGCTCACCGCGGTCTACTCCGGCGACACAACCTTCAATCCGCAAAGCTCCGCGATCTATCAGCAGGTCGTCGCGAACTACCTCGCCACCATCGCGCTCAGCGCCACACCCAGCCCGGTCTTTCTCAACAACACCGTCGGCCTGACCGCCACCGTGGCAACCGCGACCGCTGGCGGTCCGGTGCCGAGCGGTACGGTCACCTTCCTCAACGGGACAACGTCGCTTGGTTCGGCAGCCGTAGTCAACGGCGTCGCCACACTCTCCACCTCGTTCCCTGCCGTGAACACCTACTCGATCACCGCGATCTATAACGGCGACACGAACTACAGCACGCTGACCTCGACAGCTTCGAGCATCGTCGTCGAAGACTTCACCTTCGCGCTGGCCACACCCTCCGGTGGATCGACCACCGTGATGGGCGGCCACGCCGCCACCTACACCTTCACCGTCACACCGGTCGGAGGCGCCACGTTCCCGGCCGGCATCAACCTGTCTCTTGCTGGATTCCCGGCGAACTCCACCTACACGTTCTCGCCCCTGGCCCTGGCCCCTGGTTCAGCAGCAGCGACGGTCACGCTGACGATCACGCCGCCGGCTGTCGCGCTGCTCGAAAAGCCGCAGGTCCCCGGCCATAGCCGCGAACTCCCCATCACCTTTGCGCTCCTGCTGCTTCCGTTCGCTCTGCGCTTCCGCGGCAAACGCGGTCGCCGTCCCGCGGCGCTGTTGCTCTGGCTGATGATGATCGCCGGTGCGCTCAGCCTCACCGGCTGTCTCTCCGATGCCAACAGCGGCTACTATGGCGCGACCCAACAAACGTACTCTCTCACCGCTACCGCTTCGTCCGGCTCGCTGTCACACAGCGCGGGCGCAACGCTGGTGACCCAGTAATGTCTAAGGAGACTTTCCCCGTGATGCGACGCTTCCATCTGCCGGCCACCGCCATCTCCCTTGTGCGCGTTGTGGTCGTGCTGGCGTGCCTCGCCGCCGCCCTGCCTTCGTTCGCACAGCAGGGCCACGATCTCTTCACCGGCCGCTCCTCCGACTTCGGCTTGAGCTATATGCAGGAGCGCACTAAGTTCCTGGGCTCGTCGTCATCCGACTACTTCATGCTGCGCGGCGCGAAGATCGATTACACCGCCGACCTGTGGCACGGCATCGGTATCTCCGGCACCGCCGCCGGTATCGCCGCGACCAACGTGCGCGGCAGCATCGACATCCAGCAGATCCAGGTCCTCATCGGTCCGCGCTACACCTATAACCTCGGCCATAATACGGACACGTTCTGGGGGCGGCGCGGGGGTGCGTTTGTCGAGGCCAAGGTCGGCTACACGCTCTCCCCATCCGGTCTCTATCCGAGCAACGGCAACGTTCTGACCAGCGCCAGCAGCCTGACGTACATGGGCGCGGCGGGCATCAATCTGACGATCTACCATCGCTTCGACCTTCGCATTATCGAAGGCGGCATCATACGGACACAGTTGCCCAACGGCGGCAACAACGTCCAGAACACAGCCTTCCTCGGTTCGGGCATCAACGCCCACTTCGGCCACTAGTAGGAATTCCCCCCCCTTACCAATTCCGGGTGAACCCCGGTATTCTGGTATGCGCACACCTTTCCCCCGGGCCATTCACTTTGTCAAAGCATCATTCACATAGCTGAAACGAGGCGTATATCGCAGCCCCCATTCCGCGCATCACACTGGGAACGATGGACGCCATAAGCAAAACCCGCGTCCCGGCAGATGCTGCCCGCACCACTGAAGAAGAGCAGCAACTGCGCCTGCTTGTCGATACGGGCCTTGCACTGGCCACGGAGCGCGACGCCGGGAAAATCAGCCAGATTGCACTCGATGCAGCGCGAATCCTCTCCTGCGCACGCTTCGGCGTCTTCTTCTATGAAGCCCTCGACAGCGACGGCCACCCAGCGCAACTTCATTTCTTTTCCGCCGAAGAGCCATCCCTGCTCGAAGCCCCGTTCAGCCTTACCCTCGGCACCCACTTCGACCTCATTGAAAGGGATGGCTTCCGTTCCGGTGACATCAATGCGCATCCGGACTTCGTCGACAAGAACCCCTTCGAAGGCACACCCTTCGCGCAGCAGGCCGTTCGCAGCCTGTTTTCGGTCCCGGTGCGTGATCGCCAGGGCGCGCTGCTTGGCGGCATCCTTCTCGGCCACCCGAACATCGACGCCTTCGGCCCCCGCGAAGAGCAGCACGTTCTCACAGTCGCCACGCAGGCTGCAGCCGCGCTCGAAAACGCCGGCCTGGCCCGCAATATCTCGCAAGAGGCCAATCTTGCCGACTCCGCCCGCCGCGCCATGGCCGAAGCCACCCGCCGCCTGCGCCAGGCGCTGGACGCCGCCGAGCTGGGCACCTGGACCTGGAACCGCGAGACCGACATGCTCGACCTCGACGAACGCGCCGCCGAGCTGCTCGACGCCGGCCAGCCACACACCCCGGTCTCCCGCACCGAGCTTCGCAAGCGCATCGTCCACACCGAGGACATAGGCCTCACCGCCGTCGATATGCGTGAAGCGCTCCGCGGCGGCTCCTACAACGCCGAGTACCGTGTCGAAAACAGCGAGGGCCGCATCCGCTGGATCGCCAGCCGCGGCATCGCGACCTTCGGCGCTGATTCCGCGGCAGGTCCCGACATCCCCCGCGAAATGTCCGGCATGATCGGCACCTTGCAGGACATCACCGTCCGCAAGATGCAGGAAGCCAGCCTGCGCCAGAGCGAAAAGCTCGCCGCCACCGGACGCATGGCCGCCACCATCGCTCACGAGATCAACAACCCGCTCGAAGCCGTCACCAACCTCATCTATCTTTGCAAGACCGACCCCGGCGTCCCGCTGCCTATCCAGCAACTGCTCAACACCGCCGACAACGAGCTCGAACGCGTCTCCCAGATCGCCCAGCAGACCCTCGGCTTCTATCGCGACACCACCCGTCCGGTCGACATCAACATGACCGAACTGCTCGAAAGCGTCGTCAATCTCTTCTCGCGCAAGATGGATCACAAGAAGATCCGTTATGAGCTCGACGTAAAGCCCGGCTTGCATATCTTTGGCCTTCAGGGAGAGATCCGTCAGGTCTTCTCCAACCTGCTCGTCAACGCCATTGACGCGTCCTCGCGCAGCCTCATCCGCATCCGTGCCCACCGCACACGGCAGAACGGCAAAGACGGCGTCTCCGTTCTGGTCGCTGACCAGGGCAGCGGCATTCCCCACTCCGCTGTCCAGCAGCTCTTCTCACCCTTCTTCACCACGAAGCAATCCGTCGGCACCGGCCTTGGCCTGTGGGTCACGCGCGGCATTGTCGAGAAGCAAGGCGGCACCATCCGGTTCCGCACCTCCACCACCGCGCCCACCGGAACGGTATTTCGCGTGTTCCTCCCCGCAGAATTTCTCAAAGCGGGCAATTTCACTGCTTCGCAAACTACTAGAATCCAGTAAACTAGCCGAGGAGACGTGCACGGCCCAAGAATCCGTGTATCTTCTCCCGCACGTGTGACTTGCCGTACAACAGCTTTCAGAAACTGCGGTTAGCGAGCACCTGCCAGGACCCCGAATACGACATGAATCCTTTCCTCTTCAGTGACGACTCGATCAAATCGCTCTTTCAGCCGAAAGCCGATGCAGACAACAACTCCGACAGCACCACTTCGTTCCCACGCATCCTTGTCGTGGACGACGAAACTCTCATCGCCGACACCATTGTTCAGATCCTGAACCGCAACGGATTCATCGCGGAAGCCGCCTACTCCGGCGCCGAAGCCATCGAGATCGCCAGGCGCAACTGCCCGGACCTCCTGCTCTCGGACGTCCTGATGCCGCACGTGGACGGCGTCGAAGCCGCCATCGCCATCCGCGAACTCTGCCCGGACACCCGCATCGTGCTTTTCAGTGGCCAGGCCGCCACAGTTGAAATCCTGGAACGCGCCAAAGAACGCGGCCATACCTTCGAGCTTCTCCCCAAACCCATCCATCCCACCCAGCTCATCAAGCACCTCCGCGAGTAGGTGTTCGGCTGTTCAAAAACGTCCTTGATCGCGTCGCCCTGCGTACGCTGGTTGTAGTGTCCTGCACCAAAGAGGCACATAAACCCGCCGCACTCCATTGCTAAAATAGACCCACTATTCCGTTCCCCCTTGGCTGTAAAGGAGAAGAGCAATGAAGCAGTTTTCCTGTGGCGATGTCGTCCCCGGGTGTACCGCCCATTTTCAGGGCGCGACCACCGAAGCCATTCTGAAAGACGTCGCCGTCCACGCAAAGAACGACCATGGCATGACCGTGATCCCGCAAGAGGTCATCGATCACGTGCTCGCGCAGATCAAAGATATCTCCGCGAACTAAGCGCTCCGCGCGTGCAAGCCATGTCCTCTCTCGCCTCCATCTCCGAGCATGTATCGTCTGACGACCTGGCCGCCGCCACGATTCGCCGCATCATCTCCGGCGAAGAGCCGATGCGCATGTTCCACCAGCCAATCGTGGACCTCGTGCGTGGCATCGCCACCGGCTACGAAGCTCTGGTGCGCTTCCCGGCAGAGCTGGGCGACAATCCGCTGCGTGTCTTCGTCCGCGCCCGCCGTCTCGGTTTCCGCCTCGAACTCGAAAAGGCCACCTTCCTCGCCAGCGTCGCCACGCGCTCCATGCTTCCCGCGAACTGCTTCCTCAGCGTCAACGCCAGCCCCCTTCTTCTGCTCTCGGATGATTGGATTCAGGCCATGGCGCGGCTCGACGATCTCACCGGCACGGTGATCGAAGTCACCGAGATGGACTCTATCCACGACTACGACGCCATCCGTTTACGGCTGAACCTCGCCCGCGAACTCGGAGCCATCATCGCCGTCGATGACGCCGGCGCAGGCTACGCCAGCCTGCAGCACATCGTCGAACTCAAGCCCAGCTTCATCAAGCTCGACCGCATGTTCATCACCAACTGCCACGACGAACGCGCCAAGTCCGCCCTTATCGAAATGCTCGGCCACACCGCCAGCCGTCTCGACGCCTGGATCATCGCCGAAGGCATCGAAACCGCCGGGGAACTCGACACTCTCATCCAGCTCGGTGTTCCTCTGGGGCAGGGCTATCACCTTGGCAATCCCGCGCCCGGCATGCACCCGGTAGAGGAAGGGATTGTGACCTTCATCCACTCGCGCCGCGCGATCTACGCCTCGACCGAAGGCCTGCATCACCTCATCCAGGCGCTCCGCTCCGACGAGACACCCCACCGCGCCTCGGACCTGCTCGCCCGCGAAACCACGCTGGGCATCATCGCCGTGATCGACCAGTGGAAGCGCCCGGTTGAGTTCGTCGAGCGCCATCCGCTGCTCGGCATTCGCCGCGTCACCCAACTGATGAAGGTGCAGGCATCCAGCTCCCCCTCCGAAGTCGCACACCGCGCCCTGACGCGACCCCCCGCCTCGCGCTTCGACCCCATCATGGTGATCAACCAGCGCGGCGAACTCGAAGGCATGATCCCCGTAGACCGCCTGATGCGCTCACTGCTAACTTAATCTGCCGGGTTCGCCTCTTAAGCTAAGTCTCCGCGCTCGCTAACTTGCTGACCCGCTAACCCGCTGCCTTCTTGCCTATTCAACCCCTTGACCATTACCCTTCAAGCCATGAAGTCCATTGACCGTCGTCGCTTCCTGGCGCTCTCCGCCGCCGCTGCCACCAGCCTCAAGTCCTTCGCGCAACCCACCGCCGCGACAGCCACGCTCACGCTGCATACGGACAAGCCCGGCCCCACCGTCCCGCACAACTTCCTCGGCCTCTCGTATGAGACGCAGCAGTTGAGCGACCCGGCCTTCTTCTCGCCGCACAACACCGGCCTCATCGAACAGCTCAAGGCATTCGCCCCGCACGGCGTCCTTCGCCTCGGCGGCAACACCTCCGACTACGGCTACTGGAAGCCCACACCCACATCGGTTATGCCGCCGCGCAAGCCGCGCGAGTACAAGGTCGGCGATCCACCACCCGACATGTCCTACTCGGTGACACCTGAAGCCGTGCACAACCTCAAAGCCTTCCTCGACCTCACCGGCTGGACCTGCCTCTACGGCATCAACTTCGGCAACAACATCCCGTCACTCGCCGCCGATGAAGCGGAGTTCGTTTACAAAACGCTCGGCGAAAAGCTCGAGTACATCCAGATCGGCAACGAAGCCGACCGCTTCGGCTCCACGATCCGCGATCCCAAAACCTGGAACGCGGACACCTTCTTCGACGAGTGGCTTACCTTCGCCAACGCCATCGTTGCCAAAGTCCCGACAGCCAGGTTCGGCATGCCCGACATCGCCTCGAACGCAGCCTGGTTCGACACGCTCGCCACGCGCCTCGCCGGCAATCCCATCCGCGAACACATCGCCTGCCTCTCGCACCACTACTACATCGGCGGTCCGCCTTCGAACCCGGAGATGACCATTGAGCACATTCTCAAGGCCGACCCGCGCGTCGTGAAAGACGCCCACACAGTGCAGGCCGCGGCTGAAAAAATTCACGCACCCTACCGCATGACCGAAGGCAACACCTGCTACCGCGGCGGCAAGCCCGGAGTCTCCGACGTCTTCGCCTCTGCCCTCTGGTCGGCGGACTACTTACTGCTGCTCGCCTCGCTCGGCTACTCCGGCGTGAACCTCCACGGAGGCGACGGCCAGATGGTCGCGAACTCCCTGGGCGGCAAACTCCCCGGCGACGAAATCGTCCTCGCCGAACACGGCAACCCCGCCGACCACCCCCACCCCTACTACACCCCCATCGCCCACATCGGCGACAAGTACGTGGCCGAACCCGTCAGCTACGGCATGAAGTTCGCTGGCATGTTCGCGGGTATGCAGATGAAATCCATCGAGTTCGATCCCGGCTCTGTCAACGCAACTGCCTACGCAGCCTCGGTCAACGCATTGGACGGAAGCGCCCATATCGCCATCATCAACAAGGATGCGTCCAAAGACCTGCAATACAAGCCCGAACGCGGTTATAAGGTTGTGCAGCGACTTACTGCCGATTCTCTGGACACACGGGAAGCACATCTAGTCCCGACAGTGGATGAAAGTGGTGTGGTTATCATTCGTCACGGAAGCGCTGTGCTTCTTCGGCGCTCTTTTACAGGTAAGTAACTCTCAACTGCCGGGTGCCCCACTCATAACAGCTTCATCGTCATGAGCGGGAAGGGTGCCGGGTGCCCCATCCGTACGCGTACTTTGCGGACGGGTGGATGCACAATGTCTAACCTACCTCTGTCACCCCGTAACCGGAGTGCCCCGTGTATCCCATTCATGACAGCTCTATCGCCATGGGGTGGATGGAGAACCACCACAAATCTCCACCATCGCCGAACACCGCGCAAGGGCACGATCTCATCGTGCCCTTGCTCTTTCGTCTTTGAAGGGGACGGGCTTCAGCCCGTCCATAAAGACCCGCGTCGCAGACGAATACCACTCTGCCGAAGGCCGTCGTGCAGGCGTAGCCGCAACGACAAAAATTGCCTTCCTCAACCCCACCACAAATCTACGTCGTCTCCCGCAACACCCGTCCCCACAGCCACCGATTTCTGCCGCCGCCCTCATCCACGCCGCCAGCATCTACACTCCTAGGTAGCATCTCGGAGAGCGAAACACTATGTGCGGAATCGTCGGATACATCGGGCCCAAGCCTTGCGTCCCAGTCATCATGGAAGGCCTCGCGCGCCTCGAATACCGCGGCTATGACTCCGCCGGAATCGCCGTCGCCGGCGGTGGCCACGGCCTCCAGCTCCGCCGCGCTCCCGGCAAACTCCGCAACCTCGACGCTATCCTCGCCAAAGATCCGGTCGAGGGCACCTACGGCATCGGCCACACCCGCTGGGCCACGCACGGCCGCCCGACAGAAGAAAACGCCCATCCCCACCGCGACGGCACGGGCACGCTC
>FSYS01002766.1_pt1 | contig 15723 bp, 11 predicted proteins | sample 1638491 | NCBI WGS metagenome assembly FSYS01 (sample SAMEA3914788, study PRJEB12502) | metagenome | biome: forest; material: soil | place: Canada | collected 2011-07-03 | depth 0.1 m | reverse complement strand
GAGTGAAGAGGGGCGGTGGATCCCAGGCAGAGAGATCGACCTGGGCGGCGAGGCCGCGGGGGAGGATGCGGGGAAGGTTTTCGGTGAGGCCGCCTCCGGTGATATGGGAGAAGCCGCTGACGACTTCAGCCTGAATGAGCTTGCGGATGGGAGAGAGGTAGCTGCGGTGGGGGCGCATGAGGGCGGCGCCGACCTTATCGCTGAGCTCGTTGACGTACTGGTCGGGGCGATAGCCGGCGGTCTCGAGGAGCAGCTTGAGGGCGAGGGCGTAGCCGGTGGTGTGGAGGCCGTTGGAGGGCAGGCCGAGGAGGCAGTCGCCTTCGCGGATGGCATCGCCCGAGAGCAGGCGGGGACGGCTGACGACGCCGGTGAGGAAGCCGGCGAGCTCATAGTCGGTGTTGCCGTAGAGCCAGGGAGTCTCGGCGGTTTCGCCACCGAGGAGGGCGCAGGCGTTGGCCTTGCAGGCGTCGACGAGGCCACTGATAACTTGCTGAACGATGTCGGGATCGATGTGGCCGGCGGCGAAGTAGTCGAGAAAGAAGAGGGGCGTGGCGCCCTGGACGGCTACATCGTTGACGCAGTGATTGACGAGGTCGGCGCCGATGCTGGAGTGGAGGCCGAGCTGGATGGCAAGCTCGAGCTTGCTGCCAACGCCGTCGGTGGAGGCGACGAGGACGGGGTCGGGAAAGCGCTTGGCGTCGAGGGCGAAGAGGCCGGCGAAGCCACCGATCTCGCTGAGTACCTGCTTGTTGAAGGTGCGGCGGGCGAGGCCCTTGATGCGGTCGTTGGCGAGGACGTGGCGATCGGTGGAGACGATGGCGCGGTCATCGCTGCGGGGTGCGCGGGCTTCCTTGTGGATGGCTGGAGCCTGGGTTGCGGGGGACCTGGATGATTGCGACGAGGCGGCAGAGCCTTCACGCGGCGGTTGCTGCTCATCGTTGCCGGGGATTGATTTTGCCAAGGAGGCCGCCTTCACTTGCTGGATGACTGTGTCAGAAGAAAGTTTACCAGCCGGATTTCCGAGTGGGTTCAATGGCCACTTCTATACTGTGTATATGGCACTTTCTTTTACACGATCGGCGGAGTTGCAGAGGCGCGCTGAGGGATTTTTGCCGGGAGGCGTGGACTCCCCGGTGCGCGCTTTCCGCGCTGTGGGCGGACATCCGCCGTTTGTGGAACGGGCGGAGGGAGCGTATCTCTTCGATGCCGACGGTAACCGCTTTGTGGATATGTTTGGGTCGTGGGGGCCGATGTTGTTGGGGCATGCGTTCCCTCCAGCGGTGGCGGCGATACGGGAGGCGGCGGGGAAGAGTGCTTCGTTTGGAGCGAGCACGGCTGCCGAGGGGGATTTAGCCGAGCTGGTGCAGCGGTGCTATCCGTCGATCGAGAAGATGCGGTTTGTGAGCTCGGGGACGGAGGCTTGCATGTCGGCGATACGGCTGGCGCGCGGGTTTAGCGGAAGGCCATTCGTGATTAAGTTTGAAGGGTGCTATCACGGGCATGCGGACGCGCTGCTGGTGAAGGCGGGGAGCGGTGTGGCGACGTTTGGGATTCCGGGGTCGGCGGGTGTTCCGGCGGAGACGGTGATGCATACGCTGGCACTCCCGTATAACGATCTGGCTGCGGTGGAGGCGGCGTTCGATGCCTATCCGGAGCAGATTGCTTGCGTGATCCTGGAGCCGGTGGTGGGGAATGCGGGGACGATTCTGCCGGAGCCGGGGTATCTGAAGGGGCTGCGCGAGATTACGTGGAAGCATGGGGCGCTGTTGATCTTTGACGAGGTGATGGTTGGGTTTCGGCTGGCGGCGGGAGGAGCGCAGGAGTTCTTTGGGGAAGACCTGGGTGGGCTTCCGGATCTGACGACGCTGGGCAAGATTGTTGGTGGAGGATTGCCGGTGGGAGTGTTTGGCGGGCGCGCGGAGATCATGGATTGCCTGGCGCCGCTGGGGCCGGTGTACCAGGCGGGAACGCTGAGTGGGAATCCTCTGGCGATGGCTGCGGGGATTGCTACGCTGAGCGCCTTGCTGGAGGGTCGGGAGTCGTTGTATGCAGGGTTGGAGAAGACGACGGTGGCGATTGCTGAGGGCGTGGCGAGGCTCGCGGCGTTAGAGGGGATTGCGATGACGACGAACATGGTGGGGAGCATGTTTACGTGGTTCTTCACGCCGCGGAGGGTGACGGATTTTGCGAGTGCGGCGACTTCGGATACGGCGGCGTTCGCGCGGTTTCATCGGGCGATGCTGGAGCGGGGGGTGTGGCTGCCGCCAAGCCAGTATGAGGCTGCGTTTGTGAGCTCGGCGCATGGGGAGGCGGAGGTGGAGTTGGTGTTGGAGGCGGCGCGGGGGGCGCTGAAGGAGACGGTGCGGTAACGTTCGCATCGTTCGGGTGGGCCTTGGGCATGCGCACCCACCCGTTCGCCCCCACCCGTTAACGATGAGACCGTTCACGGATGGGGCACCCGGCTCAATGAGCAAGCAGCAGATTCCCGGAGGGAATGACAGAAAGAAAAGCAAGGGCAAAGGCAAGGGCCACTGCAGGTCTCTCCGCTCCGCATCACAAAGACAAGGGCGTGATGTTCTGGTCGAGATGACAGATTTTTATGCCGCAGGTGGGAGGGCGAGCTGCAGGTTTCTCCACTGCGCTTCGCTCCGATCGAGATGACAGATTTTCGGTGGGATCGGATAGGGTGTGCAGGCTAGGGCGGGTGCTGTTGGCGGCGGCTAGCAGGAAGACGAGCGGGGCGTTCCAGTTGATGGCGATTTCGTTCATGGAGTAGGCACGCTGGTCGTCGAGCCACATGCGCATGGGTGGGGCTTTGGGGAGAGCGTCGGCTACGGCGTCGCCGCCGTGGGCGTTGGGGCCTCCGGAGAGAAGGCCGGGCCATGGCGCGGCGATGTTGTCGGCTGCGCTGGGGCGATGGTGGGGATGCTGGAAGGGGCGATGGCCGAGTTGCGTGACCCAGGAGACGCCGAAGCAGTTGCGACCGATGAGGTAGTGCAGGTTGGAGAGGGCAGCGTCGACGGCTGCGGTGCTGGGTTGGAAGTGATTCGCGACGAGGAGTAGCAGGGATTGGTTGCCGGCGTTGGAGTTGGAGCCCCAATGGTAGTCGGCGAGGCTGAGGGAGTTGCCGTAGCCGCTGGTGTGAGTGCGCGCGATGAGTTCGGCAGCGGCGGTTTGCGTGGCTTGTTGGATTGCGTGGGTGGTTGGGGTGAGGTGGGAGGCGGTGGCGAAGGCGTAGGTCCAGAGGCCTAGCGAGGCTACGTTGTTCCAGGAAGGGACGGTGATCTTGAGATCGGGTAGGAGCGGCTTAATGGAGTCGAGGAGAGCGGCTTCGTAGTGCGGCTCGTGGGTGGTGCGAAAGAGTTCGGCGGAGGCCCAGAGGAGTTCGTCGCTGCAGTCGGGGTCGTCGTAACCTCCGGTGGAGACGGTGGGAGGGTTGGTGAAGGGGACGTTGGGGTGTTGACGGGCCCAGGTCCAGGCACTGCGTGATGCGGCCAGGCAGCGGGCGGCGAAGGCCGCGTCGAAGGGTTGATAGCAGCGCGCGGCGATGGCCATGACGGCGGCGAGGTCGGCGGTGGCGCAGGTGGATTTGTAGGGCGCGGCGCCGGTGCCGATGATCTGGCTGGGGAGGTGGTCGTCCTGCGGGAGGATGAAGGCGCAGAAGTGGAGGCTGGTTTGCTTGTGGAAGACGCCGCCGTCGGCGGGATCCTGCATGGAGAGCATCCAGTTGAGGTTCCATTTAATTTCGGCGAGGAAGTCGGGGAGGGGGGCGTTTAATTTCTTGCTGGCGGCGCCGGATTCGGGGAGATCGAGCGTGAGGGAGTGGAGGGCGTCGGGGTAGAGCTCCCAGGCCCAGAGGAGGGTGGCGGTGGTGATGCCGGAGTTGACGATGTAGCGGCCGTAGTCGCCGGCATCGTGCCAGCCTCCGGCGTTGGGGACGGTGCCGGAGCGGCCGGAGGTGGGATCGAAGGCTCCGTCGAGATGGCAGGCGGGGTGGTGGTAGCCGTTGCCGAGATCGACCGCGCAGCCGCAGCGCTGACCGTAGTAGCCGCGCATAGTGAGGCGCAGGGCGTCGGCGTAGACGGTCGGGCGGATGGCGAAGGGATCGGAGAGGGTGCCGGCGACTTCGAGGCGGTAGGTGCCGGGCGTGGTGAGGGAAGAGAAGTCGGCGGATGCGGTGGTGTCTCCGGAGGCGGCGTCGAGGATTGGGGTGGAGAGTTTGGCTTCGAGGACTGAGTGATGTTCAGAGAGGACGCGGAAGGTTGTGGGCGAGTGGGGGAGGTTTGCGGGGAGGACGGTGGCGATCTTCGCGTGGTTGGGAAGATAGCCGAGTTGGTTGAGGAGGATGGGAGGGGCGGTGTAGGTCGATGCCAGAGGCGCTTGTGCGAGGGCACGGAGGCGCGATGGAAGCGTGGAGGCGGCAGCGGCTGCGCCGAGAGACTTGAGGAAGGAGCGGCGACGAATTGGAGTCATCGGGTCGATGCGTTTGGCCCTCCGGAAAGAGGTTAGGGAAACTCTGAACATGTCCCCAAACATTCCCTCAACGGCTGAAGCCGCATTGGTCTAGCTGGGCTTATGGCGGGACTAACGTCCCGCCCCTTCAAAACGTGATTTAGCGAGGCTTAGGGTGGGTTGACGTCGTGCCACCTCAAAACAACAGCTCGCTCAGAGATTTCTTAGCGGGTGGGGCTGGAGGCGGTGAAGTCCGAGCAGCAGGGCTTGGCGACGGGCTGGAACTCCATGAGCTCGACGCGGGTGCCGTCGGGGTCGTAGAGGTTGGCTTGCCACTTGCCGTCGCGGCCCATCTGCGGGCCATCGTGGCGCGGGGAGAGGCGGTCCTGCTGGTAGAGCGTGGTGACGGCCTGCTCCATGTTGGGGACGCCGAGCGAGAAGTGATTGAGGACGCCGAGATGGTCGGCGCTGAGGTGCTCGAGGGGCGTGGTGGAGCCGTCGCCGACCATCATGTACTCGAGCCAGTCGTGGCCGTTGGGAACCTGCTGCGAGATCCAGTCGACGGAGCCGGGCTTCATCGCGCCGAACCAGTAGGGACGGAAGCCGAGGAGCTCGCGGTAGAAGTGATCTTCGTCGGCGCGGCTGTGCACGAGGTAGCCCATGTGGATGATGTGGTCGCTGATGGGGTGGGTGGTGATGGCCTGGTGCCGGCCGGGCTGGAGGAATTGCACGGTGTTGCCTTCGGGGTCCTTGGTGTCGAACCAGTGGCTGCCGTCGGTGGAGGTGTGGAGTTCGGAGAGGTGTTCGAGGTTATGCGCGTGGAGGTAGTGGAGGAGAGCGGCAGCGTCGGGCGTGGCGTAGGCGACGCAGGCCATGCGGCTGAGGGTGTGGTCGGCGGGGAGGGGAAGGACTTCGACGAATTGCGTGGGGCTGAAGTAGTAGCGGGTGCCGGCGGGGTCCTGTGGGTCGGGGGCTTTGGTTGCGCCGAGAATGTGGCCGTAGAAGTTGTCCGAGGCGGTGAGGTCGTGCGCGTAGACGCACATGTGGGAGATGCCGGTGATGGGCGGGCGCGCCTGTTGGGCGAGGGCGCAAAGAGGCGTGAGAGCGGCGAAGCATACGAGGCGAAGAACTCTGCTGCGTGCGAGACCTGTCATTTGGCTGGACCACCCTGCTTTCTTCTGGAAGCGAAGTCAGTATACGGAAGTCGGAAAACATCTGGCGAGCGTGCAACGACGAAAGTGACTGCAGGTCTCTCCGCTGCGCATCACAGAGACAAGGGCGTGATGCTCCGGTCGAGATGACAGAGTTTGGGTGGGGTGGGAGAAGACCCTTTGAATGTGTTGGGCTAGTCGATTTCTGTGGGCGCGGGGAGGGGTGCGGCTAACTCGAGATGGTCCAGGCGACGCCAGCGGTAGATGACTAGAGAGAGGATCCAACTGAGGGCGAAGAGAGCGATGATGAAGTAGCCGAGGACGCCGAAGTTGTTGTTGAGCTTATCGATGAGCGTCCAGAAGTGGCCAGCGAGGTGGAGCTGCGAGGCGATGAGGCCGAGGGCTTCGATGCCTCCGACGGCGAAGGCCACGATGACCGAGACAGAGGTGATGGTGAGGTTGTAGTAGAGCTTGCGGATGGGTTTGACGAAGGCCCAGCCGTAGGCGCCGAGCATGAGGATGTTGTCGGTGGTGTCGATGAGGGACATGCCGGCGGCGAAGAGGGTGGGGAAGACGAGGATCGATAAAAGCGAGAGGCCTTTGGAGGCTTCGGCGGCGGAGATGCCGAGCAGGCCGATCTCGGTGGCGGTGTCGAAGCCGAGGCCGAAGAGCAGGCCGAGGGGATACATATGCCAGCTGCTGCGGATCATGCGGAAGATGGGGCGGAAGAGGCGGGCGAGAAAGCCTCGGCTGCCGAGGAGGAGATCGAAGTCTTCGTCGACATAGGGCTCGCCGCGGCGGACGGACTTGAAGGTGCGATAGACGGCGCGCAGGATGATGAGATTGGCAATCGCAATGGCAAAGAGAAAGAGCGTGGAGACGAGCGTGCCGAGGATGCTGCCGATGTCGCGAGCGTGATCGATGCGGTGATGGAGCGCGAGGGCGGTGGCGGCGATGGCGATCGACCCAATGACGACGATGGTGGAGTGGCCGAGGGAGAACATGAAGCCGACGGCGACGGGGCGCTTGCCCTCCTGCATGAGCTTGCGGGTGACGTTATCGATGGCGGCGATGTGGTCGGCGTCGACTGCATGGCGGAGGCCGAAGCTGTAGGCGAGGAAGGCGGTTCCGAGCAGGACGGGGAAGCGATGAAAGGCGACGACGGCCCAGACCCAGGCGCCCAGGTTGAAGACCAGCAGCAGGGCGTAGATGGCGATGACCTTGGCGCGGGTATTGCCGGGTTGGTCGTTGAAGAGAGACCGGAGGGTCGATGCCATGGAGAGCCTTCGCGCAGATGCGCTGCACCTGATCTTCGGACCAGGCTATTCGTAACACGTCTAGGAGAATTGTACCGAGTAGCCATAAGGCGCGGATCGTGCGTCCAAAGGGCATGAGCTGTACGGGAGCTTTCTATCGCGTGCAGTGTGGCGCGAGCGCGCTGTGCTTCTCGTCATGTAGCTTGTGGTGCGGTGAATATGATAATAAGTGGGGTCGCGTACGAACTGAGTTAACTTGTCTACCCGGGTTGCGCTCGAAGTCCGAGCGGAGTCTATAACGGCAGCGAACGAAGTACACGGTCAAGGCCCTAAGCCTCGATCTCAATATGGAGAACGGTTTATGTCGAATGGAACTTGTGACATTGGATTGATTGGGCTGGCGGTCATGGGACAGAACCTTGTTCTGAATATGAATGACCATGGATATAAGGTTGCGGTGTTCAACCGCACCGTATCGAAGGTGGATGAGTTCCTCAACGATGAGGCGAAGGGTACCGAGGTGGTGGGTGCTCACTCGATTGAAGAGATGTGTGGACTGCTGAAGCTGCCGCGCCGGGTGATGATCATGGTCAAGGCCGGCGATGTGGTGGATCAGACGATCGAGCAGATTCTGCCGCACCTGGAGAAGGGCGACATCATTATCGACGGCGGAAACTCGCTGTTCACGGACTCGAATCGACGGACGAAGGATCTTGCGGCCAAGGGCATTCTGTTTATTGGCACGGGCGTTTCGGGCGGGGAAGAAGGTGCGCGGTTTGGACCGTCGATCATGCCGGGTGGAAATCCCGCGGCGTGGCCGCATGTGAAGGAGATCTTCCAGGCGATCGCGGCGAAGGTGGAAGATGGAACGCCGTGCTGCGACTGGGTCGGCGAAGAGGGAGCCGGACACTACGTAAAGATGGTGCACAACGGCATTGAATACGGCGATATCCAGCTGATCTGCGAGGCGTACCAGTTGCTCAAGGATGGGCTTGGATTGACGGCTGACGAGTTTGCCGAGGTGTTTAAGGAATGGAACAAGGGCGAACTGGATAGCTACCTGATCGAGATTTCGGCGACGATCTTTGGCAAGAAGGATGAGGATGGAACGCCGATCGTGGACAAGATTCTCGACACAGCGGGACAGAAGGGGACCGGAAAATGGACGGCGATTTCGGCGCTGGATTTGGGCATGCCGGTGACGCTGATTGGCGAGAGCGTGTTTGCGCGCTGTCTGTCGGCGCTGAAGGATGAGCGGGTGCAGGCGTCGAAGGTGCTGCAAGGGCCTGCGGAGAAGGTGTCGGTTGGGGATCGGGCGGAATTTATCGAGCTGGTGCGACGGGCGCTTTACTGCTCCAAGATGGTGAGCTATGCGCAGGGCTACATGCTGCTGCGGGCGGCCGAGAAGGAGTTCGGGTGGAAGCTGAACATGGGCGGGATCGCGCTGATGTGGCGCGGCGGGTGCATCATTCGCAGCATCTTCCTGAGCGATATTAAGGCGGCGTTCGACAAGAATCCGAACCTGTCGAACCTGCTGCTGGATGACTTCTTTTCAAGCGCGCTGAACAAGTACCAGGGAAGCTGGCGGAAGGCGTTGGTGCAGGCGATTGAGCTGGGTGTGCCGACACCGGCGTTCTCGACGGCGCTGGCCTTCTACGATGGCTTTCGGACTGCGCGGCTGCCGGCGAACCTGCTGCAGGCGCAACGTGACTTCTTTGGAGCGCATACGTACGAACGAATCGACAAGCCTCGGGGAGAGTTCTTCCATACCAACTGGACAGGGAAGGGCGGTCGCGTATCGTCGTCCACGTATAACGCGTAAACCGTTTATAGCGAACTCCGGGGTGGGACGGGGTTCGCCGGACTGGTTGGCTCGAAAGGCAGGCTCGGGGTGGACTGCTACTTCCGGGGGCTACCGCTAAGTCCTTTGGAATATGCCGGGCAACGCGGGATTGCGAAGAATTAACTAAACTGCGTACACCTGATTTGCATCCAAATCTGCATGATCGAACACATGAGCCCAAACTGGCGTGGCAGAAAGATATTGTCCTGGACGGCCATGGTGGTGGTGTGCTTCGCGTGGGGTGTTGGATCTGCGCACGCTTCGATCGCACTGTTGATGGAAGAACCTTATGGCGCATTTGGTGCCATGAACCCCACGGGCCATGCCGCGATTTACCTGAACCATATCTGTGCGGACTCGCCTACCGTTTTGCGCGCCTGCCATGATGGGGAGTACGGCGTCGTCATCAGCCGATATCACAAGATGGATGGGTACGATTGGATTGCCATTCCGTTGGTGGGGTATTTGTACGCGGTCGATGATTTGAGTCAGATTCCAGCAGCAGCAGATCGAGCGCAGGTGGCGGCGCTGCAGGATGCGTATCGCAAGGAACACTTGATGGATCTGGCTCCGGACAACAAGAAGGGCGAGGCTCCCAAGGGCGAGTGGACGGAGTTGGTGGGCGAGTCGTACATCCGAACGATGCATGGGTTTCAGGTCGACAGTACTCCGGAGCAGGACCAACGGTTCATGGCGATCTTCAACGATCGCAAAAATGTGGGGCACTTTAATCTGCTCTTTCATAACTGTGCGGATTTCTCACGGGTAGTGCTCGACATTTATATGCCGCATGCCGTTCACCGCAACTTCATCGCGGATGTTGGCTTGATGACACCGAAACAGGTGGCGCGATCGCTGGTGAGCTATAGCCAGAAAGATCCATCGGTGCATATGACGGCCTTCGTTATTCGGCAGGTGCCGGGTACGATTCCGCGCAGCCATCCGGTCGATGGAGTGACCGAGTCGCTGGTGAAGAGCAAGAAATATCTGATTCCTCTGACGATTCTGGCGCCCGAAGTGACGGGCGGCGTGGTGGTGGCGTACCTGGCGGATGGGCGACTGAAGCTGCCGAAGGGAACGCCGGTATTCAACATTGGCGATGAGGAGAATACGGATCAACCGGACGCGGAGCCAGCGCGTGTGCCGCTCGCACCCGCCGCAGACCCAGTCCCGGCGACGGTGGCTCCGGCGGTGGCCCCTCCAACAGGAAGTTCTCGATGATGACGGAATGACAGTTTGGTTCTGGCATAGAATCAAATCGTTAGTTGGAACCTGTCTCCGTTGGATCTGGAGGTTCGATCAATGGCCAATGCGCCGAACGCTGGAAATCGCCGTAATTTTCTGAAGAAGAGCGGCGCGGTTGCCGCTGGTTTGTTAGCGCAGGCTGGATTGTCTGCTCATGCGTCGGGACCCAAAGAGTTGGGTGGGCTTCCGGATAATCCGCGCACGCAGGCGAGCATGCCGACGCGCAACCTGGGGAAGACGGGATACAAGGTTGGCATCTTCAGCCTGGGCGGCCAGGCTTCGTTGGAGAGGGCGAACAACTTCGATGTGGCTGTCCCGATCATTGAACGCGCACTTGATCTTGGCGTGAACTATCTGGATACGTCGTCGATCTATGGTGGCCCGGATCGCTGGAGCGAGCAGTACTACGGCCAGGTGATGAAGAGTCGCCGCAATGAGGCTTTCCTCGCGACCAAGACCAAGGATCGGACGCGCGAAGGGTCGCTGCGCATGATTGAGAAGTCGCTGAAGCTGCTCAATACGGATCATGTGGATCTGTGGCAGCTGCACGATGTGGGGCTTCCGGAGGATGTCGATGCGATCTTCGCAAAGGGCGGCGCGATGGAGGCGCTGATCGAGATGCAGGAGCAGAAGGTGGTTCGCTTCCTCGGTGTCACGGGCCACTATCGGCCGGATGCGTTGATGGACGCGATCAACCGGCATCCGTTCGATACGATTCTGCTGGCGCTGAATGCTGCCGACTCGCATATTTATAGCTTCACGGATCAGCTGCTTCCGCTGGCGGTGGAGAAGCAGATGGGGATTATTGGGATGAAGGTTCCGGCGCGTGGACGGCTACTTTCGAACTGGACGCCGCCACCGCTGGAGCAGCAGCAGCACTCGTGGGAGGGGTCGGCGATTGCGACGCGACCGGGTGTGATCAACATGCGCGAGGCTATGTATTTCACGCTGACGCATCCGGTGAGCACGGTGATTATTGGTTGCGATACGGTTGCGCAGCTGGAAGAGAACGTGCATCTTGCGAGCCAGTTCACGCCGCTCTCGCATACGCAGATGGCTTCGATCAATGAGCTGGCGGCGCCGGTTGCGAAGCAATCGCTATTTTTCCGCTTTACCGATCGGAGTAAGGGCTAAGCACGTATAGAAATGATTGCTCAGAATAACAAGTCGGAGATCCTGCAGGAGAGGCTCAAGTCGCTGGGGTCGTTGCTTGTGGCTTACTCGGGCGGAACGGATTCGGCGTATCTCGCGTATGCGGCGCACCAGGCATTGGGGGAGCGGATGCTGGCGGTGATTGCCGATTCGCCGTCGTTGCCGCGCAAGGAACTGGCGGATGCGCTGGCGTTTGCGGAGTGCCACAACATTCCTGTGCGGGTGTTGCAGACGCAGGAGCTGCAGAAGCCGGAGTATGCGCGCAATGATGCGCAGCGGTGCTTCCACTGCAAGAGCGAGCTGTTTACGCAGATGGAGGAGGCGCGGCAGCGGCTGGGTTTCGAGTATCTGGCGTATGGCATGAACATGGATGATCGCGGCGAGTTTCGGCCGGGACAGAAGGCGGCGGAGCTGCACGGAGCGCTGGCGCCGCTGGTGGATGCTGGGTTGAGCAAACGGGAGATTCGGATGTTGGCACGGGAGGCGGGGCTTTCGCTTGCGGATAAGCCGGCGAGCGCTTGCTTGTCTTCGCGTATCGAGTATGGACGGCCGGTGACGGCGGAGAATCTTGCCCAGGTGGAGCGGGCCGAGGAGGCGCTGCATGCGCTCGGATTTATGCAGGTGCGGGTGCGACACCATGGGGATCTTGCGCGGATCGAGATCGCGCGTGGAGATCTTGCGCGAGCACTGACGCTGACCATGCTGGACGCGATGACGGACGCCTTGCGCGGCGCGGGATTTCTCTATGTCACGCTGGATACGCAGGGGTATCGTGCGGGTTCGATGAATGATGTTCTGCCGGTCACGGCCATTGCACAGGCGGGGTAGGGTGCGCCGGCTCATCCGCCACCGAATTCTAAACATCCAAAAGAAGTAGTTTCGTTATCGAAAGAGAGTTCATGCGTATTGCGTATCTTGAATGTTTCGCTGGGATTTCCGGCGATATGCTGCTCGGCGCTTTGATCGATGCCGGGGTTCCTGCTGAGGTGTTGGTGGAGGCGACGTCGGCACTGCAGCTTGGGGCAAGCCTGAAGATCGAGACGGTCGATCGGAGTGGGATCTCCTGTACCAAGGTGCACGTGCTGGAGGGGGAGCATCTGGCGGAAGATCAAGGGCACGCGCATACCCACGAGCATGATCACTCGCATTCGCATGAGCACTCGCACACGCTCGAAGCGCAGCATTCACACAGCCACGATTATGGGCAGGCACCGAAGCACTCGCACACGCATGGGCGTTCGTTGCGTGTGATTCGTGAGTTGATCCAGACGGCGCCCTTGGCTGAGAGGGTGAAGAGGAATGCTATTCGGGCGTTCGAGTTGCTGGGTGCATCCGAGGCGAAGATTCACAATGTGGGCGCCGAAGCGATTCATTTTCATGAGGTCGGGGCGGTCGATGCGATTGTCGATATCGTGGCCGCCTGCGCGGGGATTGAGTATCTGCAAGCGGATCGCTGGCACTGCTCTTCGCTGAATGTTGGAGGCGGCATGGTGGACTGTGCGCATGGGACGTTCCCGGTGCCGGCTCCGGCGACGGCTGATTTGTTGCGGGGATATCCGACCTACTCGGCGCATGTGCAGAAGGAGCTGGTGACGCCTACCGGGGCTGCGTTGTTGCGGGCGCTCGATCCGGTGTTTGGCCCACAGCCGGCGATGCGTGTGGAGCGGATCGGGTATGGTGCGGGAACGCGAAATCCGAAGGGGTTTCCGAATGCGTTGCGGATCAGTGTCGGGGAAGCGGAAGCGGTGGTTGGCGAGACCGAGAGGGTGACGGTGCTGGAGACAGCGTTGGATGATCTGTCGCCGCAGGTGCTGGCGTGGGTTGCGGAATCGGCGTTGGCGGCGGGCGCGATGGATGTGATGCTGACGCCGGTGATCATGAAGAAGGGACGGCCGGGGACGCTGTTGACGGTGTTGTGTCACGAAGCGAATCGGCCGGTGTTGGAGCGATTGATTCTGCGCGAGACGAGCACGTTGGGGATACGGATTCGACAGGATAGGCGGAGTTGTCTGGAGCGGCGGCATGTGCTGGTGCAGACTCCTTATGGGGAGGTCCGCGTGAAGCTCGGGACGCTTGCCGGGGAAGTGATGAATGCGGCGCCTGAGTTTGAAGACTGCCGCGCTGCGGCGGTGCGTTGCGATGTTCCGCTGAAGCAGGTGCAGCAGGCGGCGATTGCTGCGTATGCGCAGGAGAGTGCGGGGACAGAATCCGCGAACGCAAGCGGCGAGGTCGCTTCATGACGCCGTCTGAGTTGCTGAGAATTCTCTCCGAGGTAGAACGTGGTGCGATGTCGCCCACAGTTGCGGCAGAGCGGTTGGCGACGCTGCCGTTTGAGGACCTGGGCCACGCGCGTGTCGATCACCATCGCAGTTTGCGGAGTGGGCTTCCGGAGGTGATCTATGCGGCGGGCAAGACGCAGGAACAGACGGTGGCGATCTTCGGGAGCCTGCTGGCGGATGGTGTGGATGTGCTGGTGACCCGGGTGGATGCGGCCACGGCGGATGCGCTGGTGCGCGCGTATCCGGGAGCTGTTCACCATGCGACGGCACGGACGGTGAGTCTGCGGCAGACGCCGGCTTCGGAAGGAGTGGGCGGTCATGTTGCGGTGGTGTGCGCGGGGACGAGCGATCTTCCTGTCGCCGAGGAGGCGGCGGTTACGGCTGAGACGTTTGGTGCTCGGGTGACGCGGATGTACGACGTTGGTGTGGCGGGACTGCATCGCCTGCTGGCGGTGCGGAGCGATCTGGTCACGGCGGATGTGGTGATTGTGTGCGCGGGGATGGAGGGTGCGCTGCCGTCGGTGGTGGGCGGACTGGTGGGGGTTCCCGTGATTGCGGTGCCGACATCGGTGGGATATGGCGGGTCGTTTGGCGGGGCTACGGCGCTACTTGGGATGCTGAACTCGTGCAGCCCGAATGTGACGGTGGTGAATATCGACAACGGGTTTGGAGCGGCGTATACGGCAGTGTTGATCGCTCGCGCGGCGCAGGCTAAAGACTGATGCGGAGTTGCACGGAGGTGTAGCCGGCGATGGAACTGGCGAGTCCCTTCAAGCAGGGGTATAGTTAGGGCGCTACTCGACAGGAGCGTTCTATGTTTCCTCCCATTCTGCTGTTTTCCATGTTGCTGTTCATGGGACGGGTGCCTCAGCAACAGCCTGCTGCAACGCCAGTGGCGGCGCCGATTCCTCCCGAAGCGATTCATATGACCAACCCGGTGAAGCCAACGGCGCTGGGCTTAGCCCACGCACGGAAGATGTATGGATACGATTGCGCGATGTGCCACGGAGCCAACGGCAACGGTCAAGGTGAACTCGCTGTGCAGTTGAAGATGAGTCTGAAGGACTGGACCAATCCTGCGGATCTGCAGGGCAGGACGGATGGCGAACTGTTTTACATCATCAAGAACGGACAGGGGCAGATGTCGGGAGAGGGTGACCGCGCCAAACCGGAAGACCTGTGGAATATGGTCGTGATGGTGCGGTCGTTCGCCAAAAAGTAGAGCGAAGAAGCGATCAGGTGAGAGCTGGGTGTTCCTTAGGCTCCATCCAAAGCTTGCCGGCCACGATGAGGGCTGCCAGGAGCGCGGTGCATAGGCCGAAGACGCGGCGAATGCTGGTGTGTTGCGCGAGGATTCCGGAGAGCACCAGGCCGGCGATCTGCGCGGTGAAGATGGCGGACATCAGGGTGGAACCGACGCGACCCATGAGCTCGGGCGGGGTCTCCTGCTGTACCAGCGTCTGCGATGGAACGATGATGCCGGCGGCGGAGAAGCCGATCAGGAAACAGCCGAGGATGGTGGTCGGAATCGTGGGAATAGTCGCGAGCAGCAGCGTTCCCAGCGCGATGCCTCCGAGGCCTAGATAAACCTGCAGGGTGTTGCCCATCTTTTTCGCAAAGGCGTTGAGCGCGTTGACGCCGATGAGCAGGCCGAAACCGATCATGGCGCTGACGATGCTGTAGGTCTTGGTCAGTGCGTGCAGGACGTCGCGAACATAGACGGCGATGAGTGGGCCGAAGCATCCCATGACAAACATTCCGGCTGCCAGGGCGACGATGACGAAGAGCAGGCCTGCGTGGTGGACGATGAAGCCGGCTCCCTCTTTCATGTCGGCAAGGATGCGGGGGATGCCGGTCTTCTCCTTTGCGGCGGGCTGTCCGTCGACGGGCGCGGGTGGAGTTTTCCTGGGAAGGATGAGAGACAGGGAGGCGATGAGCGTTCCGGAGGCGATGAAGCTGGCGGAGTCCAGCCAATAACAAATCTTTGCGCCGAAGGCACCGACCAGCAGAATCGCGATGGATGGGCCGATGATGCGCATGATGAACATGACTTGCTGCATGAGCGCATTGGCCGAACGCAGGCCATGAAGTGGAACGGCCGAGCGTATGGCTACGCCCTGTGCAGGGCTGAAGAAGCTGGAGATGACGCTGATGGCTGCCAGGGCAGCGTAGAAGCCATAGACGCTATGGACCAGCAAGAGAAAGAGGCAGAGGCCGGCGCGGATGAAGTCGCTGGTGACGAGCGTCGTTTTGACGGGCCAGCGATCGACGAAGACGCCGCTGATGACGCTGATGAGAGCGATGGGCAGAAGGTAGGCGATCTGGATGCCGGTGACCTGCTGCGG
>FSYS01002682.1_pt1 | contig 15775 bp, 12 predicted proteins | sample 1638491 | NCBI WGS metagenome assembly FSYS01 (sample SAMEA3914788, study PRJEB12502) | metagenome | biome: forest; material: soil | place: Canada | collected 2011-07-03 | depth 0.1 m | reverse complement strand
GATGCCGGGAAGATTGTCGGCTTCGGAGAAGATGAGGCGATGCGCATTGTTCTTCGCCGACGTAGGAGCAAGCTTTCGGCGGAGCTGCAGCGCGGCGTCGATACGACTGCGGAGGTCGGCGAGATACTGCGCGCGGCTGAGCGCGGGCGTGCGGGAGATGAGGCGCGCGGCGATGGTGGACGCCGACGAATAGAGCGCGGTGCCTAGTGGAATCTCGCGCGAGTCGGTGATCGTAACCAGGCCGCCGGGTTCTATGGTCTCGGAGGCGGGAGACGATTCGAGATCGGTGCGATAGACCCAGAGATGGCCGGCGCGGAGCCGGTCAGCGGCGCGGCGTGTAATGCGGAGTGTGGTTGCGGTAGGCATCTGCTTCAAGTGTAGACGTCACGGCACGATGGATGCCGTCGTTCGTTTACGCTTACAGACGAGGCGCTGCGGTTTATGACGAAGCTACCGAAGATGACGCTTACGGATTCACCCGACGATCCTACGCTCGAGACGATATCGAGGTTGCTCTCCGAGTTCAACGAAAGAAGCTCCGGGCGTGCGAATGACTACTGTCCCCTCACCATTGTGCTGTCAGATCCGGACACGCAGGAGACGGTCGGAGGACTGGTGGGGTGGACTTCGTTTTCCTATCTGTACGTAAACCTGCTTTATCTGCCCGACACGTTGCGTAGTGCAGGTCTGGGCAGCCAAATGATGGCGCTGGCCGAGGAGGAGGCGGCGCGGCGCGGCTGCCACGGCGCGTGGCTGGACACCTTCAGCTTTCAGGCACGCGGCTTCTACGAGCGCCTGGGTTACACACTGTTCGGCGGGATAGAGGACTATCCGCCGGGGCACAGCCGCTATTTTCTGAAGAAGGCTCTCCGGCCACAGCAGTGATGGCCGCTAAGGCAGCTGCGGGATGGTAACGTTGAGTTGCTCGGCGATGGCTGTGACCACGAGGTTGTGATCCTCCCGCTGTGGCAGTCCGGAGACGATGATGGTACCGGCGCATGCGGAGTCTGCGAGGAAGATCGGGAAGCCTCCGCCGTGTGCCGCGTAATCTGCAAGCGCGAGGTCGTGGTGCGCTTCCAGCGTCTGATGGTCGAGGTCAAGTTGCCGACCCACCGCGTACGAGCTGCGCGCAAAGTGGCGAATGGTGTTCCGTTTGCGGCGAATCCAGTCGGCCTGATTGGGCTTCGCGCCTATAGTGGTGCACGCAAAGAGAAGTTGCCCAGCGAGTTCGATCTCGGCCGTTCCTCCGGAGTTGCGCGCGAGCAACGCATCGCGCAGGCGGTTGCCCAGTTGCCATGCAGTGTCCGGCGTGAAGTCGGTGAAGTGCAGGAGCGATTCCTGCTGCGCGAGGATCGCGAGGTCTTGGGCTGGATCAGGTGCGGTGTTCATGCTGTGTAACTCTCCCATGAAGAACAACGTTGATGATACGGGCAGAGAACAACCAGCTGCTGCGAAAATAGAAGGAATGAAGAATCGGTGGGATGCAATGCTGGCTGTCGGGATAGATTTTGGTACGACCAATAGTTCGGTGGCGATGGTGCGAGACGATGCGCAGGTGGACTTGGTGCGGTTTGCTGCGCGCGACGGAGAGACGCTCTCCTCGCGGTCGGTGCTGTATTTAGAGAAGATCAAGGACGCGAGCGGTGTGCGGCGCACGCACTCGTGGACGGGGCCGTCCGCAATTGAGCATTACCTGGATGCCGAGGAGAAGGGCCGGCTGATCCAGTCTCTGAAGTCGTATCTGCCCAGCCGCACGCTCACGGGCACGGGAATCTTCGGGCGTCAGTATAAGTTTGAGGACCTGGTGGGGCGGATTCTTTCTGATCTGCGCGAGCACGCGGAGCGCCAGTTTGGACAGCCGATCCGGCACGCCATGGTGGGACGGCCGGTTAGGTTTGTGGGCGCCGAGACAGAAGAAGATGACGCGTTCGCGGAGCAGCGTCTTCGCGCCGCGTTTACGCAGGCCGGATTTGAGAGCGTGGACTTGGAGCTCGAGCCGGTGGCGGCAGCCTACTCCTACCAGGCGACGCTGGATCATGATGAGCTGATTTTGATTGGCGACTTCGGCGGCGGAACGAGCGACTTTTCGCTGCTGCGCGTGGGGCCAGGCGTGCGTCGGCAAGTTGGTTCGGCGCAAGAGGTGCTGGGTAACAGCGGCGTGCGGCTGGCGGGAGATTCGTTTGATGCGCGCATTGTGCGCAAGTTGGTGTCGCCCGCGCTTGGATCGGATTCGTACGCGCGCTCGATGAACAAGATTTTGCCAGCGGTGCCTGCGTGGATCTACGCGAACCTCGAGCGCTGGCACTACCTTTCCTTCCTGCGCACCCACGAGGTGACGGAGATTCTGCGCAGCGCGCGGCTGCGGGCGCTCGAGCCGGAGAAGATCAAGGCGCTCAGCGCGCTGATCGAGGAAGATCTCGGTTACCAACTGCATCGCGCAGTGCAGAAGGTGAAGTTCGAGTTGTCGCATGTGGCGCGGGCCGAGTTTCACTTTCGCGATGGCAGCATGGACCTGCAGATTCCCGTGACGCGCACGGAGTTTGAGGGCTGGATCGCGGAGGAGTTGCGCGCGATTGAGAGCTCCATCGATTCGCTCCTCGAGAGCTCTGGCATGAGCGCAGGCGACATTGATCGCGTGTTTTTGACTGGCGGAAGTTCTTTCGTTCCCGCAGTGCGGCAGATCTTTGTCAAGCGATTTGGCGCGGCAAGTATCCGCAGCGGCAATGAGTTCACCTCGGTGGCTCATGGGCTGGCGCTGCGCGCAGAGGAAAGCTTGCGCGCGCGTTGATGTTCTGAGGAACCGACTCCAGTAAAATCGAGAGATGGCCGCAGCGCGCAAGACGCCGAAGCTTATCGAAACTTCGCTGATGGGGTTGGGATTGTTGAACACGCCGATGTTCAATAAGGGCACGGCATTTCCAGAATCAGAGCGCGATGAGTTTTCGCTCCATGGCTTGCTTCCGCCGCACGTCGGTACTCTTGATGAACAGGTCGAGCGGCGGCTGCGTGCGTTTCGCGCGCTGACCGACGACTTCTCGCGCTACACGCTGATGCGTGATCTGCAGGATGTCAACGAGACGCTGTTCTACGCACTGGTAACACGCAACATTGAGGAGATGCTCCCGGTGGTCTACACGCCGGCGGTGGGCGAGGGCTGCCAGCGCTTCTCGGAGATCTGGCGACGGCCGCGTGGCGTCTTCCTCAGCTACCCCAATCGCTCGCGGATTGAGACGATCCTGAAGCATCCGCGCTATGACGGCGTGCGCTGCATTGTGGTGTCGGATGGCGAGCGCATCCTGGGGTTGGGCGACCAGGGCGCCGGCGGCATGGGCATACCGATTGGCAAGCTCGCGCTCTACACAGCGCTCGCGGGGATTCATCCTGTGCAGTGCCTGCCCGTCCTGCTGGATGTGGGCACGGACAATGCCGCGCGGGTCGCCGATCCGCTGTATATCGGCTGGCGGCATGAGCGCGTGCGTGGCGCCGAGTACGACAAATTTGTGGACACGTTTGTGCGCGTGGTACGCAAGCGCTGGCCGCATGTGCTGCTGCAGTGGGAAGACTTCGCGGGGAGCAACGCGGCGCGGCTGCTGGAGCGCTATCGCGACACGCTGCCGAGCTTCAACGATGATATTCAGGGAACAGCTGCAGTCGCCGTCGCAACGCTGCTCGCGGCGGTGAATATGACGGGCGTTTCTTTCACCGAGCAGCGGTTCGTCGTGTATGGATTCGGATCGGCGGGCCTGGGAATTACGAAACTACTGTGCCAGGCGCTGGTCGCTGAAGGGTTGAGCGAAGAGGCGGCGCGCGCACGCTTCTATGCGGTCGATCGACAAGGGCTGCTGGTGGAAGGCATGGATGGGATGACGCGCGATCAGGCAGCGTTTGCGCGTGCCGGCAGTGAGGTGAAGGATTGGTCACGCGGCGAACATGGTATTGCTCTGAAAGATGTCGTCGAGCGCGTGCGGCCAACGGTATTGATTGGGGTTTCGGGCCAGGCAGGCGCGTTCACTGAAGAGGTTGTGCGCTCCATGGCGAGGGGGTTGGAACACAATGGGCGCAACGTGCGGCCGGTGATTTTGCCGCTCTCTAATCCGACCAGCCGCTGCGAGGCGACGCCCGCCGATGTGATTCGCTGGACAGACGGTCGCGCGATCGTGGGGACGGGTAGCCCGTTCGTGCCGGTAGAGTTCGGCGGCAAGAGCATCAAGATCGCGCAGACGAACAACTCCTACATCTTCCCTGGCATGGCATTGGGAATCATGAGCTCGAGGGCAAGGCGTGTAAGCGATGGAATGATCATGGCGGCGGCGCGAGCTCTGGCTGCGCTCTCGGCAGCGCAAGTGGATCCTGACGGCGCGTTGCTGCCGCCGCTCGAGTCCCTGCGAAATGTGTCGATGAGTGTCGCGACCGCAGTGGGGCGACAGGCGCAGGCGGAGGGGCTCGCGAAGATCAAGGGCGAAGCATTTGTGGAGGAACTCCGCGCCAACGTGTGGGAGCCGGTGTATCTGCCGTACCGGCGCAGATAGCTCCGAGAACAGCAGATACGCGGCACAGTCTTGCTAGCGCAAGAAAGCTTAGCGATTGAATTCGTGAATCGTCTGGCCGGCAGCCTGCGCTACCGATCCGGCGGCGCCCTTCAGCGAGCCCGACACCTGGTCGACGACACCCTCGTTCGCAAGGTCAGGATTGCCGGTGAGATTGCCGATGCCCTCTTTCAACTTGCCGCCGAAGTTGGTGCCGGCGCCGGTGATGCGATTCTTTGAACCCCAGGCGGAAGTTCTGCGAGCGGCGTCTTCAATGCTGTCGTTACCGGTCGCATACTCCGGGCCGGGCGTGTTCATGACGACGTACGCGGCCACACCGAGGCCGACGGCTGCGAGAATCCAGGGAAGTGATTTCATGGTTTGCTCCTGTATTTCTTTCAGTGTGTTGGATGCACGCGCGCCTTCCCGCGTTGGGTTCCATAGAATGAGCAGATGAATCAGTTCGACGTGGTGGTGCTCGGCGCGGGTGCGGCCGGAATGATGTGCGCATTCGAGGCCGGCAAACGCGGACGACGCGTGCTTCTGCTGGAACACGGCGATCGCTTGGGGCGGAAGATTCTGATCTCCGGCGGGGGGCGCTGCAACTTCACCAATGTGGGGACGAAGGCGGAGAACTTTCTCAGTGAGAATCCGCACTTTGCCAAGTCCGCCCTGGCTCGCTTTACGCCGCTCGGCTTTATTGCGCTGGTGGAGAAGCACGGAATCAAGTATCACGAGAAAACGCTGGGACAGCTCTTTTGCGACGACTCGGCCAAGCAGATCGTGGCGATGCTCGAGAAGGAATGCGCGGAGGCGCGCGTGCAGACGCGCTGCGGCGTGACCGTCTCGTCGGTGCGGCGTGGTGGAGACGCGGCGGGATTTGCGGTCGAGAGCAGCGCGGGGAAGTTTGTCTGCGAGTCGGTGGTGGTGGCGACCGGCGGGCTGTCGATTCCGGCGATGGGCGCGACGGCGTTTGGCTACGAGCTGGCGCGGGAGTTTGGGCTTGCGATCGTGGAGCCGCGCGCCGGGCTCGTGCCGCTGGTGTTTTCAGTGGATGATAAGGCGCGGTGGTGCGACCTGGCCGGTGTCGCCTTTGACGTTTCGGCGCGGGCGGTTGTGGAGGAGAAGGCGAGGCGCAAGGTTCCCGCATTTCGCGAGCGTTTGCTGGTGACCCATCGCGGGGTGAGTGGGCCGGCAGTGCTGCAGGCGTCGTCTTACTGGAGGCCGGGGGGCGAAGTCAGCTTCGATATGGCGCCGGGGCTGGAAGTGTTTCGGCCACTGCTGGCGCAGGCTTCGGGACGGGATTGGAACAGCGCGTATGCGGCGCTGCGAAGCGTGTTGCCGACGCGCATGGCCGAGCGCTGGGTGCGGGTGCGCGCGAATGCGAGTGCCGGCGATTGGACCAACGCCGGGATCGCGCGGCTGGAGAGCGACCTGCACGCTTGGTCGCTGCGGCCCGACGGCAGCGAGGGGTTTGCGAAGGCAGAGGTGACGGTGGGCGGAGTCGATACCGCGGAGCTCGACGCGCGCACCATGGGGAGCAAACGCGTTCCGGGAATGTACTTCATCGGTGAGGTGGTGGACGTGACCGGCTGGCTGGGTGGATACAACTTTCAATGGGCGTGGGCCAGCGCCGTAGCAGCAGGTGCAGTCGCATAGGCCGGTTTGAAACCGGTGTCGTCTTTGCTACTGCACGCTCAACGTGAGGCTGACGGAGCGCGTGAGCCCGGCGGCCGAGCCGCTGACCGTAAGGGTGGAAGTGCCGGGAGGCGTGGGCGTTCCGCCGCCGCCTGTGGTTCCTGTCGTGGGAATCGCGCGGCTGGCGCCACAGCTGCTAAGCACTCCTAGAGTGCATAGCAGGACGAGGAAACGTGTGAATCGGGGATAGCGCCGTCGTTGGAAGAAGACGACCGGCAGCAGCATGGCCAGCAGAACGGCCTTGGCTAAGCTGGATGCGCGCAAGGGCCGGGAGGGGCTTGCAAGGGCCACAGTACTCGGCACGGCGGTTTCCAGCGTAACAATCACAGGCGTGGTGGTTCCGAGCGAGCCAATGCCGGGGGTGACCGTGCAAATCGAGTTGGCTGGCGCGCCGGTGCAGCTGAGCGCAACGTTGCCGGAGAGACCGGTGAGCGAGCTTAGTTGCAAGGCGTAGGTGACACTCGCGCCGCTGCCTGCAACCGTGGCGCTGGTGACTCCGGCAGCGGTCAAGGCAAAGTCGATGCCGGTGCCAGAGAGCGACGTGGTCTGAACGCCGCCGCGCGCGTTGTCCGTAAAGGTGAGGGTGCCCGCGATTTGCCCGGGAGCTGTCGGCGCAAACACGATCGTCAAGCTGCAGCTCGCATTGACGGCCACGGTGGTCGTGCAGGAGTTGAGCGCGATCGCGAAACCGGGGCTCACGGCAACGCTCGAGACCATGAGCGGCACGCCCCCGTTATTGGTGAGCGTTAGCGTTTGTGCGAGCGCCGTGAGACCGACGCCGGTTGCTGGATAGACGAGCGAGACCGGGGTCAGCGAGACACCGGGGCCGGCGATGCCCGTGCCGCTGAGAGCGACGATCTGGAAGTGAAATTGATCTGTGATGGTCAGCGTCGCGGTACGGGAGCCGATAGCTGTTGGCGAGAAGATTACGTTGAACGCGCAGGTCGCATGTGCCGCCAGCGAGTTTCCGCAGGCGTTGACCACGGAGAAGTCGCCGGGCGAGACGCTGGCGGCGATCAGGGTCAGCGGAACGCCTCCGCTATTGGTCAGCGTGATGGTCTGCGCGGCGCTGGTTGTGCCAATCTGCTGCTGCGCAAAGCTCAGCGCGAACGCGGAGAGGGTATCGGTGGCGGGCGCGTTGCCGATCCCTGAGAGCGACGCGATCTGGGTCGCGGCGGAGTTGGTGCCGGAGTTGTCGGTTACGGAAAGGGTGGCCGAGCGCGCACCGCTGGCCGTCGGCGTGAAGGTGATCGAGAGCGTGCAGCCGGTATCGGGCGCGAGGGTTGTTCCGCAGGTGTTGGCGAACACGGCAAAGTCGCCGGTGTCGCCGCTTAGTACGGGAGCGGTCAAGGTCGCGAGTGTACCACCGGTGTTGGAGACGGTAATGTTCTGGGAGGCTGCAGTCTGGTTCACGATGGTGGCGGCAAAGCTGAGCGTGAGCGGCGTGAGCACGATGGCAGCGGCGGCGGTGCCCGTGCCGTTGAGGGAGACGGTCGCCTGACCGCCCGCGATGTTGGCGTAGATCGTAAGTTGTCCGGAGCGCGCGCCGGTGGCCGTGGGTGCAAAGACGATCTGCACGCTGCAGGAGGAGCCGAAAGCCAGCGTCTTGCTTGCGCAGTTGTCCGTCTCAGTGAAGTCGCCGGTCAACCCCAGCGAGCCGAAGACTACGGGCGCGCTTCCTATGCTGTTGAGGGTGATGGTCTGCGCTGCGGACTGCGTCGCCACCTGTTGGGCGGCGAAGATAAGGCTCGTGGCCGAGAGCGTGATGGCGGCCTGGCTCCCCGTCGTTGCCGTCAGCAGCGGCGTCTGCCACAGGCCACGTCCATAGGTGCCGGCGCGCAGCATGCCAAAGCGCCCGTCGCCGGTTGGAAGGGTAGCGACGGCCGCCAGGCTCAGGATGGGAGCGTTCGGCAGAGCCGTTCCAAGCACGCTCCAGCAGTTGGAGGTGGAACAGGTGGTGATGGCCTGGGTCACGTAGACGCCGGCATCCATCGCGACGTACACGGTGTTCGCGTCGTTGGGATCGACGAGGACGGCGTTGGCGGGCGCACCAGGCAGGTTCGCGCTGATGTTAAGCCAGGCACCGCCAAAGGTCGTGGAGCGGTAGAGGTGGGGGACGCCGAAGCCCATCACCGTTGCGTACACGGTCCCGCCCGTTGCATCGTGGGGATCGACCGCGATCGACGAGACATCGAAGTGATCCGGGTTGAAGACGTGCGCGTCGGAGGTATCGTTGGTCACCGCGGACAGCGAGATGTCGGTCCAAGCCTTGGTGCTGGTCGCCGTGTTCGCGCTCTTGTTCACAAATATGTGTCCGGGGATAGTGCCGCCGCCATCTTGCGATCCGGAGATGCCGGCGTAGATCACCGTCGATCCAGAGTTCTGCAGGTTCGCGGAGGTCACGCTGGGGCCTCCGGCAGCGATCGATCGGATCAGCGGGCTATAGAGACCGCAGGGCACCGTGATGCCTCCCAGCGCAGGACTGAGGGCGTTCGCGTTGGACCAGAGGGAACCATTGCCGGCGGGCCCGCGCCACACCCGACACGTCCCAACCAGCAGACTTGTCGTCAAGGCTGGGTCCAGCAGTAGCGGCGTGTCCATTTGGCTGGTATCGGCGTCCACCTGCGTTGCGCCGATGGTCGCAGGCGGGAGGAAGTTGGCGGCGGCGCAGTTGCTGCCCAGTGGACACGCGTCGAGGTTCACGCCGACGCCGATGGTGGCATACCAGTTGCCGGGTGTGACGGCGTCGATCGCGGGATAGCCGCCTTCGCCGGCGGAGAGCTGTGGCCATGGACTGAGTGCAGCCGCCGTGGAAGTCGCCGCTGATCCATTCGTGCCCAGACCGGCGATGAGGATATTGCCGTTGCCCGCGTTCTGCGCGAAGCCTACCGTCTCGCCCAGCGATCCGCCCGTGCCAATGCCCGCATTGAGATTGTCGAAGTGCGTGGAATCGCTCGCCGAACAGACGCTACCCGTCTCGGCGACGCCATCCAGCGACCGCCACAGACCGCTATCGTTGCCAAGGAAGAGGAGCGGCGCACCGCTGGCTTCAGCCACCGTCGCGATGGCGTGTTGCGCGGCCGCGACCTGCGCGGGCGCATTGCAGCCGTCGAGCGCGTTGGTGGTATTCCTCAGGCTGCAGCTGGATGAACCCGCCGCAATCGTGCAACGGTAGAGATCGACGGTGCCGACATAAAGATTGGTGCCGTTCGATGCGGCGGACGCGGCGTTCAGCGCCAGGTTGTAGCTGCCCTGCGCGATGACCGTGCTTCCGCTGCCGGTCTCCAGCGCGCCATTATCGATGCGGTTGGCGAAGGTGGGTGCAGGCTTGGCGCAGCTGCCGGAACTCGCGCTGCATAGATCCTGCCACAGGCCCTGGTCGAGGTTATTGGCATCGACCGTGAGCGCATACAGATCGCCCGTCGCGGCCTGGACCGCGAGCACACCTCTATAGATGGGGCAGTTGGCGCTGCCCGCGCCGTTGGCGCCGACCGGACAGTTCGCCGTGGTGAGATTCGTTCCCGGCTGCGTCGTGAGACGCGTCCAGGTAACGCCGTTGGGCGAAGAATAATAGCCATGCGACCGCACCGCCGCGTAGAACATCGCGCGGACCGGGTCCCAGACAACCGACGTCGCCGAGTTTCCAATCTCCCCTGTTCCCAGCGGCTGGGGGGTTTGGACGATGGCCGTCCCGTCCTCGATGGTCGCCATCTGCCACGTCTGGCCCGCGTCGTTGGAGTAGTAAAGCCCTGGGAACGAATCAACCGTGATCGCGCCAACGGTGCTTCCCTCGGTTGCAGTAGAGAAGGCCACAACCACCAGCGTTGGCGTCGCTGTGCTGAAGGCGATGCCGGCCGTCGCGAACCCGATAAAAGAATGAAAGCCAGCAACGCCATCCTGCGAGTTCTGGATCAACGTCCACGTAAGCCCGCCATCCGCCGATCGCAACAGGCCTTCGCCGTAGTAAGAGTCCGTCGCGTTGTTCGAGTCGCCCGTGCCCGCGATCAGCACCGGGTTGACGACCGGCTGCACCGCCAATGCGCCAATCGTTAGCGACGGCACAACGCTGCTGCCGGCATTGTTGCTGAAGACCGGCAGCGTATCCGTGAGGGGCACAAAGGTGGCCGCGCTCAGCGGCCCTGCCGCATTGGTGGACTTCCAGACCCCGCCGCCGGTGGTGCCGAGATAGACCGTATTGCCGGTCGGATCGTTGGGATCCGTCGCAATCGCGGCAACGCGGCCGGTGAGATTGTTGTAGGTTGCGGAGACGATAGAGCTCGGCCCTAGCGGCTGCCAGGCTGCGGTCAGGTTGACGGTGCTATGCGGCAGCGCAAGTTGCTGAGCATTCAAGTTGTGCGCTAGAAGTTGGGCCAAAGCCAGCAGAAAGACTGCGCCGCGGCTAAGCAGCGTGCGTGAGGCACGGAAGCGGGTGCTCGCGAAACGTCTCTGCGGCAAGCTGGAACCCTGACATTCAGTTGTGAGGCACCGATCCATATAGCCCTAATCGGATCGAACGCCTCGGGGGATGAGGCAGGCCACGCGGAAGCACATGCCTCTGCAGCGGCCGTCCCAAATCGGGACATACCGTTGATTGTTGAGCAGAGTGTAGCAGCGGATGGATTTTCGCGCGGTGACGGGTGAAGCAATTCTCAGTTGTCAGTTCTCAGTTGTCAGGACAGTCGCATTGCCCTGGGAACTGACAACTGACAACGCTTTACGCCGTCGGACGATGCAGCAGGCGCATGAACGTTGGGCGCACCACCAGCCCGAAGAGATCCAGTGCGGCATGCACGGCAATGGTTATCAGGAGGCTGCCCGTCCAGAGATATAGCCCGGCCAGCACCACCCCGACCAGGGTCGTCATCACCACGCCGACCACGCCCTGGTAGATGTGCACCAGGCCAAACAGGATCGTGGCACTGATGAATGCCAGCAGCGGATTGTGCAACACTCCGATGAGCAGCAACGGCAGCAGCAGCCGGAAGAAGCACTCTTCGCTCAGGCCGGCGTTGATTGAGAGCAGCGCGGCCCAGCCCGTCTCGGCGCCATTGCGCGGCATCAGCGGTTCAATGTCGCCCAGCGCCGCATGCGTGGTCTTCAACCTCTTCGCGATCAGCACGCCCAGTAGGATGCCGATCAGCATCGCGCCGGCGGCGCAGCCCGCGAGAATTTCCTTGTCCAATATCACGGTAGTGGGCATGTCTGCGCCCAGGCGGGCGGCCAGCGGAATAAAGGCGTCGGGCAGGTAGACGAGCGCCTGCAGCTGGCGAAGAATCAGCAGGCAGACAATCGATGTTCCGAACAGGGCAAGAAAACTCTTCAGCACCCAAACTCTGTAGAAGCGCTGGCGGCCAGCAGTGTCGGTGACCCGTTTGAACGCAGCGTACTCGGACGCATCGTTGCGCACGAACCACCACAGCACGGCGAGGCTGACGATAAGCAGCAAAAGCTTCAGCATAGGGTTCTCACAGAAAGTCTACGCCACCCTGGCAACTTGGCCACCCCGAACCATGCGACGCCGTCGCACCCCGGCACTCAGTAGGTTCGAATCGTAAAGTTGATGACCTTGGCCATATGGCTGTCGAACTTGCTGATCGAATGGCTAGGCGAGTGACGTCCGCGAAACACAACCCAGACCATGTAATCCGTATTGCCGTCGAGGCGCTTGAAGTTGTAGGCGCCATTGGCCTCGGTGATGTACGTCATCACCGCGTGCGAGCTCTCGTCGCGCATCTCCACGACGGCGCCGCGAATCGGCTCATGGTTGGTGTCGCTGACAATCCCACTCAGCGTGCGCTGGGTCGCCTGGGTGGGCATCTGGGAGGCGACAGGAAGCGCACCCAGCATCAGGCACGCCCCAACACACACCGCGGCGATCGCGATCCATGGATGGTGCGGTTCGGTCGTTCTCATAAAAGCTGCCATGAACGCTTGGCCCATGAAGGGCATGTTGCACCCGGTAAAAGCTGGCCTGCCCGCAAAACATAACGGACTCCGGGGTTGGATGCACTGCGTACGGCGCGTGACGAAGTGCGTTGCGCCAAGGGCTGCTTAAGTAACCGCCGCTAGTAACCGTGGCCGAGGATGGGATGCGCTTCGTATTGCTCCTCTAACCGCTTGATCTCTTCCGGCGTGAGCTTGAGCTCCACAGCTTGAAGCGCATCTTCGAGCTGGTAAAGTTTGCTGGCTCCAATAATCGGGGCAGAGACGACGGGCTTGGACAAAATCCAGGCCAGTGCGATCTGCGCCGGCTTCACGTTGCGTTGTGCGGCCAGTTCCAGCACGCGATCGACGATATCGAAGTCGGTTTCGCGATAGTACAGTCCATGGCCGAAGTCGTCGGTGCGGGCGCGGAGAGTCTCGCTCTTGCCGTCGCCGCGCTTGCGGCTGCCGGTCAGAAACCCGCGCGCCAGCGGGCTCCACGGAATGCACCCGATCTTCTGATCGAGGCACAGCGGAATCATCTCGCGCTCTTCCTCGCGATAGACCAGGTTGTAGTGATTCTGCATGGTGACGAAACGTGCAAGGTGATTCGTCACCTGAAAGTTCAGCATCTTCTGGAACTGCCACGCATACATGCTCGACGCGCCCAGGTACAGCGCCTTGCCCGCCTTCACCACGTCGCTCAGCGCCTCGCAGGTCTCTTCAATCGGCGTGTTCCTATCGAATCGGTGAATCTGGTAAAGGTCCACGTAGTCCACGCCCAGCCGCTTCAGGCTGGCGTCGATGGACGCCATGATGTGCTTGCGCGAGAGTCCGCGATCATTGGGCGAATCGCTCATCGGGTTGAAGACCTTGGTGGCAATCACCAGCTCTTCGCGACGCGGCTGGAACTCGCGCAACAGCTTGCCGGTGATGCGCTCGCTCTCGCCCAGCGAGTAAACGTCGGCGGTATCGAAGAAATTGATGCCAGCCTCAATCGCGCGCTGCACAAACGGCCGCGCTTCCGCTTCTTCCAGCACCCACTCGCGCCAGCTTTTGGCGCCATAGGTCATCATGCCCAGGCAGATCGGGGAAACACGCACACCGGTAGAACCAAGGCTCACAGTCGACAACGGAACACTCGAACTTACACTCATGCTTGATTGGACGCAGACCCAGGGTCGATGGACTCCGTCGACTTGGAAGCTCCCTGGTTAACCGATCCGCTCTCCGGCACAGGCAGCCAAACCTCAAGGCGCCTCGGCTAATTGTTTGAACTCGTTACAATCCCGCAGGCACCGTTGCTGTGGCAGGCCGAGCCGGTACAAGCACTGATAACGGATTACGCATCAACGCGGACAACCAAAGCCAAAAGTGTCTGGAAGCGAGACAGTGTGCGCACGTACACCTTGCCACGAACACACCGCATCTTACGTGGATGAGTCGCTGTGTGTGCCCGCGGGCTCAGAAGCATTATGAGGCGCGCACGGCGACCTCGACACGATCGGCCTGGCTTCACCTTCTCAACTACTTGCGGCTAGTTGAGTCGGGGCGAAGCCAGAGCCCGGTCCACGTCTCCGACACAATAATGCTGTTCCCCGGATTGCGCGGGTCATATCGCACCTGTACCGGCTGGTCAATGCGAAACCCTACCACCTCATTTGGCAGCGTCGAGACATCCTGCGCGCAGTTATACACCAGCCCCGCCAGGCTGTAGCTGTATACCAGCACCTCCGGCGTCGGCGAAACGCTGTCCTCGTTGCCCAGGGTGCGTGCGTCCAGGATCACGCCGTCGGTGATGCGGCCGCTAAGGGCAAGCTCTTCGCGGCGGCTGCGCTCAATCTCTTCCGCAGACAGCCGATGCGATTTGATGTACCACCACACACCGCCCGCGGCCAGTACAATCGCGCCGGCAATGCCCCCAACAATCCGCGGATCCTGCTCGCGCATCAGGTGCGCTGCGTGCTGGAAGATCGGTTGCTGGAGAATTGGTTTCAAGGTCGCTTCAAACGTCAGGGTTGCGTTTCGGAGTTGGAATCTACGCGTAAGAGAAGGATAGCGTAGCCTGCGCGCGTCCGCTGTATGAAGCTGCACAGAGGGTTCCCCGCATGGTTCGCAGGACAGCGGCGATATACTGCGGTGTGCACATGCGAAAGAAAAGTTCGAAAACGGAACCGGCCCTGAGTACCCGGGCGAACCTCGGGAATAGCCCTGCTGGCCACCCGCTGGACCTTGGCCCCGATGAAAACGGCGTAGCCCGTCGCGTGCGCTCGACCACCGTCATCTGCGTACGCCGCGGCAACAGCATGGTGATGGCCGCCGACGGTCAGGTCACGCTTGGCTCGACCGTAATGAAGCACTCCGCGAAAAAAATCCGGCGGCTCTATAACGACAAGATCCTGGCCGGCTTTGCGGGTTCGACCGCCGACGCCTTCTCACTCTTCACTCGCTTCGAGTCCAAACTCGAGCAATACGGCGGCAACCTCGGGCGCTCCGCAGTGGAACTCGCCAAGGACTGGCGCACCGACAAGCTCCTCCGCCAGCTCCAGGCCCTGCTCATCGTCGCCGACGCGAAACAGATGTTCCTGCTCTCCGGCGATGGCGACGTCATCGAGCCGGACGCCGTGGGCAACCCCGAAGAAGGCGGCCTGATCGCCACCATCGGCTCCGGCGGCAGCTTTGCCCTTGCCGCCGCCACCGCGCTAATGGAAAACACCCCCATGACCGCCCGCGAGATCGTCGAGCGCAGCATGAAGATCGCCGCCGAGATCTGCATCTACTCCAACCAGAGCGTCACGATCGAAGAGCTCAAGGCGGCAGAGTAGACATGGCAATCTTTCTTCCCGGCACCGCTGAAGACCAGGCCCTCGGGCTAGACGAGATGACGCCCCGCGAGATCGTCGCCGAGCTCGACAAGTACGTCGTCGGACAGGCCGCCGCCAAGCGCGCTGTGGCCATTGCGCTGCGCAATCGCACCCGCCGCCAGAAGCTCGCGCCCGATCTCGCCGAAGAGATCATGCCGAAAAATATCCTCATGATCGGCTCCACCGGCGTGGGTAAGACGGAGATCGCGCGCCGCCTGGCCAAGCTCACCAACTCGCCCTTCCTCAAGGTGGAAGCCTCGAAGTTTACCGAAGTCGGCTACGTCGGGCGTGACGTCGAATCCATCGTGCGCGACCTCATGGAGATCGCCATCGACATGGTGCGCGAAGAGAAGCTCGACGACGTGGAAGACCGTGCCGAACTGCTCGCCGAAGAGCGCCTCATCGAGTTGCTGATCGCCCAGGGTGCCGCAAGCCCCGAGCCTGCGACCAGCAACCAGCCTCCGGCTGAAAACGCGTCCGATGCCCCGAAAGACGACGCGCCCGCACCGCATAACCTTGCCATCGTTGCCAAGAGCGACGCCGAGGGAGCGCGCGATCGCGAGCGCCTCCTGCAACAATTCCGCGAAGGCAAGCTCGACGATCGCATGGTCGAGCTCGAGACCCGCGAGCGCTCCCAGCCGCAGATCGAAGTCCTCAGCAACTCGCCCGAAGACATGGAACAGAGCGGCATCAAGGAGATGATCGCCGGCATGTTCGGGCAGCGCACCCGCAAGCGCCCCATGAAGGTTGCGGACGCGTTCGAGT